>Ga0307487_1002058_pt1 | contig 13382 bp, 13 predicted proteins | sample CBIW12metaG_FD_203665 | JGI IMG/M metagenome (GOLD analysis project Ga0307487, IMG submission 203665) | Sea-ice brine microbial communities from Beaufort Sea near Barrow, Alaska, United States - CBIW 1.2 | ecosystem: Environmental > Aquatic > Marine > Coastal | place: USA: Alaska | collected... | reverse complement strand
GCTGGATGGCGAACTCACCGGCAACAACCCTGTTGTGGATGTACTGGTGTGACGGGTTGAACCGGCGGGTATGGCCCGCCATGGCAATCAGCCCGGTCTCCCGCTGCACGTCAACGATCTCCTGTACACCGGCCAGGTTGTCGGCCATCGGAATTTCAACCTCCACGTTGATTCCGGCCCGGAGCGCCTGAATGGTTTGATCGTGATGCATGTGCGTGGGAGTAGCCAAAATCACCCCGTCGAGGTCTGGTTGCGCCAGCAGTTCGGCATAGTCGGTGAAAGCGGCTTTCGCCCCATACTTTTCCGCGACTTCCTCGGCGACCGCCATTCGACTGTGCCCGACATAGGCGATTTTCGCTTCATCGATAAGAGCGAGTGCGTCGAGGTGTTTCTGGCCGAAAGCGCCGAGGCCTACGACAGCAATGTTGACCGTCATTCTGAACCCTTCGGTGTGAGGATAAGGTGGCCAACCGCCGTATTGGAAGCTGGTACGTGATAGAAGCGATAGACCTCATCCACGTCAGCGCCAAGCGCGCCCCGCATGATGAGCCACATGATGAGCTCAACGCCCTCCGAGCCGGCCTCGATCATATACTCGAGGTGCGGCTTGTACTGCAAAACTTCGGGATCGTTGATGAGGTCATCCATGAACTTGCGGTCCCACGGCTCGTTGATGAGACCGGCGCGTGCGCCCTGAATCTGATGACTCATTCCTCCGGTTCCCCAGACCTGCACGTCTAGGTCGTCATCGAACTGCTGCACGGCGCGGCGAATAGCTTTACCGAGCGCGAAGCAGCGCGCCCCGGACGGCTGCGGGTTCATCACGACGTTAACGGCAAGGGGAATCACCCGTGTGGGCCACTTGTCCGGTGCGCCAAACATCAGCGAGAGCGGCACGGTGAGTCCGTGGTCGACCTCAAGCACGTTGAGAATCGTTAAGTCGAAGTCATCGGTGATCAGCGATCCGGCGACATGGGTTGCCAGCTCGGGCGCCCCCATGACCGGTGGAATCGGCCGGGCACCGTATCCTTCATCACAGATTTCGAACGAGTTTGCGAGGCCCATGGCAAAAGTTGGCATGATCTCCATGCCGAAATAGGATGCGTGATCGTTGTAGACGATGATCGCGACATCCGGGGTGTTCTCGGCCATCCACTTCTTGGAGAAGTCGTAGCCGGCGAACATCGGCTTCCAGTAGTCCTCTTCGGTGCGCCCCATGTCGACCGCAACCCCCACAGCGGGCACGTGACTGGTGGAGATTCCTGCGGTTATCCGTGCCATTACTTTTCTCCCCGTTCCTTCTTTGAGCGCCAGCCATCGATGTTGCGACCACCGGCAAGCATCATCGCCTGGTATTCCGGCACATCCATATCGGTCATCGTGCTCACCGCCTGCACATAGGAGAGGCCGTCGCAGGCGAAAATCTTCGACAGAAAATAGACGTTGCCACCGGTATCGAGCATCCGTTGAAAGTCACGATTGAGCACCGCACTCTTTTGTTCCTCGGTCATTTTCCACTCGTCAAGGTAGGCGCGCTCATCGGCCCGAAACCGATCGCGATTCGGGGCAGAGCGCAGGCTCATGCAGAACTGATTCAGTTCGAAACCCACGTGCGCCAACTCGATCGTGAAAATTGTGGTTCCCGGGATGTCCGTGAACAGTTCGTAGTTTGGTTTCATTAGTTACTCCAATACAGCCGGTTGGGGTTCTGAACAAGAAGTTGTGATTGCAGCGCAGCTGTGGTTGCGATGGATGGCACATAGTCGACGAGGATGCCGTCGTCTGGCATCTCCTTCTTCATATTCGGATGGGGCCAGTCGGTTCCCCAGAGCACATGGTCGGGAAACTCCTCGACGATTGTTTTTGCGAAAGGAATGACATCGGCGTAGAGCGGTGCACCAGAGATGCTGAGCCGGTCGGGGCAACTGACCTTGGTCCACACCTGTTCGTTCTCGCGCATGAATCGCAGAAACAGACCGAACTCTGAATTGTCGAGCGGCCGTGACACATCGGGGCGCCCCATATGGTCAACGACGATCGGAACGCCGAGGGAGGAGAAGAATTGCCACTTCTCGGCAAGATCCGACGGTTCGAAATACAGCACGACATGCCAGCCCAGGGGGCGGATCTTGTCGATGATGGTGCGGTAGTACTCATCCGGTTTCGGGTCGACCAGTCGCTTTACATAATTGAACCGCACCCCCCGCACACCGAGCTCGTGCATGCGTGCCAGCTCGGCCGGTGTGACATCCGGGTTCACGGTCGCCACCCCCCGCGCTCTGTCGTCCGACCTGGCGAGAACGTCGAGCATCGCAGAATTGTCGGCCCCGTGACAGGTTGCCTGCACGACCACGTTCTTCTCAAATCCGAGCATGTCCCGCAGCGCGAAGAGTTGCTGCCAACTGGCATCACACGGAGTGTATTTGCGTTCTGGCGCGAACGGGAAGATGTCTCCCGGCCCGAAAACGTGGCAGTGAGCATCCACGGCACCGGCGGGGACTGTAAAGCGCGGCACGCTCGGATTAGGGTCCCAGTCGAGCCAGTCGGCATCTTTCACAAATCCGGTAGGTGTCATAGCCCGCGAGCCTCCAAAGCCGAGTGCAGGCGCGGAAAGACGCGACGCGCATTGCCCTCGAAAATAGCCTCACGCTCGCTTGCGGTGATTTTTGCCCCATCGATGTATCGACGGGTGTCGTCGAAGTACTGCCCCGTTTGTGGATCGATTCCTCGCACGGCTCCGATCATTTCCGAGCCGAAAAGCACGTTCTTCGTGTCGATCACGTCAACGAGCAGGTCGATACCCGGCTGGTGGTACACGCACGTATCAAAAAACACGTTCTCCATCAGATGGGTATCCAGACTCGGCTGCTTGAGCATGTCGGCAAGTCCGCGATAGCGCCCCCAGTGGTACGGAACCGCGCCGCCCCCATGAGGGATGATGAGACGAAGCGTGGGGAAGTCGGCGAACAGGTTTCCCTGCAACAGCTGCATGAACGCTGTTGTGTCTGCGTTCATGTAGTGCGCGCCGGTGGCATGAAAGTTCGGATTGCACGACGCCGAAACGTGGATCATTGCGGGAACATCAAGTTCAACCATCCGCTCGTACAGCGGGTACCAGAACTTGTCGGTCAGCGGCACGGTCTGCCAGAGACCGCCGCTGGGATCGGGATTGAGATTGACCCCGATGAAGCCGAGTTCGAGAATCGATCGGTCGAGTTCTGTGATGGTTTCGGTGAGATCGGCACCCGGAGACTGGGGTAGTTGTGCGACACCAATGAAGGTCTCGGGAAACAGGTCAACGACACGCTTAATGAGGTTGTTGCAAGCAATCGTCCATTCACGGCTGATGCGCTGGTCACCCTCATGGTGTCCCATCGCCGAGGCGCGCGGCGAGAAGATCGTGAGGTCGGAGCCGCGCTCGGTAATGAGGCGAAGCTGATTGGCCACGATGCTCTCTCGGATGATGTCATCCGAGATGTGCGGATATGCGGGGCTTGGCTGGCCAGTCTCGAACGCGGCGAGCTGGTCTCTGCGCCACTGGTTGTGCAATTCCGGAGCGGTCGTGTAGTGACCGTGAATATCGATGATCATCGGCTCTCCCAAGCGGATCGTGGCACAAAGACGTCGCCAGCCATCAATAGGCGGGCGGTGCGAAGCAGGGCAGATTTTGTCACGACCGGGGTTGACCCCGAGTTATCGAGTTCCATCTGCACGGTGAAGGATCCGGTGGGATGCTCCACTTCCACCTCAAGGCTCGAACCCACATCACCGAGGCCCCCGATCTGCGCTGCAACACTGCCCTCGAGCATGCACGCTGTCGCCACGGAGACAGCGCCGAGAACGCCGATCGACTCATGCACGCGGTGCGGGATGAACGTGCGAGTGGCGATCAGTCCGCCATTCCTGGCGGCGGCGAGCAAACTCATCTTCGGCACCGTCTTGTTCGTCACGTCGCCAAGATTCATCATCGGGCCGACTGCGATGCGGATGCTCTCCACGCGCGCTCGAAGCTCGGCGTTCGCCTCGATCTCGGCGGGAGACTCGTACCCCGTGATCCCCAAGTCAGAAGCATTGAGACAGACCACAGGCATCCCATTGTCGATGCAGGTGACCTCGACGCCGTCGACGTCGTCAACCACCCGACCAGTGGGCAGCAGTGCACCACAGCTCGAACCAGCGACGTCCTCGAAATTGATGGCGATGGGTGCATGGGTGCCCGGAACTCCGTCGATTCGCGCATCGCCGGCGTAGTTGACAACCCCTCCGGGCGTTTCAACGAGTGCCGTCGCCTTCGAATCGGTGTTCACCATGTAGATCGCAACCGGAGTGACGCCTTCACTAGGCGGCACCAGACCACGTTCGATCGCAAATGGGCCGACGCCAGCCAGAATGTTGCCGCAATTCTGTTGGTCGCTGACCTCAGCCCGATCCGGCCACACTTGCAAAAACAGGTACTCGACATCGATACCGGGTCGGTCGGAGCTACTCACTACGGCAACTTTAGAGGTGAGTGGATGCCCGCCTCCCATGCCATCGATTTCCCGCGGGTCTGGCGAGCCCATCGCCGCCAGCAGCACTTGGTCCCGCACGGTACGGTCCGCCGGAAGGTCGGTCGCCAGAAAGTAGAGACCTTTCGACGTTCCGCCGCGCATGACGAAGCAGGGGATCGCGATCTGGGACGCGGGTGATGACGTGCCACCTGACGGCAGATTGTTCGCCAGCATCTTTATTCGCTTACGTAGTCGACGTACTCGAGACCCTTAGCTGCGAGCTTTTCCCGCATCGAATAAAGGTCGAGCCCCAGTTCGCCGGTTTTAAGTATTGCCCGCTTGCCCGCTTCGTTCGCTTCGCGCTTTCGTGCTTCGACGAGTACGGTGGCGGCGTCCTCGCGGCGCACAAGGCACACGCCGTCGATGTCGGCGACAATTACGTCACCCGGGCGCACGAGCTGGTCCGCCATCAGGATGGGGGTTTGAACGTTGGCGATGGTCTCTTTCACAGTGCCCTGCGAACTGATCGATTTCGACCAGACAGGGAAGCCCATCTCGGTGAGAGTCGCTACATCGCGTACCCCCGCGTCGATGATGAGGCCGCGCACGCCATGCGCCATCAGGCTTTCGGCGAGTAAGTCACCGAGGTACCCATCGTCACAGGGGCTTGTCGGAGTCACAACAAGGATGTCGCCTGGCTTGGCTTGTTCGACGGCCACATGGATCATCCAGTTGTCACCGGGCGCTACTTCGCAGGTGAGCGCGTTGCCGGCGATCATGGCCGGGAAAATCGGACGAAGCCGGCGGTTAAGCAGACCGACGCGGCCTTGGGCCTCGTGAACTGTTGCCGAGCCCAACGCGGCAAGTCCATCGACAATTTCGATGGACGTGCGTGGCGTTCCTTGAACGACCCTTGGCATAATTCTCCCTTGAATTCACGTGCTCGCAGCGGGCAAAACTGCCACTAGCTCAGCTAACGGGACGCGCCACGCACCCCGCAAAGCACATTCCGTTCAGTGGAAGTAAAGTTTTTTGACCGCGGCATATCCACGGCAAAAGACTCACGGGTGTGCCGAATTTTAGGCACTGCCAGCGAGCTTTGCCGACAGTGCGGCCGCCGTGACCTGCATCACGGGAATCATGCGGGCGATCGTCGTGCTACCGCTAGGCAAAACCAGACCGAGGGCTGCAATCACGGTGCCCTTGCCGGTACCGGCCCTGATGGGAACCGCGATCGACGTCGCGCCCGAAGCAAGTTCTTCCTGTGTCTTTGCGAATCCCTGTGCCTTGATAGTTCGGAGCTGCTGCCTGAGTTCATCGGCGTCGGTGATTGTGTGTTCCGTGAAACGGTCGAGGTTATCAAGCACCGCATCCTGCAGTTCCTCGCTCCCGAAGGCGAGCAGCACCTTACCGACGCCGGTCGCGTGTAGCGGAAGGCGTGCACCGGGCTTACTGAGCACAGACATCGTTGCGGAGCCGGCGATACGATCGACCACGAGGCAACGCAACCCATCGAGCACGGCGATCTGTACCGCATCGTTTCCCAGCTGATAGATGTCTTCCATATAGGGCAGTGCGACCTCGCGAAGATCGGAGTGCACGGATGCGAGTATGCCGAGCCTCCACAGTTTGCTGCCGATCTCATACGCGCCGTCAAAACCGCGAACCAGCGCATCGCGGCTCTCAAGTTCGTGCACCAGGCGGTGCACAGTCGTCAGAGGTAGCTCAGAACGGCGAGCGATAGCAGCAAGGGTTTGTCGGCGATGCCGGGTGTCGAAGGTTTCGAGCACAGTGAGGAGTCGGCCCGCCACAGACCGGGATTCCGGGTCAGTTCCTGCCATACTGGTTCTCGCCCTCTTCCGTCAGCGCCAGAGGTGATCAGCGCTGGCGATGGATCGATTTCATTCGACTGTAAGCGTTGATGGCCTCTGGGCCGTACTCCATGCCGATTCCAGAATCCTTCCACCCGCCAAACGGGGCCGCTTGGTTCGACCCGTAGAAGTTGATGCCGACCGACCCTGTTTCGAGGCGCGCTGCCATCGTGGCTGCGGCATCGACATCCTCCGTGAAGATCGACCCGCCAAGCCCGAACGGTGAATCGTTCGTGATGCGAATGGCATCATTGGCGTCGTCGAAGGGAATCACCACCAGCACGGGCCCGAAGATCTCCTCGCGGGCAATGCGCATGTCATTCGACACTCCCGCGAAGACAGTCGGCCGCACGAAATATCCGCGATCGAGGTGCTCGGGCCGACCACCACCACCGATTGCGACGCGTGCACCTTCCTCGATGCCGATCCTGATGTAGCTCTCGACTCTGTCGCGCTGCTTTGCAGATGCTGAAGGGCCGTAGACGGTCGCCGCATCGAAAGGGTCGCCAATCGGCGTCGCCTCGACGACACCGACAACGGCATCCACCACCTCGTCGTAGATCGAACGCGGGGCGAGGATGCGTGTGCTGTTGTAGCAGGTTTGACCGGTGTTGCGCAGGCAGGTGCGGTTGACCATCGATGCGAAGTAGTCGAGGTTGGCATCGTCCATCACGATGCTGGCTGACTTGCCACCGAGTTCCAGCGTGACCGGACGCAGCAGTCGTCCGCACTTTTCGGCGAGCATTCGCCCAACTTCGGTCGACCCGGTGAAGGCAACCTTCGCGACGAGTGGATGCTCCACCAGTGCGCCGGCAACATCGTTGCCGCACGTAATCAGGTTGATAACACCGGGGGGAATGCCTGCAGCGGTCGCGGCTTCCATGAGCACCCGCAGGTCAAGGGGGGTTTCGGATGCGGGTTTGATTACTACGGTGCATCCCGCGATGAGTGCGGGTGCGAGTTTCACCATGACGAGAGCGACGGGGAAGTTCCACGGTGCGATGAGCGCGGCGACACCGCGCGGTTGACGCAACACCTGGGTATACAGCGCGTCGTTGCCGGGGAAGGGTCGTTCATCATCCTGATCGACGAGAGAAGCAAGACCGGCGTAGTACCGCAGCATTCGGGCGGCATGCCCCGCTGCGAGCAGAGTTTCGGTAATCGCCGTACCGTTCTCGCTCGTGATGATGGCGGCCATTCGGTCGGCGCGTGCCTCCAACTCGTCGGCAAGTCTCAGCATCTGAACTGCGCGACCCGCAGCGCCGATGTCGCTCCAGCCCGACCCGTGGAAGGCTCGCGAAGCAGCATTGACAGCCGCGTCAATGTCGACGACGTCGGAGGATGGAACCTGGCCCCAGACTTGCTCCGTCGCGGGATTGATGATGTCGATACGATCAGTCGAGTTCGATGCGACCCATTCGCCATCGATGAAGTTGTCGGTGTGATACTCCTCGAGCGGTGTCATCGTGCTCCCTATTGGATGACGTCGAGCTTGAGTAACTCGATCGTGCGTGCCAACTCGACCTCAGCGATCGCGTGGGCTTCGTCGGTTACCAGTTGTGGGTAGATCGTGTCTTCGAGTCGAAGCCTAATCTCCTGGGGTGTTTTGTCGAACCACAGCGCCGAGAAGGCCATCCCGGTGGGTTGGAATCGCCAGAGTCGGTCGGCATCGCGCACGATCGCATCTTCGATGCCGTCGTGCTGAGGGTTCGTATCGTGGCCATCAATGATTGTGCACACTGCTTCGACGATCGTGTCGCTATACCCCAGCGGCGGCAGCACCTCGCGGGCGATGTTGCATCCCTCAATCTCGTGCAGCACGCGAACATCGCTGGTCATGAAGTTGTCGCTCCGAAAGCCCTCTGTCAGAATCCGTTCCTCGTCGACCCGCGCCCAACCGGTGTCGTGGAGCAGAATGGCGAGCCGGGTGACGAGCGAGTCGGCCTCCGGATGATGGTCGAGCAACAATTCTGCGAATCCGAACGACAGCGGCAGGTGGATGTCGTTGGCGCGGGTTCGAAGATACGGCCGAACTGCGACCCAGACGGCATCCACATTGTCCCAGTCGCCGCGCGGGCTTGCGCCGTTCGCGAGCGTCGAAATGGAATTGAGGGTGTGCGTGTATTCCATGGTTATTTACGCTTCCCGGCTCGTGATGAGCGTCTTGAGGGCAACGGATGAATCGGCCGCCAGTTCGGCAGGGATCTCGGCTCCCGTGTCTAAGGCCCGTCGCACCGCGATGTAGTCGATCGGATCATTGACGGCGTCGATCGCTAAGAGTCGCCCGTCGCGGTAGTAGAGAACGGAGAACTTTTCTGACGCTTGGCTCCCGCGCTCAACGATCTGGTCGAAGCCTGTCGAGAGGCCAGCGATCTGAAGCTTCAAATCGCCCTGATCCGACCAGAACCAGGGCACCGCTCGGTGAACCTCGCGGATGCCGATGAGGGTTTTCGCTGCAACTTTCGCTTGGTCGACGGCGTTCTGCACTGATTCGAGGCGAACCTGCCCGTCGTGACCGAGCGGATGCGGCAACAGCACAGCGTCACCGGCGGCAACAATGCGCGGGTCGCTGGTTTCCGCGTATTCGTTGACCACGATGGCACCGTTGATGTTGTCGAGACCGAGCTTGTCAGCTAGCTCGCTGCGGGCGATGACTCCGATGCCGACCATGACGATGTCGGCGGGGATGAATTCTCCCTTGGCATCCCCGACTCCCGCCAGCTCCACGCCGGTCACGTGTTCGGCATCGCCGACGATTCGCGCCAGTTGCGCCTCGAGCACAACCCTGGTGCCGCGACGCTCATGTGCACCGCGATAGAACTCGCTGGTTGTGGATGAAACTGCCCTAGCCATGAGGCGGTCGGCCACCTCAATGACGGTGACCGTCTTGCCGGCCGTGCGTGCGGCGGCCGCGACCTCGAGTCCGATGAATCCGCCACCGATCACCACAAGGTTCTCTGCCGCAGTCCATCGTTTCTTGAGTGCATCAGCATCCGCGAGGCTGCGCAAATAGAGCACACCGCCGAGATCTGCACCTTCGATGGGTAGCCGGCGTGGGGTTGAGCCCGGAGTGATGGCCAGCCTGTCGAACTCGAAGGTGCGACCGGATGCCGCGGTCGCAATGCCCGCATCGCCGCTTCCTGGCTCACCCAGACGTACATCCACGATCGTCTCGCCCGCCACCATTTCGATGGTCTGGTCGGCGTAGAAGTGTTCGGCACGCAATTCGAGGGATTCCACGTCGGCAGTGCCTGCTAGATATGCTTTCGACAGTGGCGGACGTTGGTAGGGGCCGTAGGCCTCGTCACCGACGATGATCACTTCGCCGCCGAATCCTTCGTCGCGAAGAGTGACGGCGATCTGCATTCCGGCCTGGCCTGCACCGATGATCAGAATCCGGTCATCCATGGTCAGATCTGCTTCGGGGCTATGTGCACGGTCAGCCCATTGAGTGCGGGGTTCATCTTGAGCTGGCAGGACAATCGCGAATTCGGCAGTCGCTCTGCGGCTGTGCCGTCGAGCATGTCATCCTCGAGGTCTCCTGGTTCTCCGACGGCGTCAGTGAACGCCTCGTCGACATAGACATGGCAGGTCGCGCAGGCGCAGGCGCCGCCGCATTCGGCGACGATCCCTTTCACACCATTCTTGACGGCGGTTTCCATTACCGAGTCCCCGTCACGGGCGTCGAGCGTTGTCTGGGTTCCATCGGGGGAAAAGTAGGTGATTTCAGGCATGTGGTGTCTCCTTGCGTTGTGACTGGTGAAATCGAAAGCGTTGGCGATCAGCATGGTCGGAGGTCAAATGAACTGCTTGCCACCGTCGACGACGATCGTCTGCCCTGTGACATATCCGGACTGGGAGCCTGCCAAAAAGAGGGCCGTTCCGACGATGTCGTCGGGCTGGCTGGCGCGTTTGATGGCGCCTCGGTCAACGCCGTAGGTCTCGGCATCGTCGATGAGCCCGAGGCTCGCTTCGGTGAGGGTGAATCCTGGGGCAATCGCGTTGACGGTGATCCCTTGACCGCCGACCTCGCGCGCCATCACACGGGTCATTCCGATGACGGCGGCCTTCGACGCCACGTAGTGCATCCAAAGAGGCGAGCCGCTGAAGACGGTGGCCGACGCGATGTTGATGATCCGGCCGCCGGGCTGGGCCATGACAGGGGAGACGGAGGCGGAGCACAACCATGTTCCTTTGACATTGACGTCCATCACACGATCCCACTCCTCGGACTCGATGTCGGTGAAGGGTGTCCGCGACAGGGTTGCGTAAATCGCAGCATTATTGACCAGCACGTCGATGCGACCGAATTCAGCAAGCGCAGTCTGCGCGAGTTCATCCGTCGACTGCCGGTTGGTCACGTCGATCCGCACCGCAATCGCAGTGGCGCCTGCGGCAGTGAGTATCGCAGCGGTTTCGGTGACACCCTCGAGGTCGATGTCTGCAACAACGAGTGAGGCGCCCTCGGCCGCGAATCCGTGCGCGAATGCTCGCCCGAGACCGCCAGCGGCGCCGGTGACAATGACAACCTTCCCGTCGAATGCGGATACTTCACTCATTGCTCTGCGTCCTCTCGCGAGTAGGTGTTGCTCAGTTGTTCGGTTGAGTCGATGCAGGCGAGCGCGATAAGGGCGGCTGACATTGCCTTCGCCTCGTCGGTGAAGAGTTCGTCATAGGCCCGGGCGGCGCACAGGCGAAGGGCCTGCTCAGCATCGAGCCCAAACCAATCCATCACCACTCGGCGCCCGTGTGGCGTCACTCGCCAGACCTTGTCGGAGTCTTTGACTAGGGCGTCGTTGATGTTCAGTGCCGTACGCCGCGTATCGTGTCCGTCGATGATCGCCACGATCTGATCGATGTCTGAGGCTGGCACCCCCACCCGCTCGAGAACGTCCCGGGCAATCCGTGCACCCTCTTTCTCATGCTTGACGACGAGGTGTTCGCGGCTTCCATCACGGTCGGGGGCGATCGCCTCAAGATTTTCCTTTTCGTCGACCGTTGACCATCCGGTGTCGTGCAGCAGGATTGCCGGCAATACGATGTTTTCGTCCGCGGTCGAAGTCTGCGAAAGCAGCGCCCGAGCGATCCCGTAGACGTATAGCGTGTGGGCGTCGTTGTCTCGGGTGGTCAGAAACTGCGAGGCGAGGTTCCAGATCGCCAGGTCCCGCTCGCCCAGCTCGATCAGTCCGGTGACGTTGGATGCCGAAGGGATCTTCCCTGAGACATCACGACCCAGATGATTGATGGGTGAGCGGGAGTGTGACGACATGTTCTCTATCCTTTTTTGCCTGAAACGGCGACTAGCCGATGATTTCGACTGTGCCGTTCGAGCCATCGACTCGAAGGGTCATGCCTGTCTTGATCAGGGTGGATGCCTTGCCGGTGCCGGTCACGGCGGGAAGGCCGTATTCTCGGCAGACGATGGCTGCGTGGCTCATCATTCCGCCGATGTCCGTCACGGTCGCACTGATCTTTCCGAACACTGGTCCCCAGCTCGGGGCCGTTACCGGCGCGACAAGAATCTCTCCCTGCTCCAGCTGGTCGAGTTCCTCGGGGCCCATGATCACGCGAGCCTTGCCTTCCACTATGCCAGCGGATGCCGCCATGCCTTTGAGCACATTGGGATCGCCGTCATCAGCTCCGAGCCATTGCTGCACCTGTTCCGTGGTGATGCCCCAGAGCATGATCGTGAACGGCTCGTTGATCTCGGTCGGAGGCTCGTTGAACGCGGGCTCGGGCCGCGCGGTCTTAAGCGCATCCACTATTCCGCGACGACGCTCGATCTCGGTGGGCCAGTAGCTTGGGCCGATACAGTCGGCGCCAACACCCCACCCGGTTGCCAGGTCGAACAGCACCGGGCGAACTTCGTCGCGCGTCAAGTACAGCATGTCGTCGGGGTTGGCCCAGAAGCCGTAGTCGTGCAGCAGCCGGGAGAGCTGACGCACCTTGCGCCAGAAAACACCCATTGTCCAGTGCTCGATGTAGAAGTTGTGGTCCTCGACGTACGGGTACACAGTGCGGGCAAGGCCAAGCTTGCCGTTGAACGTGTCCAGTGCCTCACCCGAAAGAATTTCGGCATACTCGCCGACGATGCGGTCACGCTCAATGATCAGTGCGTCCTTCGGGCGGTGAAGCTCCTCGCCCTTGGCCGCACGCACGATGTAGTCCTGGATGTAGCCCATCGGCAAATTGAGATTGTCGCGCCAGTACACGTCAGAGCCGTAGAAACCATTACCGGAGGTGTAGTTAAACCACGGTTCTTTTGCTGCCTCCCACGCGGCGATCCAGGTGACGCCGTCGCTGTATTCAGCCAGCTCTGCGAGTGTCGTCGCAGCATCGTCGCCCTTGTCGAATACGGCGGTGAGGTTGAGCTTCACTGCGAGAACAGCCAGATCCTTGAGCTCGTCATCCGGGCGGAACAGCACTGAGTCGACTCCCGTGACCATCTTCGCTATTGCCAGGTCAGGAATGCCGGGAAAGGACTCCTTGCAGAATCCGAAGAAATCGAGGTAAGCGACGTATCCGAGATTGAGGAACTCGAAGTGGTGCTCCCAGTTCTTATAGGCCAACTGGATCAGTCGATCGTAGTCGGCCATCATCTTCGCCGTCGGATCGATGCCTGCGCCGCTGGTGATGACCTCGATGTCCACCATCTCGGGCAGTGCCTCGAAATTGATGGCATCCATTTCTTCGATCGTGCCGAGCACCTTCTTCTTCCAGTTCTCGAGCAGTGAGTCCCAGTTTTCAAAGTAGAAACCGGCACGCTCCATGAAGTGGGGAACACGGTCGGCAATGAGCTCGGGTGCTACCGCGACGGGGCTCATGTAACAAAAGCCGTTATGAATGCGGAATTCGATGCCGTTCGCCGGCGGAATCAGATAGTGGCGTGTGTTGTAGGCACCGAGGCACCGCACCGCGAATTCCACGCCGATGGTCTCGAACGGTTTGAACACGTTCGGCCAGTGCTGGGAGTCGCAGAACCAGAACTTGCCGTTCTCGACGTCTTTCAGGTTCTCCTGGA
>Ga0307487_1002055_pt1 | contig 13404 bp, 13 predicted proteins | sample CBIW12metaG_FD_203665 | JGI IMG/M metagenome (GOLD analysis project Ga0307487, IMG submission 203665) | Sea-ice brine microbial communities from Beaufort Sea near Barrow, Alaska, United States - CBIW 1.2 | ecosystem: Environmental > Aquatic > Marine > Coastal | place: USA: Alaska | collected... | reverse complement strand
CCTACCACCTTCTGCATCACGTAGAACGACGCGCCGATGACCTCGGGGTCTTCGCACAGTGCGTGCATAGTGGGCACGGGGACCCCGCTGCCCACGAGCGCTGCCATGGCCCGGTACTCGCGACCCATGTCGTGCGCTGTCGCCAGGACATGCCCCAATGGCGGGCGGCGCACCACGATCTCGGTGCTGCCATCGGTGACGGTGTAGGTCAGGTTCGATTTGCCACCCGTAATCAAGCTGGCCTGCAGGGGACCGGACACCAGGCCCGGGCACTGCTGGTCCAGCCAAGTGGCAAGAACAGCAGTGTCGAGGCCCTCGACGGGAGCGCTCATGTCAGTCTCTCGGCCCGCCAGCGACGTAGATGACCTGGCCCGACACGAAGCCGGCACCCTCGCTGACGAGGAACGACGCGGTGTGCGCGATGTCCTCGGGCTGGCCGACGCGGGCCACGGGGATCTGCTCAGCGCTGAACTTGATGAAGTCATCGAAGTCGACCTTCATGCGCTCGGCGGTGGCGGCGGTCATGTCGGTCTGGATGAAGCCGGGCGCGATGGCGTTGGCAGTGACGCCAAACTTGCCCAGCTCGATCGCGAGCGTCTTGGTGAAGCCCTGCAGTCCGGCCTTGGCAGCGGAGTAGTTGGCCTGGCCGCGATTGCCCAGTGCCGAGGTGCTCGACAGGTTCACGATGCGACCGAACTTCTCCTCGGTCATGTACTTCTGGGCGGCCTTGGTCATGTTGAATGCGCCGCGCAGGTGGACCGCCATGACAGCGTCCCAATCATCGACGCTCATCTTGAACAGCAAGTTGTCGCGCAAGATGCCAGCGTTGTTGACCAGAACGGTCGGTGCCCCGAGTTCTTCGGCGATACGTGTCACGGCGGCGTCAACTGCTGCGGCGTCGCTCACATCGGCGCCGACGGCCAACGCGGTTCCACCGGCTGCAGTGATGGCGTCGACGGTCGTCGCGCAGTTGGCCTCGTCGAGATCGACGACAGCCACCTTGAATCCGTCGGCGGCCAAACGGGTCGAGACGGCGGCGCCAATGCCGCGGGCGGCTCCGGTCACGATTGCAGTGCGGGCTTCGGTCACGTCAAACTCCTCTGGAAACTGGTAAGCGCTTGCTTAGTGGCACCGTATCGCACCCGTCAACTGCTCGTGTTGGGCATCTGGTGTCGTGCATTCAGTGACGTTCGTGTTTCTCGGCGGCGGGCCACCCCGTCGTTTTCGTGCGGCCGGCCGCGGTGCGACATGTGCCACAAAAGATGAGGAATCCCTCAACTTCGTCTATAGTTGAGGAAACCCTCACGTTTAGGAGATCTTCAGTGTCGCAGTTCGACGCCGGTACCCCCACCGACACCCTGACCGCCCAGTCCGCCGACCCCCGAAGCCTGCTCACGCAGCAGCGCGACGGACGATTCGCGCGGATCGAGCCCAAGGGCAAGCGGGTGCACACGGCACGCGAGCGAGCTGAACTACTCCTGGATGACGGATCGTTCGTCGAGATGACGCCGTTGCGCACGGCTGGCACTCGACCCGACGGTACGAGCACCAGCAGCGGCGTCGTCGCGGGATGGGGAACAACTGACGGCAGCCCCGTCGTCGTCATCTCGCACGACGCGGCGGTCGCCTCGGGCGCCATCGGCGCAGTCATGGCCGAAGCGATCATGAAGGCACAGCGCTTCGCGATCGACCGGGGTCACCCAATCGTTTACATCAACGACTCCGGTGGAGCCCGGGTGCCCGATGGCATCTTCGCCCTGCACGGCTGTGGCGGCATTTTCGCGCTCAACGTCAAGGCACAAAAGCGCGTGCCGCAGATTTCGTTGATCCTCGGCCCGTGCGCCGGTGCTGCCGCGTACTCGCCGGCACTGACCGACTGGACCGTCATGGTCAAGGGTCAGGGGCAGATGTTCCTGACCGGCCCCGACATCGTGAAGGCCGCCACCGGCGAGGACGCCACGGCCGAGGAGATCGGCGGATCACAACTGCACTCGGTCACCAGCGGTGTTGCGCACCTCGAGGTGAACTCCGAGATCGAGGCATTCGATGCCACCCGCTTGCTGCTGTCTTTCCTGCCTGAAAACAAGGGCGCCCCGCAGCGGCGGCAGGGCCCCATGCCCGCCAACCCGTTCGCGGTCGAGAAGCTGCCCACCTTGGTGCCGGAGAAGTCCAGCGTCGTTTTCGACATGAACGCCTTGCTAGACGGCGTGCTGGACAACGGCGCTCGCCTGGAACTGATGCCCGAGCACGCCCCCAGCATCTTGACCCTGTTCGGTCGCCTCGATGGTCATCCCGTCGGCGTCGTCGCCAATCAGCCAGCCTCCCGTGGCGGAATCCTTGACTCCAAGGCGTCGGTCAAGCTGGCCCGCTTCGTAGAGTTCTGTGGCCGGTTCGACCTGCCCGTGCTCACCTTTGTCGACGTTCCCGGCTTCCTGCCCGGCACGGTCGAGGAGAGCCGCGGCGTCATCACGCATGGCGCCAAGGTCCTCAAGGCCTACGCCGAGACCGAGTCGCCCAAGCTGACCGTCATTGTCCGCAAGGCCTTCGGTGGTGCCTACATCGCGATGGGCGCGGCCTCGCTCGGCGCAGACGTGAACTGGGCCTGGTCCGGTTCCGAGATCGCCGTCATGGGTCCCGGTGGTGCTGTGGCGCTGCTCAACCGCCGTGAGCTCGCTGCGTCCGACGAGCCCGAGAAGTTGCGCGATGAGCTCGCTGCGAAGTATCGCGAAGAAGTCGCTCGGCCCTACGTGGCCGCCGAGGCTGGCATCGTCGACGACGTGATCCATCCCGAAGAGACCCGCGACCGCATGGTTGCGGCCCTGCGGATGCTCAGCAGCGGCACTTCGACCTCCTCGGGCGCATGATCTCGGCACGCGCCGAGATCGTCGGCAACATCTGGAAAATCACCTCGCGCGTCGGCGACGAAGTTGCCGCGGGCGACACCGTGGCGGTGCTGGAGTCGATGAAGATGGAGATTCCTGTCGTGGCGCCCGTGGGCGGCCATGTCAGCCAGATCCTTGTCGAGCTGAACCAGATCGTGCAGGAAGGTGACGCAGTCGTCGAGATTGACGAGACTGCGAGCGCCTGAGAGCACCTGACGGCCGCGAGGTAGGTTCGGCGGATGCCTGAGATCTGGTCCCACGAACTGCCCATGCGTTGGGCCGACCTCGACGTCCTGAACCACGTCACCAACGTCGTCTACCTCGACTACGCAGCCGAGGCGCAAGCCGTACTGCGCCGCGACGGGCACCTCGAGGCTGGTCGGCCGGTGCGTGACATTGAGGTCACCTACCTACGACCGACGGCATTGAGCACCCGCCCCTTGCTGGTGCGTTCGAGCCTGGACGGTGACGCGCTCACCCAGGAAATCTGCACCACCGCGGGCGATGAGCCGGCGGTGCACGCTCGGGTCGTCACGACCTACGGTGCCCCCGCAGCGCCCCAAGTGCCGGTCCTTGATGGCGAACCTGTCGAGGCGCGGGTGCGGATCAGTGACCTCGACGCGACGGGCGCCGTGTCGCTCATTGGTCAGTTCCGGGTTGCGCAGGAGGCACGAGTCCTGCACTTCGGGACGCGGATGAAGAGGGACGTCTTGGGACAGTTCGTGGTCGGGACCATCTCGTTGCAGTCGGTCCTGCCGCTCACGTGGCGGCCCGAGCCCTACCAGGCGCACAGCTGGATCAGCCGGGTCGGCAACGGATCGTTCACGATCAACACCTTGGTGGGTGATCCGTCTGCTCCGGTGTTCGTCAACCACACGACGCTGGTCGGATTCGACCGCGAGACCCAGGCAGCACGCCCATTCGCTGATGCCGAACGCGCTCACCTGCACGAACACCTGCGTTAGCAGTCTGGCGGCGCCTGTCGTCGTAAGTCCACATCGCGGACTTGGTGTCCGCCAGTCAAGATCCTCACTACGTTCATGTCGTGATCCTGACCGCTACCGCCCCGCTCGCCGCACCTGCCGGTGGCAACAAGCACGCCCATCCTGAGGTTGTGCGACTGCATGACGTGTCGCGTTCGTTTGACACCCCGACCGGACCCCATCACGTCCTACGCGAGGTGAATCTGTCGATCGGTGCTGGCGAGATCGTCGCGTTGGTCGGGGCATCGGGATGTGGCAAGTCGACGCTGTTGCGCGAGATCTGCGGCCTGGATCGCCCCGATGCCGGTGAGATCGTCATCGGCGAGCAAGCGGTCCGAAGCGCCGATACCCGTTGCGCAGTTGCCTTCCAGGAACCTCGACTGCTCCCGTGGCGCAGTGTGCGCGACAACGTGCGGCTGGGGCTGCCGCGTGGCACCAAGAAGGCAGCCGGCGCAGCCCGGGTCGAGCAGTTGCTCGCCCTGGTGGGACTCACCGAGCCCGCCGATCGGCGCCCCCGCGAAGTGTCCGGTGGCATGGCTCAGCGAGTGTCGTTGGCCCGGGCACTGGCCCGCAACCCCGCCGTGCTCTTGCTGGACGAACCGTTCGGCGCGCTCGACGCGTTGACCCGACTACGCATGCAGGACCTGCTGCTCGACATCCACGCGGCCGAGCCGACCACGGTCGTGCTGGTCACGCACGACGTCGAAGAAGCGCTGTACCTAGCCGATCACGTGGCCCTCATCGGTACCGCGGTCACCGGGCACGGGTCCGAGGTGCGCTCACTGATCACGGTGCCCGGGTCCCGCCCGCGCGACCGCGGTGACGCCGCTCTGGCATCCCTACGACTCGAACTGCTCGAGGGCCTCGGCGTCCCCACCCACCACTGACCAACACCGTCCACCCCGCACCAACCCAGCAACCCCGAAAAGGAACCCACCATGACCATTCGACTCTCCCGCCGCCGAACTGGAGCCATCGCCGCAGGGCTGGCCGCCTTCACGCTGCTGACGGGCTGCGTCTCTGGTGAGAACTCCTCCGACAGCTCCGGTTCTGCCGAGGGCAGCACGTGGAGCGCCACTGAGCTCAACGTCGACTTTGCGACGTACAACCCGTTGTCGCTGATCATCAAGGAGCAGGGCTGGCTCGAGGCCGAGCTCGGCGACGACGTCAAGGTCACGTGGACCCAATCGGCCGGATCGAACAAGGCCAATGAGGCACTCCGCGCCGGCGCGATCGACGTTGGCTCCACGGCAGGGTCCGCGGCATTGCTGGCTCGCGCCAACGGCGCCCCGATCAAGACCGTGCTGCTGTACTCCCAGCCCGACTGGTCGGCCCTGGTCGCCCCCAAGGGCTCGGACATCACCGAGGTCGCAGACCTCAAGGGCACATCGATCGCCGCGACCAAGGGCACGGACCCGTACTTCTTCCTGCTGCAGGCGCTGGCCACTGCCAACTTGTCACTCGATGACGTCGAGGTGCAGAACCTGCAGCACGCCGACGGCAAGACGGCGCTCGAGAACGGCAGCGTCGATGCGTGGGCCGGACTCGATCCGCTGATGGCCGACAGCGAGGTCAACAACGGATCTGAGCTGTTCTACCGAAACATCGACTTCAACAGCTACGGCTTCCTGAACGCCACCGAGGACTTCCTGCAGACGAGCCCCGACCTGGCCCAGCTGGTCGCCGACACCTACGAGAAGGCCCGCGCCTGGGCGGAGGAGAACCCCGACGAGACAGTGCAGATCCTGGCTGATGCGTCTGGGATCTCGCCAGAGCTGGCCAAGACGGTACTGCTGGAACGCACCGTTCTCGACCTGGACCCTGCCCCCGGTGCCAAGCAGGCTGACGTGCTGAAGGTGATTGGTCCGATCTTCGTGGAGATCGGCGATGTGAGCAAGCAGTCTCAGGTCGATGAAGCCCTGGCCTCCCTGTTCGACACGACCTACATCGACGCGGCCGACCCGAGCCGCGTCGGCGGCTGATCCAAGGAGCCACGATGAGTGCCACCACCCAGCAGAAGACGGCTAGTCCTGCGGACCCACCAGCACCACCGGTCCGTCGACGGGACCTGCTCAGTCGCGGCTGGGTGGTGGCGCTGCTTGGCGCTGTCGTTCCGCTGACATTGTTGGGTGCCTGGCACCTCGCCAGCACCACGGGGGTCTTCGCGGTCTACCAACTGCCGCCGCCGGCCTCGGTCTGGGACGCGGCGGTGGAACTGGCTGGTCGCGGCGAGCTCTATGAGCACATCGCGATCTCCACCCAGCGGGTGCTGCTCGGCTTCACTGCTGGGTCGCTGCTTGGCCTAGCGCTGGGCGCCCTCGTGGGGCTGTCCCGAATCTGGTCGGTGCTGCTGAGCCCGACCATGGGGGCGATCCGGGCGGTGCCTTCGCTGGCTTGGATTCCGCTGCTGCTGATCTGGCTCAAGCTGGGGGAGGACTCCAAGGTCACCTTGGTTGCCATTGGCGCCTTCTTCCCCGTGTACACGACGGTGTCTGCTGCGCTCAAACACGTCGACCCGCACCTGGTTGAGGCGGCCCGGGCCTTCGGCCTGAAGGGCTTCGCCCTGTTCTGCACGGTGCAGTTGCCAGCGGTGTTGCCCTCAGTGGTGTCCGGATTGCGACTCGCGATGGCGCAGGCCTGGCTTTTCCTGGTGGCCGCCGAACTGGCTGGAGCTGCGCTAGGGCTGGGCTTCCTGCTGACTGATTCACAGAACAACGGTCGAGTCGACCGAGTGCTGCTCGCCATCGTGCTGCTCGCAGTGCTGGGCAAGTCCACCGATGCTTTGATCGGCGTCGGCGAGAAACGATTCCTCAAGAGATGGAGCTGACATGACCGACGTGGGAACCAACGACTCGGGCGAGCACACCTTCGGGTTCCGCACCCGAGCCCTGCACGCCGGTGGAGTCCCCGACCCCACCACGGGTGCGCGTGCGGTGCCGATCTACCAGACCACCAGTTTTGTCTTCAACGACACCACCGATGCGGCCAATCTGTTTGCGCTGCAGAAGTACGGCAACATCTATTCTCGGATCGGCAACCCCACGGTCGCTGCTCTGGAAGAGCGGATTGCTTCCCTCGAAGGCGGCATTGGCGCAGTGGCGACCGCGTCCGGCATGTCTGCCGAATTCATCACTTTTGCGGCGCTTGCCGGTGCGGGCGACCACATCGTCGCGGGTGCTTCGCTGTATGGCGGCACTGTGACGCAGCTCGATGTCACGCTGCGTCGTTTCGGAATCGAGACCACATTCGTCACCGGAACCGATCCGGCGGACTACGAGGCGGCCATCACCGATTCGACCAAGGCTGTCTACGCCGAGATCATCGCCAACCCGAGCGGTGAGGTCGCCGACGTTGCCGGGTTGGCGGAAGTGGCGCACCGGTACGGCATTCCGTTGGTCATCGACGCCACCTTGGCCACGCCGTATCTGATCCGGCCCATCGAGCACGGCGCTGACATTGTGCTGCACTCGCTGACCAAGTTCATCGGCGGACACGGCACCACGCTCGGTGGCGTTGTGGTCGAATCTGGCCGGTTCGACTGGGGGAGCGGCCGGTTCCCGTCGATGACCGAGCCGGTGCCCGCCTACGGCGGAGTCACGTGGTGGGAGAACTTCGGCGAGTACGGCTTCTTGACCAAGCTGCGCACCGAACAACTACGTGACATCGGACCAGCCCTGTCACCCACGGCCGCGTTCCAGCTGCTGCAGGGCGTCGAGACGCTCCCGCAACGACTCGACGCCCACCTGGCCAACGCCAAGGCTGTGGCCGCGTGGCTGGCTGCAGACCCTCGGGTTGGCTACGTCACCTACGCAGGGTTGCCCGATCACCCGCATCACGACCGCGCTGCGCACTACCTGCCGCTCGGACCGGGAGCCGTGTTTGCCTTCGGCGTCAGCGCGACGGCCGAGCACAGCGGCCGAGAAGTCGGTCAACGCTTCATCGAATCAGTACAGCTGGCCAGCCACCTGGCCAACATCGGTGATGCTCGTACTTTGGTGATCCACCCAGGTTCCACGACTCATCAACAGTTGTCCGACGAACAGCTGGTCGCTGCCGGTGTGGCTGACGATCTGGTGCGCATCTCGGTGGGCATCGAGGACCTTGAGGACATCATCTGGGACATTGATCAGGCCCTGACAACAGCGACAGGAGTGAGCCGATGAGCACCACTGCACGCACGTGGGAGGTGCCCAGCGCCCAGCAGCGCCTCGCCATCTTGCGCAGGACACGATCGATCGCCATCGTGGGCGCCTCGACGAATCCGGCCCGAGCCAGCTACTTCGTGTCGACCTATCTCCTGTCGAGCTCGGACTATCAGGTCTACTTCGTCAATCCGCGTGCCAGCGAGATCCTCGGGCAACCGGTCTACCCGAGCCTGGCCGAACTGCCAGAGGTCCCCGACATGGTCGATGTCTTCCGCCGTCACGATGACCTGCCTGGTGTGCTCGAAGAGACCATCGCCGTCGGTGCCAAGACGCTGTGGTTGCAGCTGGGGTCCTGGCACGAAGAAGTGGCCCGTGATGCCGAAGCAGCCGGACTGGACGTCGTGATGGATCGCTGCGTCAAGGTCGAGCACGCCCGCTTCGACGGGGGCCTACACCTGGCCGGCTTCGATACGGGAGTGATCAGCTCACGCCGCGACTCCGGCGTGAGTCGCTGACCTTCGCTCGCAGCCGAGTGGAGTGGTCACCTGAGCTTCTCGGCTGTGGTTCGCCTCGGCCTTCGGCCTCACGGTCGCAAGCTCCCTGGCGAGCGGATCCCGCTTCGCTCAGCCCGCGGTATTGACCATGCTGGGTTGTTGGTTCATGGCCCAACACCGCTTCGCTTCGCTCAGCCCGCGGTATTGACCATGCTGGGTTGTTGGTTCATGGCCCAACACCGCTTCGCTTCGCTCAGCCCGCGGTATTGACCATGAACGTTGCCGCGTGCTCGACGTAGGCCCAGAACTGGGCGTCGTCTTCGGGGCTCAGTTCGGCGGCGTCGAGGCCCGCGCGAAAGTGCACCAACCAGCGGTCGCGGGCGGCCAGATTCACCTCGAAGGGCGCGTGGCGCATGCGTAGGCGGGGGTGGCCGCGCTGCTCGGAGTAGGTGGTCGGACCGCCCCAGTACTGCTCGAGGAACATCCGGAAACGCTCCTCCGCCGGTCCAAGATCAGCCTCCGGATACATCGGCCGCAAGATCTCGTCCTCGGCGACGCCGGCGTAGAACGTCTTGACGATCAATGCGATGGTGTCGTGGCCGCCGATCTGCTCGTAGAACGTCACTCGTTTGCACCCAAGCCCGCCACGAACGTGCGGGGGATCGTGATGCCTTCGACGTCAAAACGCGCCTTGATCCGCTGGCGCATCGCACGCGCGACGAACCACTGCTGCAGCGGCGCCGTCTTGAGCGCCACCCGGACCACCGCACCGTCCTTGCCGAAGTCCTGTACGCCCCAGACCTCTGGCTCCTCCAGGATGACGCCGGCGAAGTCGTCGGTGACAAACAGTTGGTGCGCCTCATCCAGCAACACGGCCTGCACGTGTGTCAGATCCGAGTCATAGGAAACCGTGATGTCCAGCACGGCACGAGCCCAATTCTGGCTCTGGTTGCCGATGCGCGCGATCTCACCGTTGCGGACGTACCAGACGGTGCCGTTGATGTCGCGCAGCCGCGTGACGCGCAGGCTGACTGCCTCGACCGTGCCAGTGGCCTCGCCAGCGTCGATGACGTCGCCGACGCCGTACTGATCCTCCAAAATCATGAAGATTCCGGACAGAAAGTCCTTGACCAAATTCTGCGCGCCAAAGCCCAAGGCCACGCCGATGATGCCGGCACTGGCAATGACCGGTGCGATGTCGATGCCGACCTTCGACAGCACCATCACGCCGATGATTGACAAGATCACGCCAGTCGACACGCTCTTGAGCAGGGAGCCCATCGTGTTGGCCCGCTGGTGGCGCCGAGCGGCAGCGGCCGGGTTCATGTCAATGAGCAGGCTCCCGGCGCGGGCGCCCAAGGATCCGGGGGCGTTGCCGCTTGCTGTACGGGCGACCATCCGATCGATGGAGCGTCGAAAGAACCACCGGAGCGTCAGCCCGATGACGATGATCAACACGATGGCACCGGGGGTGGCAACAAACCATTCCCACGCGGTGCCGGTGGGCAACTTCCAGTCCAGGGCACGCATGGGTCCAGCCTACGGGCCACTACGATGAAGTCATGACCACTGCCTCGACGACTGTCTCCACGATGGGCCGACGCGCGTTCACGGGCGCCGCTATGTTCCTGCTCACCTTCGCGATCGGGACCACCTCAGCGATCGCCGATACGCCGCTGAGCGATGACTGGCCCGTTGCCCAGGGGCGCAGCACGCTCGACACCCTTCTGTTCTTCGGTGGCGGCACGATCGGCGTCATCCTCTTGGTGGCGCTGCTCGGCCTGCTGACGGCGCGCACCAACTACGTGCCGCCGCCGCCCAGCCAGGACCTGGCCACCACGACCGGCAGCGACGTCGCCCACCACTGAGTCAGTGTTGGGCAGCGTCAGTGTTGGGCAGCCTGGGCACGCAGCGCGCGGGCAAGATCGTCGCGACCCTCAGACACATAGCGCTGAGCGGCTGGGCCCGACTGTGTCGACGCCAACCACGTATCGACCTTGGCGAGTGTCCCGGCGGACGGGTTCGCAGACGGGAACAGGCCGATCAAGGCGTTCTTCCCGATCCACACGCCCTTGTCCTCGATGATGGTTTCTGCCATCTCGAGGTAGCGATCAACGTACGGAGCCAGGAGCTCGACCTGGCCGGCCACCTGGAACGCGAAAGCAGTCTGGCGACGGGTCTCATTGGGAGTGGCATCGTCCTCGACGACGATGCGCCACGCCTCTGACTTGGCCTCGGCCAACGGACGGATGGCGCGCGCCGCTGAGGCGCGCTCCTGGCCACTGATGGTGCTGTCAGTGGCCAGGGTCTGCTCGATCTCCGCTTCGTCGGCCTCGCCGATGCGGGCCAGCGCAGTGACCAGCGTCCAGCGCAGGTCCGTGTCGATCTCGAGACCCTGCAAGTCACCCGCGAGGATCTCGCGCAGTCGGCCAGGTCCGGAGGCAGCGGCAGCGAGAGCGCGGACCAGCGCGAGCTGGTGATCGCTGCCCGGTTCAGCGGCATCGCTGAGAGCACGCAGGCCCGACTCCCAGCGCTCAGCCAGCGCTGGACGGTCGGCATCGGAGGTGTAGAAGTTGATGGCGCCTGAACCCTGTCGCAGCAGCGAACCGACGGCGGTCAGGTCATTCTCGGTGCCCACGCCGGCCAGCACCAGCGACACGAAATCGGCGCCCGACAGTTCGGCATCGCGCGTCATGTCCCACGCCGAGCCCCAGCACAGGGCACGCGGGAGCGACTCGTCGAACGTTGCGATGCTCTCCAGCAAGGTGGCGAACGAACGGTCGTCGAGCCGGATCTTGGCGTAGGTCAGATCGTCGTCATTGAGCAGGATCAGGTCAGGACGGCGGCGACCGACGAGCTCGGCGACCTCGGTCGAGGCGTCACGCACATCGATCTCGATGCGTTCGGTGCGCACGAGCCGGCCGTCGACGCGGTCGTACAGACCGATCGCAATGCGGTGGCGGCGAAGAGTTGGGTAGGCCTCGGCGGCGGTCTGCTCGACGTGGAATGACGTGAACTCCTCGCCCGCATTGTCGGAACCGGGCGCAGTTTCAAAGCTGGCGCGCAAGGTGTTGACGCCCGAGGTCTGCAACCACTCCTGGGTCCAGGCGCCGAGTTCACGGCCGCTGGCGCCTTCCAGTTCGGTCAACAGATCGCTCAACTCAGTGTTGCCGAACGCATGCTTGTCGAAATAGGCGCGCAGACCCGCGAAGAAGTCGTCCTCGCCGACCCAGGCGACCAATTGCTTGAGCGCCGAGGCGCCCTTGGCGTAGGTGATGCCGTCGAAGTTGGCCTCGACGGCGTGCAGGTCGTAGTTGTCGGCCGCAATCGGGTGCGTCGACGGCAGCTGGTCCTGGCGGTAGGCCCAGTTCTTGCGTGAGTTCGTGAAGGTCGTCCACGCGTCGGTGAAGCGGGTGGCATGCACGTTGGCGTACGCCGCGGCGAACTCAGCGAATGACTCATTGAGCCACAGGTCGTCCCACCACTTCATCGTGACGAGATCGCCGAACCACATGTGCGCCATCTCGTGCAGGATCGTGTTGGAGCGCGACTCGTAGGCTGCCTGCGTCTGACGGCTGCGGAAGATCATCTCATCGCGGTACGTGACACAGCCCGCGTTCTCCATGGCGCCCATGTTGTATTCAGGCACGAACAACTGGTCGTAGGTGCCGCCGAAGGGGTACGCCATCTGGAAGACCTTCTCGAAGAAGGCAAAGCCCTGCTTGGTGAGGGTGAAGATGTCGTCGGCATCGAGGAACTCGACCAGTGACTGGCGACAGAACACCTGCAGAGGGATATCGGCGTGATTGCCGGAGTAGGTGTCGCTGACGGAGTGGTAGTGCCCGGCCACCAGTGCGGTGATGTAGGTCGACATCGTCTTGGTCGGCTCGAAGTGCCAGGTCGAGGCGCCATCGTGCGCGGCGACCGGCTCGGGGGTGGGGGAGTTGGAGACAACAGCCCAGTCCGACGGTGCGGTGACGTGGAAGGTGAACACGGCCTTGAGGTCCGGCTGCTCGAAGGTGGTGAACACGCGACGCGCATCCGGGACCTCGAACTGGGTGTACAGGTAGACCTTGTCGTCGGCCGGATCGATGAACTTGTGCAAGCCCTCACCGGAGTGCGAGTACTTGCAGGTTGCCGCGACGCGCAGTTCGTTGTTCTCTGCCAGGCCGGTCAGCGCGATGCGACTGTCGGCATAGGCAGCCGGGTCGACTGGCTCACCGTTGAGGGTGATCGACCGGATCTCGCCGTCGACCAGATCGGCGAAGGTCGCACCACCGGGCGTGGCTGTGAAGGCGATCGTGGTGATCGTCCCGAACCGGTCCGGATTGTCGAGCGTCAGATCAAGTGCGACGTCGTACGTCTGGGTGGAGATGGCCGACGCGCGCTGCTGGGCTTCGTCGCGGGTGAGATTGGTTCCGGGCATGCGGCCAACTCTTGCACGCTCGGTTGGACGCAGCGCATGGAGATCCCACGCGAGGAAATGCGTGAGGCTCGGCCGGTGTTCCATCAGACATGACTCCTACACCGATGAATTCTGCGGAAACCGTCGACTTCTGGTTCGACCCGCTGTGCCCATTCGCCTGGATCACGTCACGTTGGATGCTCGAGGTCGAGCAGCAGCGTGAGGTGCGGACCACCTTCCGCATCATGAGCCTGTCGGTGCTGAACTCTGGCAAGGACGTGTCAGAGGACTACAGGGCCATGATCGACGCGGGCCGGGGCCCGGTTCGGCTGGCGATGGCGATCGAGCAGCAACACGGGCAGCAGTCATTGCGCGAGTTCTACACCGCCATCGGCACTAAGCACCACAACGAGAAGCAGGAATTCTCCGCCGAACTGTACGAGGCCGTCCTGGCCGAGATCGGCCTGCCGACTGAGCTGGCTGCCGCTGCGGAGG
>Ga0307487_1002052_pt1 | contig 13415 bp, 12 predicted proteins | sample CBIW12metaG_FD_203665 | JGI IMG/M metagenome (GOLD analysis project Ga0307487, IMG submission 203665) | Sea-ice brine microbial communities from Beaufort Sea near Barrow, Alaska, United States - CBIW 1.2 | ecosystem: Environmental > Aquatic > Marine > Coastal | place: USA: Alaska | collected... | reverse complement strand
CCGGGAAAGTAAGCTCCCCCTCGTCTTCGTCCGTACCTGAGCTCACGGAGGCAACAAGCTTCTCAATCACCGATTGAGTCGAAACATGGCCTTCGCCAACTGCCGCGTAAAGCGCAGAAACGTCGTCATAGTGCATGGTCGCGGCAAGATCGCCAAACGACTCATGGTTCATGAGCTTTTGGAGCGGCATGTTTTGCTTACGCATTGCCCTGGCAATGGCGTCCTTGCCCTGCTCGATTGCCTCGTCGCGACGTTCCTTCGTGAACCAGGCCCGAATTTTGCTGCGGGCCCGAGTGCTCTTAACGAAAGTAAGCCAGTCTTGGCTCGGAGCGGCATCCGGGCTCTTCGACGTAAATACTTCGACAGAATCGCCACTGGTCAGAACAGTCTCAAGAGGAACAAGACGGCCGTTCACCTTGGCACCCATAGTGCGATGCCCGATCTCGGTGTGCACTGAATACGCGAAGTCAACCGGTGTAGCGCCGGCAGGCAGCCCAATCACCTTGCCCTGAGGGGTGAATACGTAGACTTCTTTCGCGCCAATCTCAAAGCGCAAAGACTCAAGGAACTCGCTCGGATCAGAAGTTTCAGCTTGCCAATCAGTGATGTGCGCAAGCCACGCCATGTCGCTGTCGACAGGTCCGGACTCGACAATCTTGCCCACGCTGCGGTCTTTGTACTTCCAATGCGCGGCCACACCGAACTCTGCGCGATGATGCATCTCACTTGTACGAATTTGTATCTCAACAGCTCGACCCTGAGGGCCGATAACTGTCGTGTGGAGCGACTGATAAAGGTTGAACTTGGGGGTCGCGATGTAGTCCTTGAAGCGTCCAGGAATTGGATTCCAGCGCGCATGAATTGAGCCGAGCACTGCATAGCAATCTCGAACGGAATTCACTAGGACACGGATGCCAACGAGGTCGTAAATCTCGTCGAACTCGCGGCCGCGAACAATCATCTTCTGGTAAATCGAGTAGTACTGTTTTGGTCTGCCAGCGACCGAGCCTTTGATTCGAGAAGCCTTGAGGTCGTCATTGACCGAAGCAACTACTTGCTCGACGAACTCGTCGCGCTGTGGAGTGCGTTTAGTGACCAAGCTTTCGATCTCGACATAGATCTTGGGGTGCAATACGACAAAAGACAGGTCTTCGAGCTCTATCTTGATTGCCTGGATACCCAAACGGTGAGCGAGTGGTGCATAGATCTCGAGAGTCTCCTGCGCCTTACGCAGTGCTGACTCACGCGGAACAAATCCCCAGGTCCGGGCATTGTGTAGCCGATCCGCGAGCTTAATCACGAGCACTCGAATGTCTTTCGACATTGCGACGATCATCTTGCGCACGGTCTCGGCCTGCGCGCTATCACCGTATTTGACCTTGTCGAGCTTGGTCACACCATCCACGAGCATTGCGATCTCGTCACCGAACTCAACCCGCAACTCGTCGAGCGAATACTCGGTATCTTCGACGGTGTCATGCAGCAATGCAGCGGCTATGGTCTTTTCACCGATACCCAGATCCGCAAGAATCTGCGCGACTGCGACGGGATGGGTGATGTACGGCTCGCCGCTCTTACGTTTTTGACCGTCGTGCGCGCGGAACGCCGCAGCATAGGCACGCTCAATGAGCGCCAGATTCGCTTTTGGGTGATGCGTTTTAACAGTGCGCAGTAGGTTTTCTACTGCTCCTGCCGGTTGCGCGCGAGAGAAAATTCTAGGCAACAGGGCAAGGAACGAGGCAGTTGACTGTGGTGATTCGCTCATCCCGCTACCTCCTAGAACAATTCTAGAGCGCGCGGAAGCATAACGATGACGCTAGCGCCACTGAGGCGCAGAATCACCTGCAAACGTTCGAGTACACGTTCGCGCATGTTGGCTACTTGCTGTCCTTGCCGACGGCACGCAATGCGGTCAATCGTTTAGTGCGACTCAGAATATCGGGCTCGTTTTCACGGAACTGCGCGTAGAGCGGCGCTGCGATGAAAATGGTTGAGTACGTACCGACGATGATGCCGATAAAGAGCGCGAGCGCAATATCGCGCAACGTGCCTGCGCCAAGAACGTAAGCACCGATGAACAGAATTGCGCCAACAGGGAGGGCCGCAACAACTCCAGTGTTGATTGAACGCACGAGCGTCTGGTTTACCGCGAGGTTGACCGATTCGGCGAACGTACGTCGAGACTCGGATCCGTCCTCAGAGGTGTTCTCTCGAATCTTGTCGAACACCACAACGGTGTCGTACAGCGAGAAGCCAAGGATCGTCAAGAAGCCGATCACTGCAGACGGCGTGATCTCGAAACCAAAGATGCCGTAGACCCCGGCAGTGATCACAATGTCGTGAAGCAAAGCAATCATGGCGGCGATTGACATTTTCCAGGTGCGGAAATAGATCGCCATCATGATCGCCGCAAGTGCGATGAATACGAGCAGTGCGCGAAGTGCCGAACTTGTGATGTCAGCACCCCACGATGGACCAACAAACGATGCAGCGACCTGGTCGTTGTCAACATTGAAAGCGCCGGCAAGAGCATCGCGGACAGTGTTCGACTCATCAGGTTCAAGTTGCTCAGTCTGAATACGCAACGAGTCGGTGCCAATCACGGTGACCTTAGGGTCAGCACCAGCTACCACACCGGTAACGGTGTCAGTTGCTAGGTTCTGTGCCTCAGCATTGGTGTCCGGATCCGTCAGAGCTTGTACGGAGTCAATTTGGAACTGTGAGCCGCCGGTGAACTCAATACCGAAGACATAGCCGCCCCGAAGCGCGGGAACGATGATCGATACGGCGAGCAGAATTGCAGCGAGGATGTACCACACCCGGCGACGGCCGATGAAGTTGACCGACACTTGACCGGTGTAGAGGTCATTGCCAAACTTCGAGAAGCTAGCCATCAGGATTCCTTTCCATCTGAGCTGGAATCTTTGGCAACGCCAGCCAACTCAGCAGCTTTTCGTTCAGCAATTGTTTGGCGACGCGCAGCCTCGCGACTGGATCCTGCCGTTCCCTTGGTGACTACCGGTGCCCGGAATTGTGCACGACCGCGATAGACGGCGCCAAGGGCCTTCGGGTCAAGACCACTAATCGGATGTCCGCTAGCAAAGAATCTCGTGGTCGCGAGTAGTTGCAGCATCGGATGCGTGAAGAGAACGACAACCAATACGTCGATCACCGTCGTAATTCCGAGTGTGAGCGCGAAGCCTCGTACATTGCCTACAGCGAGTACAAAGAGCACAACTGCGGAAAGCAAGTTGACTGCCTTCGCGGCAAAGATTGTGCGGAGTGCCCGTTTCCAGCCGGCCTCGACCGCGCCAGTGAGAGAGCGACCGTCGCGAAGTTCGTCACGAATCCGCTCGAAGTAGACGATGAACGAGTCGGCGGTGAAACCGATTGCCACAATTAGTCCGGCAACACCGGCAAGCGAAAGTCGGTAGCCGTGACGCCACGAGAGGTACGCAATCACCAGGTAGGTGAGCACTCCAGCAACAATGAGCGAAGCGACCGTAACCAGTCCGAGTAGTCGGTATTGGAAGAGCGAATAAACAACGACAAGCAGAAGACCGATGAGGCCGGCGATCAATCCTGAGTTCAGCTGAGTTGTTCCCAGCGTTGCAGAGATCGTTTGGTTGCTCTGCACTTCGAATCCGATCGGCAGTGCGCCGAACTTCAATTGATCAGCAAGTACTTTTGCGCTGTCTTGATCGAATGAACCCGAGATCTGGGGGTTACCGCCCGTGATAACGCCCTGAGTCGTCGGAGCTGAAATAACGCGGCCGTCGAGCACGATTCCAAAACGGTTACGCGGGTCACTCTGATCGAAGCCGAAAAGACGAGTCGTCATTTCGGCGACGCCCTTGGTTCCCTCGCCATCGAACGTCGGGAATACGCCCCACTGGCCCGTGCTGACGCCCTGTGAGCTGCTGGCGTCGGTGATCGTGCTACCTTCCACCTCGACCGGGCCGAGAATGTACTTGAACGCGCCATCGGTGTCGCAGGTGATGAGCGGGTCAGCAGTGGGAGCAACGCTGAAGTCGTCGAGCGATGCGCAATCAAAGTTGCTGTACTCGTCGAACAGCGCTTCCGTAATCCAGTTGAGGTCACTGGCATCCGTTGGCGCTGCAGTCGGCGTGGTTGCGAGCGTTGGCTCGGGAGTAGCAGTTGCTGACTCACCATCCGGTGTCTGCGCTGCATCCGTTGGATCAGGAGTGGGTTCCGCGGAAGCCGACGAAACAGCCTCGGTGTACAACACTGGGCGGAATTCCAATTTTGCCGACGACTGGATGCGGTTAAGCGTCTTTTCGTCAGGAACACCAGGGATCGACACAACAACGTTGCTCGCGCCCTGCGTTGTCACTTCAGCTTCGGCGACACCACTGGCGTCAACCCGGTCTCGAATGATCGAGACAGCTTGGGCCAGCTGCTCGCTGGAGACGGTCTGCCCGCTCTCCAGCTGAGGTGCCAGAACGATTTGCGTTCCGCCCTCAAGGTCAAGAGCAAGCTTCGGAGCCCACGATGCGGCGCCGAACATGGAGCCAGCACCGATCAAAACGGTGAGCCCCACCGTGAGTGCTGTGAGCCACACAATGGCTCGCCACGCGTTTTTCACAGGGGTAGTTCTTGCCACCTATTTGACTCAGCTTTCTTGACAGAGCAGTGCAGAAGCGCACGCCGTTGGACAGTCGCCCCCGGGAGGGACGACTCTCAACACTAGTGGGTTACTCGGACGCCTTTTCCGACTTGGACGGCTTCGCAGCGTCTGAGTCGGAGAGTTCGCCGAATTCAGGCTCTGCCTCGGCCGGTGTCGTGTCGTCTGTCGCTTCGCGTTCCGCTGCTTCACGGTTGGCGATCTCGATCGCTTCTTCAACCGAACGAGGAGCGCCTTCGACGGCCTCGTCTTCGACAACGACCTTCGCGAGCGTCTGGCTGTGAACCTTGACGATGACACCACTGCTAATTTCGATCTCAGCGGAGTTGGCAACGGTGTCCATAGTGATGAGGGTTCCGAAGAGTCCGAAGTTAGTCATAACTTCGACTCCGGGGATCATCTGGTCGCGCAGCTCTGCTTGCTGAGCTTTGCGCTTACGGCTGTTGCGGAACATAAAGAAAATGAGCACGCCGAGAATGGCGAGCATCGCAATAGATAGCGGATCCATGAGGTACCTTTCGGTTGGTCTGTGGGCCTGGCGCTCAAGCTGAGGCGCGTACTAAGCCAATAAAACTATAGTTCATCACTGAACAGGCTCGAATTCCGGTCGGCTATTCCAAAGTGTTCCCACGCGGCCCGAGTAGCCACCCTGCCTCGTGGGGTGCGCGATAGCAAACCGATCCGTACGAGGAACGGTTCAACAACCGATTCCACAGTTTCGGCTTCTTCTCCGACCGAAACGGCGAGGGTGCTGAGACCCACTGGTCCCCCATCGAAACGAGTGAGCACGGTGTTCATCACCGCTCGATCAAGGCGATCGAGACCTCGTTCATCAACGTCGTACAGTTCAAGCGCTGCTCGAACTGTATCGCGGGAGGCGGGAATCCCGTTGACGAGCGCGAAGTCACGAACACGACGTAACAGCCGGTTCGCAATTCGTGGAGTTCCACGACAGCGACCAGCAATCTCGGCAATTGCCGAGTGCTCAATCTGCAGATCGAGCATTACCGCTGCACGAACGAGCACTTGTTCGAGCTCGGGCTCATCATAAAACTCAAGGTGAGCGGTGAATCCGAACCGGTCGCGAAGAGGGTTGGGCAGTAAACCAGAACGAGTCGTTGCCCCCACAAGTGTGAATGGTGCAATATCGAGAGGGATGGATGTCGCCCCAGCGCCTTTGCCGACCATGATGTCGATGCGAAAATCTTCCATCGCAATGTAGAGCATTTCCTCGGCTGAGCGTGCCATCCGATGAATCTCATCGATAAACAGAACGTCGCCTGGCAGCAGTGATGACAGGACTGCCGCGAGGTCGCCCGCATGCTGGATCGCGGGTCCGCTCGACATGCGTAACGGGCGATTGCTTTCGTGCGCAACGATCATGGCCAGGGTCGTCTTGCCGAGTCCTGGTGGGCCAGCAAGCAGAATGTGATCGGCCGTGCGGTTTTGCATCGCCGCAGCTTTCAATAGCAACTGGAGCTGTCCGCGCACCTTTTGCTGGCCAACAAATTCGTCAAGCGACTTGGGTCGGAGGGCGCCCTCGAAAGCGAGCTCCGCGTCGGATTCGATGGTGGGGTCTGCCACAGTTTCATCGTTGTCAGCCATCAGGAACCTGCCTTGCCCGCTTGAGAACCGACGAGGAGGATTGCGCGCCGCAGAATCGCTTGAGTGTTGCCCTTCTCGTCATCGGTAGCTTCGCGGACTGCAGCTTCGGCTGCGGGCCGCGCAAGCTTCTCCGACCATCCCAACCCTTGCAGCGCCATCGAGACACTCTCGGATACGGGAGTTGCGACGGCGGCAACAGGGCTGGGCCGAAGCGCAGATACCAGCAGCTTGCCCGTGAGGTTGAGCACAATGAGCTTCGCCGTTTTGGGACCGATTCCCGACACCTTGCGGAATACCGAGTCATTTTCTTCGGCAACCGCACGCGCAATATCATCGGGCGTGAGCACAGCAAGAACTCCCATGGCGCTCTTGGGGCCAACGCCAGTCACGCCGCGCAATAGTGCGAAGACCTCGAGCTCTTCTGTAGTGCGAAAGCCGAAGAGTGAAAGATCATCTTCGCGCACGATGAGCGCCGTGTTTAGCTGGGTCTCAAAGCCCACTCGAACGGAGAGCGCGTGTTCAGGAGTGACGCTAACACTGAGGCCCACTCCCCCGACTTCGATGACAATCGACGTTCCTACCGCGGCGAGAACGGTGCCACGAAGGGAAGAAATCATAGGTTTAGCCTACGAGCACCCGCCGACTTCTCGGCTGATCGCCACGCCTCCTGGGCGGGCGTCAGACTCGAGGTGCCGACTGATGGAAGCGTAACGCTCGGTCGGGAGCGTTCCGGGACTGGCGATGCTCCCTTCCACGCTCCACAAATCGCCAAGGCGCAGGCATCCGCAGCATCCGCAGGCTTCGGTGCTTCTGACAGTCCGAGAACGCGGGCAACCATTGCGCCAACTTGCTTTTTATCAGCGCCGCCATAGCCAGTGATCGCCAGTTTCACTTCGGTGGGCGTGTGCAGCGTCACCGATATACCGTGTTGAGCTGCCACGTACATCGCGACGCCGCTAGCCTGCGCTGTGCCCATCACCGTGCTGACGTTCAATTGGGCGAACACTCGTTCAAGGGCAAGCTGTTGCGGCGAAAACTCCGCGATAACGGCGTCGATTCCTTCGCCGATGTGTCGCAATCGCTCTTCTAACGCCATCTCTGGTGACGTTCGAACAACATCAACGTGCACGAGCGTCGCGCGGCGGTCAGCCGCGACATCGACGACACCGATGCCACACCGCGTAAGGCCGGGATCGATCCCCATTACGCGCAGCGCCATCGACTAGTCCTCGTCGAGTTCGGCCTGTACCTCAGGCGTAATGTCGAAGTTTGAGTAGATGTTCTGAACGTCATCGGACTCTTCAAGAGCATCGATAAGTCTGAAAACTTTGCGGGCAGTGTCAGCATCGACTTCGATCTTGAGGTTCGGAACGAACTCGGCTTCTGACGAGTCATAATCGATCCCCGCCGACTGAAGGGCGTCACGAGATTGAACGAGGTGAGCCGTATCGGTGATTACCTCGAAACCCTCACCGTGGTTTTTGACCTCTTCAGCGCCAGCGTCAAGGACGGCCATGAGGATGTCGTCTTCCGTTACGCCCTCGGTCTTAGTGATCGAGATGACGCCCTTGCGCTCGAAGTTGTACGCGACACTGCCAGGATCAGCCAATGAGCCACCATTGCGACTCATGATGGTGCGAACATCCGCCGCAGCACGGTTCTTGTTGTCGGTGAGACACTCGACAAGGAGCGCAACACCGTTGGGCCCGTAGCCTTCGTACATGATGTTGAGATACTCGATGGCATCACCGAGCTGGCCGGAGCCACGCTTGACGGCACGATCGATGTTGTCGTTGGGAACCGACGTCTTCTTCGCCTTTTGAATAGCGTCGACAAGAGTCGGGTTGCCCGAGAGATCTGCCCCACCGATCTTGGCGGCGACCTCAATATTCTTGATCAGTTTCGCGAATGACTTCGCGCGGCGAGAATCAGTTATCGCCTTCTTGTGCTTGGTAGTTGCCCATTTAGAATGCCCTGACATGCTCGCTATTCTACCGGTCGAGACGGCAACCCGCCTGCGCGAATCCCCGCGCTAGTGCTCAACAAGCGCAGTACGCACCCCAAGTGAGCGCAACTGGAGCTGCGCAAGCCGTGCAACCACCGCGCGGTCGCCTGCGCGCCAGGCCGAGGCCGGGTCAGCGGAGACCTCAGTAAGTTTCGTCAAATCCTGGGTGGCGAGTGCTCGCAACGCCAGCAAATCCGTGCCTCCCGGAGCGCTCAACAGTCGCTTCGCCTCGGTCGCTCGTCTGGCAAAACGAAGCCGCGGAAGCAACCAGACCAACACGATCAAGAGAACCGGTACCACTGCGATGAAAATTCCGACACCGGCTGCGGTGGCGAGCACCGTGTCCTGTTGGCTTTGTCCAGCAGACTCGAGTGCAGCTCCCGCATCACTCGCCCCGTCGAAAGGGACTCGGATGCCAGAGCCAATCAGGGGCACGGAACCGAGAGTGTCCCCCAGTTCGACCATCGTCGACCGGAATCCGGCTCCTGCCTCTTGCATCTGAACTCCGAGCTGCTGCAGCGCGGCGATGAGTTGATAAACCCACACCCCCAGCGCAATCCATCCCACAATGAAGATCAGAGCGATGACGTCCGCAGTGAGCTGGCGAGCCCGGCGGGGCGGATGATCTGCATACAGTTGCATCCACCCATAATGCAGGAACTAGTTGGCGCTGCGCACTCGCGAGACGAAGTACTCGTGAAAACGTGTGTCGCCAGCAATTTCTGGATGGAACGACGTGCCCATGAGCATTCCATGTTCAACCGCAACGACACGTCCATCGTAGAGAGTGGCCAGCGCGCGAACATCCGTTCCCATCGATTCCACGACGGGAGCCCTGATGAACACAGCGCGCACGGGCGGGTCGCCCAACTCAGGAATCGTGAGGCTTGTTTCAAAGGAATCGGTTTGCGAGCCGAAGGCGTTGCGTCGCACGACAATATCGAGACCGCCGAACGACTGCTGGCCTTCAATCGCATCGAGCACGGTGTCCGCGAGCATGATGAGCCCAGCGCACGTTCCGTACACCGGGAGCCCCCCGGCGATCGCAGACCGAATCGGGCCAGCAAGACCGTAGAGGCGGGACAGTTTGTCGATCACACTCGACTCGCCACCGGGAATGATGAGTCCAGCGATGTGCTCCAACTGCTGAGGCGTTTTGACCGCTATTGCGGTTTCGCCGAGCTGCTGGAGCACATGCAGGTGCTCACGAAAATCGCCTTGAAGAGCGAGAACTCCAATGGGGAGCTGATTGACCGCGTGACTACCAGCCACGCTCAGAGAGGCGGTGAGGTGCGGCCAAATCGGACACGTTGATGCCGACCATGGCTTCGCCAAGACCGCGCGAGGCTTCCGCGATCACGCTGGGGTCATCAAAGAAGGTTGTTGCCTTCACGATCGCGGCTGCCCGCTGCTCGGGGTTACCCGACTTGAAGATTCCCGAGCCAACGAATACGCCATCAGCACCGAGCTGCATCATCAGCGCGGCATCAGCGGGTGTCGCGACTCCGCCGGCGGTGAAGAGTACGACGGGAAGCTTGCCCGTCTGAGCAATTTCGCGAACGAGATCGTAGGGAGCCTGAAGTTCTTTTGCCGCAACGTAGAGCTCGTCAACGGTCTTTGAGCGCAATTCGTTGATCTGGCCCTTGATGGTGCGGATGTGCTTGGTCGCCTCAGAAACGTCGCCGGTGCCGGCTTCGCCCTTCGAACGAATCATCGCAGCACCCTCGCTGATGCGACGGAGCGCTTCGCCCAGGTTTGTTGCGCCACAGACGAAAGGAACATCGAAGTTCCACTTGTCGATGTGGTTGACGTAGTCAGCGGGGCTCAGAACTTCTGACTCGTCGATGTAGTCAACCTTGAGCGCCTGAAGAACCTGTGCCTCGACGAAGTGGCCGATGCGAGCCTTGGCCATCACCGGAATTGAAACAGCGTCGATAATTCCATCGATCAGGTCGGGGTCACTCATGCGAGCTACGCCACCCTGCGATCGGATATCGGCCGGAACACGCTCGAGTGCCATGACGGCAACTGCGCCAGCATCCTCTGCGATCTTCGCTTGCTCGGCGTTGACAACGTCCATGATGACGCCGCCCTTGAGCATTTCAGCAAGTCCGCGCTTAACGCGATTCGTGCCCTGTTCGTTTGATGATGTGTTCTCGCTCATAATGACCCATTCTACCGGCGAGGGTGCCGCTCAGAATGCAGCCAATTTGCACTCAGTGGTTCGTCGGCCACGCGTTTGCGAGTTCATCGCGCACCTCACCGAGCAGCCTGGGAATCGCCTTGGTGCCGGCGACAATCGGAAAGAAGTTTGAGTCGGTCGCCCACCGCGGAACGATGTGCTGGTGCAGGTGATTGGCGATTCCCGCCCCGGCAAGAGCACCCTGGTTCATTCCGATGTTGAACCCGTGAGACTGCGACGTTTCGCGCAGAACGCGCATCGCGATTTGCGTAAGCGCTGCAATCTCAGCGACCTCTTCCGCAGTGGCGTCGTCATACAGTGCGACGTGACGGTATGGGCACACCAACAGGTGACCACTGTTGTAGGGAAACAGATTCAGCAGAACGTACGCGTGCGTGCCGCGGGCCACGATCAGGGCCTTCTCGTCATCCAGAGTCGGTGCTACACAGAAGGGACAGTCATCCTTCTCTGGCTGAGTCTGGTCGGTAATATAGGCAATCCGATGCGGCGTCCAGAGACGCTGAAAGGCATCGGGTACCGCGGCGAAGTCTGCGCTCGACTCCCCTGCCGGGAGCTCTGAACCGTCGTAATCGCGCACGAGCTAAACCTGCGCTCGAGTTGCGATCGCCTCGGTGATGCGTGTCACGGCGTCCGCAATCGGGATTCCGTTCTCCTGAGTACCATCACGGAAACGGAAGCTGACCGAGCCAGCAGCCTGATCCTGCTCACCAGCAATGAGCTGGAACGGGATCTTCGACTTCGTGTGAGTACGGATCTTCTTCTGCATTCGCTCACTGGATGCGTCGAGCTCGGCGCGAACACCAAGGGCCTTCAACTGATCCACGACACCACCAAGGTACTCTTCGTACGCTTCCGCAACCGGGATACCGACAACCTGCACCGGCGAAAGCCAGACAGGAAATGCGCCAGCGTAGTGCTCGGTGAGCACGCCGAAGAAGCGCTCGATTGACCCAAACAGCGCACGGTGGATCATGACGGGACGTTGGCGTGAGCCATCGGCGGCCGTGTACTCCAGATCGAAACGCTCCGGAAGGTTGAAGTCGAGCTGCACCGTAGACATCTGCCACGTGCGCCCAATGGCGTCGCGGGCCTGAACCGAGATCTTGGGGCCGTAGAACGCAGCTCCGCCCGGGTCAGGAACAAGCTCGAGACCCGACTCTTCGGCAACCTCGGCGAGGGTCTGCGTCGCTTCATCCCACACGTCGTCATCGCCGACATACTTCTCGGGATCCTTCGTCGACAGTTCAAGGTAGAAGTCGGTGAGGCCGTAGTCCCGCAACAACGAGAGCACGAAGTTGAGGGTATTAGTGAGCTCCGCCTTCATCCCCTCCTTCGTAGTGAAAATGTGGGCGTCATCCATAGTGAGGCCGCGAACCCGCGTGAGGCCGTGAATAACGCCAGACTTCTCATTGCGGTAAACGGTGCCGAACTCAAAGAGGCGCATCGGCAGGTCACGGTACGAGCGGCCGCTCGACTTGTAAATCAGGATGTGCATCGGGCAGTTCATGGGCTTGAGGTAGTAGTCCGCACCCTGGCGAGTAATCTCGCCCTCTTCGTTGCGGCCCTCATCGAGGTGCATCGGTGGGAACATGCCGTCCTTGTACCAACCCAAGTGACCGGAGGTCTCAAACAGCGCCGCCTTGGTGATGTGGGGCGTGTTGACGAACGAGTAGCCCTCTTGCAAGTGACGCGTGCGCGAGTAGTTCTCCATCTCGTGACGGATGATTCCGCCCTTGGGATGGAACACTGCGAGTCCAGAACCGATTTCGTCTGGGAAGGAGAAGAGGTCGAGTTCGGCGCCCAGCTTGCGGTGGTCGCGCTTGAGCGCCTCTTCTTGACGGGCCTGATATGCGCGAAGTTCGTCCTTGGTCGGCCACGCGGTGCCGTAGACGCGCTGAAGCTGCTTGTTCTTCTCAGAACCGCGCCAGTATGCGGCAGCGGTACGGGTGAGAGACCAGCCGTTGCCGATCATGCGCGTGTTCGGCAGGTGTGGGCCGCGGCAGAGATCTTTCCAGTAAACCTCACCGGTTTTGCCATCCACGTTGTCGTAAATGGTGAGCTCAGTGCCACCGACCTCGACGGACTCGTTGTCGCTGTCAGCATCGCCTTCGCCGACGGCGCCCTTGATCCCGATGAGCTCAAGCTTGTACGGCTCGTCTGCGAGCTCTTCGCGAGCTTCAGCCTCGGTGACAACACGACGCTGAAAGCGTTGACCCTGACGGATGATGCGATCCATCGCCTTCGTGATGGCCTTGAGATCCTCGGGAGTGAACGGCTCTTCGACGTCGAAGTCGTAGTAGAAGCCATCGGTGACGGGAGGACCAATGCCGAGCTTCGCCTCAGGGTTGATCGTCTGAATCGCCTGCGCTGCGACGTGCGCAGCGGAGTGACGAAGAATGTTGAGTCCATCTGGTGAGTCGATGGTGACAGCCTCGACCTCATCCGTGTCAGTTACTGTCGTGGCGAGGTCTTTCAACTCACCGTTGACGCGCATGGCGACGACGTTGCGGTCGGTGTACAGGTCGAATCCAGTCTTACTCACACAACAACATTAGCGGCGATCACGCCAGCACTGTTTCACGAGGCACGCGAGCTGAGAGTGGGTGCCGGTTAAACGAAAAAACCCGACCTAAGCCGGGTGTTTTCGAGTGAGCGATACTGGGATCGAACCATCGCCAACGTCACTGGGTGGTCAACGATGTAGGGGAAAATATGGCAAACTTAGGCGTGTTTCCGGGGTTTTTGAAAATGTTCAGCGACACTGGGAATCACAAGTGGACATAGTTTCCGATGAGATAACGACGAGATAGTGCTTAAGTCGCCGGTCCCAGAACCGAAAGGCCATCATGGCTGAATCAACCCCGCCCCCAGAAAACATCCCATCGGAGACGAAAAAGAAAAAACGTCAAAGACGTGAATCCTTCGGAACCATCCGAGAATCATCCAGCAAACGATTC
>Ga0307487_1002046_pt1 | contig 13446 bp, 14 predicted proteins | sample CBIW12metaG_FD_203665 | JGI IMG/M metagenome (GOLD analysis project Ga0307487, IMG submission 203665) | Sea-ice brine microbial communities from Beaufort Sea near Barrow, Alaska, United States - CBIW 1.2 | ecosystem: Environmental > Aquatic > Marine > Coastal | place: USA: Alaska | collected... | reverse complement strand
ATGCAATGGTGATCTACTTCGATCCTTTTGCCGAACTTTCCTTCGAAAAAGACAAGGACGCGCTTAAACTGATGAATACCGATGTTGCTGTTCCAAACCTTTACAGCCTTACTCCTGAAAACAAAAAATTGTCTATCAATGCCCTTCCAAAACCCGGGAGCAATGACGTTAAAAAAATCCCATTGGGCTTTAAAACCGAAAAAGACGGATGGATGTCTATCGGCTTGCAGGACCTTCAGAATTTACCGTCAAATTTCAATGTTTATTTAATCGATTCAGAAAAAAGAATTGGACAGAATCTTAGCAGCAAACCACAGTACAGGTTTTATGCAAAATCAGGTCAGCAGGATACCCGATTTCATCTTCTATTTTCAGAAACCGAAATAAATGATCCCGCGTTGGCCTTTGACGAGCCTTTCAGCGTTAAAACTGTAGCTGGTAAAGTAATGGTGGGTATGAATTTGGAACCGGGTCAAAAAGGTGTATTACTGGCCAGTACCGTTACAGGGCAAATTCTGGACAGAAAAAACGTAACTGAAAAAGAAACCATAGAAATTGAGGGGATAAAAAGTTCAGGAGTTTACTTTTTCAGCATAAACCTGAAAGACGGGATGTTTTCCAAAAAAGTGTTAATTCAAAAATAATGAAAATAGCTAATAACCGAATCGGGACTAAAAAGACTATTAATTACGTAATTTTCGGATTGATCTTCACATTATTCAGCTTTTCAACCAAAGCCCAGGAAAACCCGCCTATTCCTGTTCAGGTGCAGGTAAATACGGCCCAGTTTTTAAATTTTGGGGCTTTTACCACGGGGATTTCCGGAGGCACTGTGATTGTAGATTGGAATGGCACCAGGACTTCGACAGGAGATGTAGTCTTGTTGAGCATGGGCCAACCGGTTTCACCTGCTCTGTTTGATGTTACGGCAAATCCTGGAACTATCATTCAAATTCAACCACAATCTTCAATTAGTTTACCAGGAAGCAATGGCGGGAGTATTACTTTAAACATTGATAACTTTAGTACGGGACAAACATTTATAACTACTGCCAACCCTCCCTTTACCAATCCTGTTTATGTTGGAGGAACCCTTACAGTAGGAAATTCATCCATAAGTCCGCCCGGGAAATACAATGGCAACTTCACCCTAACTTTTATTCAGCAATAAAAGCACTTTAAACATTGATGCGTAAAAGTAGCCCCACCCACTTTTTATTAATTGATTTTATCCCAGGTTTATTTAAATCGTTCTGGTTTATAATGTTGATCTTTCTATTAGGCGTTGGAAAAAGCTTTTCACAGGAATTTAATGAATACGATGAACTTACCGTGGAAATGCACATTCCGAAAATTGGGACGATGGAACTTCCGGTTGCCATAAAAGACCAGGAGGCTTATCTGTCGGTTAAAGACCTGTTCGATTATTTGAGGATCAAAAATGAAACTTCGGATAATTCTGAAGTAATTACCGGGTTTTTACTTCAACCTGATGCAACTTTCAGAATAGATGCCGCACGATCACAAATTATTTTTAAAAATGAAACCTATCAGTTAACTGCCGATGATTTTATTCAAACCCCAACAACGCTTTATTTAAAATCGGATTATTTCGGAAAAATTTTCGCGCTCAATACCGATTTCAGTTTCAGAAGTCTCTCTGTAAATCTCGATACAGAGTTGGAGTTGCCCATCATCAGGGAAAAACGGCTTCAGAAAATGCGCGACAATTTAGATAATGTGCGTGGAATTGTGAAACCGGATACTATCATAGAAAGAGCTTACCCTTTTTTTAAGGCGGGGATGGCAGATTGGGCGGTGATCACCACCCAGCAAACCAATGGGCAAAGCGACAACCGGTTTAACCTTGGACTTGGAACCATGATCGCCGGCGGAGAAGCAAATGTGCTTTTAAATTATTCGACCAAAGTTCCTTTTACTTCCCGAAATCAGTTTTATCAATGGCGCTATGTTAACAATGAGAGTAAGGTCTTTAAACAGGTAACGGCGGGAAAAATATTTACCCGCGCCACCTCTTCCTTATTTGCGCCGGTAGTGGGTGCCCAGGTGAGCAATTCTCCTTTGGTGAACAGGAGATCTTTCGGGACTTATACCTTAAGCGATGTCACAGATCCGCGATGGATGGTGGAACTCTATGTGAACAATGTGCTGGTGAATTTCGTGCAGGCCGATGCTTCCGGTTTCTACACTTTTGAGGTGCCTTTAATGTATGGAAACACCCTGGTAAATCTGAGGTTTTACGGCCCTTATGGCGAGGAACGTACAGAAGACAGGGCCATCAATATCCCTTATAATTTTGTTCCTAAAAATGAACTGGAATACACCCTTAGTGCCGGAATGGTTGAAAACGACGAGAGAAGCAAATTTTCCAGGATTAATTTCAATTACGGACTGAGCAACACCTTAACCTTTGGCGGCGGGGTAGAATATTTATCGGGGGTTACTTCCGGGGAAGTGATGCCTTTTGTAAATACATCAATAAGAATGGCTCCCGGTTTATTATTCTCGGGTGAATATACTTATGGGGTAAAAGCTGATGGCTTGCTCAGTTACAGAACGCCTTCCAATTTTCAGATCGATTTGAATTACATCAATTACGATAAAGATCAAACCGCCATCAATTTCAATTACCTGGAAGAGCGCAAATTGTCTATGTCCATGCCCATTCGCAGCAAATTCTTTTCTGCGTACACAAGGTTTAGCCTGAACCAGATAATTATGCCAACCACTGTGTTTACCACGGCGCAACTCCTTTTATCCGGCGTATTTATGGGAATAAGCACAAACCTTACCACCTATGGTTTGTATAACGACCGTACAAAAAAACCTACCATTTACAGTACACTTTCACAAACCTACCGCCTGGCTTATCAACTGTTGTTTTCGCCACAAATTCAATACGATTTCAGTTCTGAAAGATTTACCAACTTGATCTTAAGTTTGGAAAGGCCGGTTTTTGAAAGAGGATTTATGAATTTGGGTTATGAACACAACTTTCTGCGGAATAATTATACTTTTCAGGTAGGATTGCGCTATTTATTTGATTTTGCACAAGCTTCAGCAACTTCCAGAATTGGAAATCAAAATTCATCTTTTGTGCAATCGGCCAGGGGAAGTTTACTTTTTGACGACAGCACCAATTATCTTACATATAATAATCGAAGCAGCGTTGGAAAAGGCGCGATAACCGTGATTCCGTTCTTGGATCTCAATTTCAATGGGAAATGGGATAATGATGAACCCAATGTTCCCGGATTAAAATTGAGAAACCTGGGAGGAAGGTTAGTTTATAATGAAGAGAAAACCATCATCAGGATCTATGACCTGCAGCCATATGTGCAGTTGTTAATTGAAATAGACCCAATTAGCCTTGACAATATAGCCTGGAAAGTCAGGAATCCTGTAATAGCCGTTGAAACTGTTCCAAACCAGTTTAAAACCCTGCATATTCCAATTGAAGTACTTGGGGAAGTCGCGGGAATGGTTTATTTTAAAGATGATTCCGGAACCAGCGGACAGGGAAGGATCATTGTAAATATCCTTGACGAAAGCGGGGAAACTGCCGCGAAAATTTTAACCGAAGGTGATGGTTATTTCACATATCTTGGGCTTAAACTAGGTAAATATTCCGCCGTTATTGATGCTGATCAACTGGAAAACCTGGGGTATTCAGCCTCTCCAACGGAATTTCCATTTGAGATATTAATCGATAAATATGGCGATATCGTAGACACTTTGGAATTTACCCTTAAAAAGAAGAAAGAATAAATATTCATCTCTTCAAGCTTTTTTAAGCCACGAATGATCTTTTTTTTCTGTTTACTGCCCGCCGATTTTTTAAGTCTTGATTCCTGGTTCCTGGCTCTTGTTTCTTCTTTTTTAGCCACGAATGCACGAATGAACTCTTTTCTTCTGTTTACTGCCATCCGACTTTTTAGGTCTTGATTCCTGGTTCCTGACTCTTGTTTCTTCTTTTTAAGCCACGAATGCACGAATGTTTTTGTTTTTTTTCTTCTGTCTCCGGTCTTCCGTCTCCTGTCTTCATGAATACTCAATATTCAGTATCTCCATCTGTTGCTTTTCACCTGCCATTGATATTTCGGCTATATCGCCTACTTTTTTTCCCGTAAGCGCCCTGGCTATGGGTGCTACAAATGCGATTTTATTTTCTTTAAGATTGGCCTCGTCCACTCCTACCAGTTTAAATTGGCGCATTATTCCTTGTTGCGTTCCTGTCAAAATTTTGAATTTCACCCATGCTCCAAACCTGGCTTCGTCCTTAGGTTGTCCCGATGGATCCAGGATGCGTGCTGAGGAAATGCGTTCCTTTAACAAATTTAAACTTCCGGAAAGAGTTGCCCGGGCGTGCCTTTTCTCCTTTTCATCCTTCATATCGAGATTGGATAGTTTTGCCTCTAAATTTCCCCGCTCTTTTATTAGATCCTGATAGCCTTCAGGGGTAACATAATTGATGGTTCCTGGCGGCAAGGCGGCCCTTGGCGGAATAAATGGAGGCTCTTCCTGATCTTCTTCTTTTACAAATCCCCGACTCATAATTCTTGTTTGATTTAAATTTCCGACAATTTTCTTCCATTATTCAATTATTAAGAATTATTTATCAGAATCTTGACAGAAAACAAGGCTCTTATTCTTAAAAATCAAAAGTGAAAAAAAATAAAAAATCCGATAGCATAATAAAAGGTTAAAATGTACAATTAATTGATGGTTTAGCTGAAATCTTGTAAATTAGGAACCTAAATATTGTGGACTTGAAATTAAAAATTTCAATAATTTTACAGTTGATCCTGTCCAAATAATATGACTTATAGCACAAAATCTGATTTAACAACTTAACCATGACATTCAATTTTTTAAAAGGTTTTTCCCGGTCAAACCTGCTTAATGAAACTTACGAATATTGTATGGATTTTTTGGAAAACAGCCGATGTAAATCCTTGCCGTTTCACAGTATAGAACATACCCGGGATGTTTTTCAATATGTAAAAACAATTGCCGATTATGAAGAAATTTATGGATCAGATCTGGAACCTGTTTTAATAGCGGCGCTTTTTCACGATACCGGAATGGCGGAAATTTATGTCAATCATGAAGATCAAAGTGCAGTTTATGCTTTGGAATATTTAAAAAAGCATAATTACCCGGAAGATAAGACCAAGATTGTGATCGATTGTATTTTGGCGACAAAAATGCCACAAAACCCCAAAACCATTGCCGAAAAAATTATTTGCGATGCCGATCTGTATCATTTAGGAATTGAAAATTATATCTTCAGAAATGAGCGTTTAAGGGCAGAATGGAAGCAATTTTTTAATATTGAATATTCTGAAGAGGAATGGTACTCCTTGAACGTAGAATTTCTTGAAAAACAAATATTTCACACCTCGTATGGCAAGACAGTACTTGAAAACAGAAAAGATTTGAATTGCAAAATGCTGAAAGAAAGGCATGATAATTACAAATTTGAATCATAATTTTAAATGTATAAAATTTTAAGTTTTTTTGTAATGAAATAAGTTCTGTCCGAAATCCGGTTAATTTTTATAATATATAGTATCTCCCCATTTTTTTAATTAACTGACTATTTTTTTGTTGAAATTTATACTGAGATTCATCAGTTTTACGATAAAACAGATGAATCTTTATAATAATGATATTCAAAAAAAGGGAAATAATTATATGGATCATATCATATCCGCCAAAAAAGACAATTAATGCCTATGAAGTCTATTTTAGTAATTGGTTATGTTTGGCCTGAGCCTAATTCCTCGGCAGCGGGGACACGGATGTTACAGCTATTGGATTTTTTTCAGTCTGAAGCTTATTCGGTAACCTTCGCCACCACCGCTTCAGAAACTATCCATATAGAAGATCTAAAAATACTGGGGATTAAAACGCAAAAGATCGAATTGAACAATTCAAGTTTTGACGATTTCATTCAAGACCTTCAGCCGGAAATCGTGGTTTTTGACAGGTTCATGATGGAAGAGCAATTTGGCTGGAGGGTCAGTAATATTTGTCCCGATGTGCTTAAAATTTTGGATACAGAGGATCTTCATTTTCTGAGAAATTTCAGGCAAAATGCTTTCAAAAACAAGAATATTCATCCCGCTTTACTCAAGGAATCAGAATTGGCGAAGCGGGAAATAGCCAGTATTTACAGATGCGATCTCAGTCTTATTATCTCAAGATCGGAAATGGAGGTGCTGGAAGAACAGTTCAATATTCCTCAAAATCTGTTGCTTTATCTGCCGTTTCTACTGGATCCTATTACCGCTGATACGATCCTGCAGCTACCGGGTTTTGAAGACAGACAGCATTTTATAAGTATCGGAAATTTCAGGCATCCACCTAATGTAGATGCGGTTATCTATTTAAAAAAGGAGATTTGGCCCTTTATTCAAAAACAATTGCCAAAGTCACAAATGCATATTTACGGCGCCTATGCAACGGCAAGGATCACTGAGTTACATTCGCCCAAAGAAAATTTTTTAATTAAAGGTTGGGCAAAAAGCGCCCCGGTTGCCGTAAAAAATGCAAAAATAAGCCTTGCCCCCTTGAGGTTTAGGGCAGGTCTAAAAGGGAAATTGATAGAAGCTATGCAGTGTGGGACCCCAACGGTTACAACCAATATTGGGGCTGAAGGAATGCACGGGAATTTGTGCTGGAACGGTTCTATTAAAAATACCCCCGAAGATATTGCAAATGCCGCGGTAAGCCTGTATACTTCTGAAATTAAATGGAAAGTGGCACAAAAAAACGGGTTTAACATTATCAACTCCCTGTATTCAAAATCTGATTTTCATAAGATCCTGCATTCCAGGATCAAACTCTTGAAAGAGGAGTTGAAACTGCACCGTCAAAATAATTTTATTGGTGCCATGTTAATGCATCACCGGACAAAAAGCACGTATTTTTTATCGAAATATATCGAAATTAAGAACGAACTGGAGCAATTAAAAAATCCATGATAGAATTGAGATGTGAGTATTGAGATTTGAGATATAGTTATGGTATTAATGGTAGTTGAATTTCAAAAAAACAAAACAAAAATTCTCCCGGAATGTCATTCTGAATGTAGTGAAGAATCCCACGTGCCAATTGGGCGAATCATAATTGGAACGCTATTGCTTATCGAATTACTTATCGCTGCACAATCGCAATAAGGATTATTCCTCGCCCAAAAGCTCGTTCAGAATGGTCAAAAATAAGCAAAGGATCCTTCAGAAAAACAAAATCCTAATTAAAATACCTCCGCAGGTTCTGAAACCCGGGAAAATAATTTTTCATGCAAAGCCTTTAAAGTAGCAATTTTGTTTTCGGTGGCCACTAAAAGTGATACATTATTGATACTTCCGCCATAGGAAATCATACGCACCGGGATATCGTTCAGGACCTCAAACAATCGCGGTGTGTTTTTATCATCTATCAACCCCTCGCCCACCACGCAAATAATACTGTGTTCCATTTCCACGGTTATTTCGCCGTAAGCTTTCAAATTTTCTAAAATCGCATCCAGGTTTTTGGTGTCATCAATGGTAAGTGAAATGGCAATTTCGGAAGTTGTGATCATATCGATCGAGGTTTCATGAGTGTCGAAAACTTCAAACAATTTTTTCAGGAACCCGTGCGCCATCAACATTCGGTTCGATTTGATTTTTATGGCAGTAATGCCATCTTTTGCCGAAATAGCTTTTAATCCGCGGCTGGTGACTTCAGAAGATATCTTGGTTCCCGGCGCCTCGGGGGTAAAGGTGTTTTTAAGGTAAATGGGAATATTTTTATCGATTACAGGCGAAACGGTTTGAGGATGCAATATTTTTGCGCCAAAATAAGCCAATTCGGCAGCTTCTTCAAATGTGAGATGAGAAAGACGATGTGTATTTTCCACATATCTCGGATCGTTGTTGTGGAAACCGTCAATATCGGTCCAGATCTGGATTTCTTCCGCATGAACTGCCGCACCTAAAATAGTGGCGGTATAATCGCTTCCGCCCCGTTTTAAGGTATTGATACGATTGAATTTATCTATCCTAACAAATCCCTGGGTGATATAAATTTCACTTTCCTCCATCCCTTTTATATACTGCTGAAAAAGTCGCCCTACTTTTTCAGTATCCGGATTTTCAAGATTGGAAACCTGCATAAATTTTTTAGCGTCCAACAGGATGTTATTTATTCCCGAAGCCTGAAGAAATCCTGAAAAAATATAGGTGAGCACAGTTTCTCCAAAGGTCATTATTTTGGCTTCCGCATTTTCCGAAAAATCTCCCTCAATTATTTCAGTTAAATCATCAAAAAGAATTGAAATATGGGATTTTATTTTTAAGTTCTCTTCCTGTATGGGAAACAGGACATCTGTAAGGTCTTCATGTTTTATTTTTAAGGCTTTAACAACATAACCGGCATCAGCAAGGTTTCCCGACTTAAAATATTCGGTGATTTTTACCAATTCGTTGGTCACGCCAGACATAGCAGAAAGCACGATTAGTTTTTTTCCGCCTACAGAATTTATAATATTTTGTACATTTCTTATGCTTTCAGAAGATCCAACCGAAGTGCCCCCAAATTTTAATACTTTCATAAGTAATTTTTTAATTATTTTTATAGCCTTATGTAATTTCGCATACTAATAGAGTCAAGGTATATTATGCTCAATTCATTTTCCTACAAATTTATTCTGCATAATTAGCTAAAGATTGGCTTTGGCGAAAAAAGAAGATTAATTTTATATACATTTGCACAAAATGTATATTATTTAACAATGAAAACAATCACTTCCTGTGTACACAGTATGTTGCGACATCAGCCATTTTTGGATGATGCCTTGGCTAAAGACCTCATAAATTTCAGTTCTTTGGCAATCCACCTGCAACCCGAAGTGGAAAAAGAATTGCGGAAACCGGTAAAACAAGGTTCTATAATAATGGCGTTGCGCCGCTATAATCCAAAGAAAAATCTTTTAAAGAACACCAATTTAAGGGATATGGGGGATATTTTGGTGCGCTCCGGGATTACCGAATATACCTATTTGAATTCCAAAAGTATCCTTGCCAGTCATGCCGAATTATTAAATATTGTAAAGGATGAACTTGGAGTTTATCTCAATTATTCCAGCAATTATCAGGAGAGCAATATCCTGGTGTCTGCAGATCTTAAAGAAACCGTAGCCAATTGTTTTAAAAATGAGATCCTGGTTTCGGTAAAAAGTGAATTGTCCAGTATTACAATTGCCCTACCAAAAAATAGTTCTAAAACCGTTGGTTTGTATTTTTACATTTTTAAGCTTTTGGCTTATGAAGGAATTCCGGTATTTGAAATGATCTCAACCTCAAATTATTTCGCGCTGTTTTTGGAAAAAGAATATATTAATCAGGCCTTCTTATTGCTCAATGAAATCAAAATCTCATAAAAGTAAAATTGATCTTGCTCATTAATTCTACCAATAATCAAAATAAACCCCGGTCATTGCAACTGCTGTAATTAAAATTATAATAATTATAACGACCAATGTTGCTCCAAAGCGGTTTTTTATTTTTTTTTCAATGATATATTCTTCAGATCTTTTATTGATTTTATCAGGGATTTGCATATAACTGAATTATTTCTCTTTTAAAAAATACATTTTTAAAGCATTCTTAAATATAAGAATTATAAATTTTTAAAACTTTCTTCTTTATTTAAAATTTTCCCAATTCAACTTGCTGTTTTTTTGAATCTTCTTATTTTCATCACTATAAATTAAAGATCTAAAAAATGAAAAATCTCTTAAGGGCAATTCTCGCTGGATGGGGTGCTAAAAAATTAGGTGGCGGTTGTGGTTGTTTGGGAATTGTCGTTGTTTTTATAATCTTATGGATCCTCCTGGGGTTGCTTGGGTTAAATTAAAAATACATTTTGAAGTTATTGGATTTCAGGAAGGCTGTCAATCTGGATCAAATAGTGAATTTTTACTTTTTTTCGGCCCCATTTTCTCGCTTTTTTCACATCTTCACCCATATAAATATCTATTTTATTCTTCCAGCGATGGTGCATTTTGTCCTTCACAAAATAAACGCCTTCCAGGCCATCTATACGAACAGGAGTATTATACTCTAAGCCTTTTTTGATCAAATCCCTGGAAACGGCTATCACCTTAATGCCTGGTTTTAAAGTGTCTCCCCAGGCTGTAATTTTGGGATTTCCTTTCCCCGTTTGGGATCTCACAGAATTATATGCCGAAGCTGAAACAGTTAAAGAATCCCATACTTCCAAAGGAACTTCTGCTTTATTGGCAGAAAAGTCGCAACCGGATATCCCTGCTAAAAAATAAACTATTGTTATGATAAAAAAGACCTGGGCTATTTTTATATGAATCATTTTCTTAAGCAGGTTTATCAAGTTGCCCATTCAAACGCTTTTAATAAAAAGTTATTGAGTGTTTTGCCGGAATTCAACTTATAAGGTCCAACCACTTCTGTAATCACGTTTTACAAATTGGTTTGCTTCATCAAAATTTGTCACCTTCATGTTTTCAGAATCCCAAATCATTTTTAGATCTCTGCCCGGATACTCATAGTTAGTCTCACCTTTTTCGTTCTGTGAAGTTTTCCTGATATCCTGACCTCTTAAAGACAAATTGGCAATTAATAAGGTTTCAGTTAACGGACCTGCAATTTCAAAAGGAGAACTCAATTCCATTTTTCCATATCCTTCAATAGCCGCATCAACCCATTGTCCGTAATGGCCATCAGCACCGCCTGTGACTCTTTTTATGGTCTGGGGAACAATTACCTCCTCGGTTCTGGAAGTTGGCAACAACCTTGGATTCTCACCATAAGTACCGCACATCATTTTTCCCTTGGTTCCAATAAATAACACTCCATTTCCACCATCACCAAAGGTTTCATTGGGTCCTAACTCTTCAGGACGCATGGGTTTTATTCCTCCATCCATCCAATGCAAGGTCAAATCTCCTTCTGTTTTTTCATTTTTAGGGAAAGTCATAATTACATGGCTTGAAGGCGGACAGCTTTCTGGAAAATAACCCCGTTTAAATTCGCCTACATAAACACTTCCCACACTACTTTGCACATCCTTGGGATATTTCAGATCGAGGACCCGATAGGGAGCTTCTATTAAATGACATCCCATATCCCCCAGTGCCCCAGTTCCATAATCCCACCAACCGCGCCAGTTAAAAGGCACCAAACCTTCAATATAATCCTTTTGTGGGGCTGTTCCCAACCACAGATCCCAGTCTAATCCCTGCGGAACTGGTGCCGTTGTTTGCGGCCAGGGAATACCCTGGGGCCATACCGGCCTGTTAGTCCAACAGTAAACCGTATGGACTTTCCCAATCAGATCGGCATTATACCATTCCCGAAGTTTTCTAACTCCGTCCCCGGAAGCTCCCTGGTTTCCCATTTGGGTCACCACTTTATAATTTTTGGCGGCTTCGGTAAGCAGCCTGGCCTCGTAAATATCGTGGGTCAATGGCTTTTGCACGTATACATGTTTTCCCATCTCCATAGCCGCGAGGGCTTGTATTGCATGGTTATGATCTGGAGTGGAAACAGAAACTGCATCAAAGTTTTTGGATTCTTTATCAAACATTTCCCGCCAATCCTTATAATATTTCGCTTTAGGGAAATTTGTTACAGAAACTGCCGCCCTTCTGTCATCTACATCACATAAGAATCCAATATCGGCCCTGCCTGTGTTGGCAAAATTCTGAATATCGCTTTGTCCTTTCCCGCCTACTCCTATCCCAGCAACTATTAAGCGATCACTGGGCGCAATAAAACCAGGCCCTCCCATTACATGCCGTGGAATTATCATAATACCCGTAGTTGCGATTGCCACATTCTTTATAAAAGTTCTTCGGGAATTGGATTTGTTACTTTTTTTCATAAAACCATATAATTTATCCGGTTAGAATTTATCAGGATTAAAAAATAAGCATATTAAATTAAAAATAACTCAATAATTATTGTTTTTTGATTAAAAAAAATATTTTCAGAAATGCAGACTCCTGTTATAGGGATTAAAGAAGAAAGTAAAATGCACTGTAGGAACCCACCTACCGATTGGTTTTTTTAATAAAATTTAAGGCTGACATATTTTCCGATTATAATTTTATGCCTGAAATTTCTTCCGGATTTATTGCTGAAATTGCGAATTATCTAATATTAAGTGCTAATATATTGAATTTTAAAACTTTTTCGAGGGAATTTAAGCAAACAATAGCGTCAATCTTTGTTTTTTCGGACTTTGGCTTGGTTTTGGCACGTAATGAAATAACAGAGTAAAAATTGAAAATAGCTTTCCACAAAAATATTGTGTAGGGTATTTTTTAAAATTGAAAAAACAATATTATGAGTTTAGTAAAAGAGAATGACACGGTAAAAGTACACTACACAGGTAAATTGGCAGACGGACAGGTTTTTGACAGTTCTGAAGGAAAAGATCCGATAGAATTTACTTTAGGACAAGGTCAATTGATCCCAGGTTTTGAAAAAGGCCTTATCGACATGAAATTGAATGAGAAGAAAACCATTAATATTCCGAAGGACGAAGCTTATGGTGATTCTCGCGAAGATTTGATCCAGGAGGTTCAAAAAAGCGAACTTCCTGAAGAGATCAAACCTGAAGTTGGAATGGGACTTGTTTCAAAATCTCAGGATGGAAGAGAAATGAATTTGGTGATAGCCGAAGTTAAAGAAGAATCTATTGTAGTAGATGGAAATCATCCTTTGGCAGGAAAAGACCTTATTTTTGATCTTGAAGTTGTAGAGATTAAAGAAACCGAGGTTAAAGAATAACTTTATTGATATTTTTTGCCTGGCCTCACTGGTTTTAAAACCGGAGAGGCCTTTTTTTATGAAAAATTTTTACATTAAAATATTGATCCGCCTTTTTAGAAAATGCTGAACTTTCAATACTTCTAAAATAAGAAATCAGCATTCCTTGTTCTCAAATTCTTGAATGAAATTTTTCGCTTAGCGAACCTTCGTATTTTTGTGACTTCGTAGCGTAAAAATCAGGCCACTAAGACTTTAGGACACAAAGAATCACGAAGAAAAAAGGGAATCTCGAACAAGGATCAACGATTTTTGATTTATGGAGTTTTATTTTCACTTTCATTTTTAGTCATCATTTTTTCTCTTGGCGAGCTTTGCGGTTAAAAAAAAACGAAGCAAAATAGCAATCATTTTACTTTTCAACTTTGTGAACCTTTGTGCCTTTGTGACTTTGTGGCGAAAAAATCAGTCAACATAGATTTAAGGGTTAAGTTTATTATAAAACTTCCATTAATAAAATTTTGATTTATATCTTTATACAACTTGAATTAAAAGTAAAATAAATAATCATGAAAAGAAAAGGTACAGCCGTATGGAACGGTACATTAAAAGAAGGAAAAGGAAC
>Ga0307487_1002041_pt1 | contig 13459 bp, 10 predicted proteins | sample CBIW12metaG_FD_203665 | JGI IMG/M metagenome (GOLD analysis project Ga0307487, IMG submission 203665) | Sea-ice brine microbial communities from Beaufort Sea near Barrow, Alaska, United States - CBIW 1.2 | ecosystem: Environmental > Aquatic > Marine > Coastal | place: USA: Alaska | collected... | reverse complement strand
GGCAGATATAGATAATAACGATCCTCTTTTTGGGGACGGATTAGGTTTGGATTCTATTGATGTCCTGGAATTAATTGTGATGTTGGAAAAGGATTATGGCATTAAACTGACCGATCCTGAAGAGGGAAAGGAAATATTTGCTTCCATTGACAAAATGGCTGAATACATAGAAGCAAACCGCACAAAATAATATATGGATAAAGGAATTGCCGTTACCGGAATGGGCATAATTTCTGCGCTGGGCACTAGTGTGGGTGAAAATTACAGCGCATTGACCGCCGGAAAAACCGGTCTTTCCTATCCCGAAATCCTAAAAACCATTCATTCCAACCTTCCTGTGGGAGAAGTGAAATTCTCCAATCTTGAATTGGCAGGGAAATTAAATTTGTCCGAAAGCCATACTTTTACAAGAGCAACACTTTTTGGCGCCATCGCGGCAAAAGAAGCTGTTTTACAGGCTTTGCTTACCAAAGAGGACCTGAAAGAAACCGGGTTTATTTCCGGCACCAGCGTGGGGGGAATGGACGGCACAGAGCAATATTATCTGGAATACGAAGAAAAAAATGAACACAGGCGTTTTATCCAGGCGCAGCATCCGGGTTTTACCACGTCGCTAATCGCTTCCCATTTAAATCTTGAAGGTTATGTAACAACCATCAGCACGGCTTGTTCTTCATCTGCAAACGCAATTATGCTGGGTGCAAGAATGATCAAAGCCGGAAAATTAAAACGTGTGGTGGTTGGAGGAACAGACTGTTTGACAAAATTCACCCTGAACGGTTTTAATTCCCTGATGATCCTATCGGAAGGGTTTTGCAAAGCTTTTGACGATTCCAGAAACGGACTTAATTTAGGGGAAGGCGCAGCCTATTTGGTGTTGGAGGCAGATGATGTTTTAAACGAAAAACCGGTTTTGGGAAGAATTTCGGGTTATGGAAATGCCAATGATGCCTTTCATCAAACAGCATCTTCCGAAACCGGGCAAGGTGCTTTTTCGGCTATTAAAAAAGCTCTGGATATTTCGGGGCTTTCTTCGAAAAATATAGATTACATCAACGCCCACGGAACTGCGACCAAAAACAATGATCTTTCTGAAAGCATTGCAATTCTTCGAATTTTTGGAGAAAAGGTACCCGATTTCAGTTCTACAAAAGCATTTACCGGACATACCCTGGCAGCCTCCGGAGGACTGGAAGCTGTATTCAGTTTGTTGGCGCTTCAAAATGATCAAATTTTCCCCAATTTGAATTTTGAAAATCCGATGAAGGAAACCGGGTTGAAACCGGTTTCTATATTAAAAAAGAAGAAACTTCAACATATTTTGTCCAATTCCTTCGGTTTCGGGGGAAATTGTAGCTCGCTAATTTTCAGCAAAAATGAAGAATAAAAAGCTGTACATCAACGGAATATCAAGCATCTCTGCACAGCCGGAGAACGCCGGTTTTGAGGAGGATTTAAATATCTATCATCATAACATAATTCCCGCAGTTTCCCCGGATTATAAGTCATTTATCCCGCCTATGGCATTGCGGCGAATGTCCAAAGCCATCAGAATGGGGCTTACCTCCGCTAAAATCGCCTTAAAACAAGCCGGCATAACGAAACCAGATGCTATTATTACAGGAACGGGAGAAGGCTGTAAACAGGATACCGAAAAATTTCTTGAGGCAGTTTTAAATCAGGACGAAAAACTGTTAACCCCAACGGCTTTTATCCAATCTACGCACAATACCATTGGCGGACAATTGGCGCTAAATCTTGAATGTACAGGCTATAATGTTACCTATACACAAAATTCAGCTTCTTTAGAATCGGCTTTGATGGACACACAGTTGCTTTTTTTGGAGGATCCAGAGATAAATTCGGTTTTGGTTGGGGGAGTGGACGAGCTTTCTAAAAAGATGACCTCCTTTATGTATCTGGACAATCAATTGAAGGACCGGGAAATTTCCAATCCCGATTTATTGAAATCAGATTCTTCGGGCACCATAACTTCAGAAGGAGCTCATTTTTTCAGTATTTCAACAGAAAAATCGGAAAAGACCTATGCCGAACTAATAGATATTTCGGTTTTTCAGGCACAGACTTCTGAAAATGTTTCTGAAAAAATTCTCAAAGTGCTGCAGCTAAATAATTATAAAATTCAAGATATTGACCTGGTGATCCTGGGAAACAACGGGGATAACCGGTTTGACCATTTTTATGATCACCTGCAAAACGGGCTTTTCTCAGAAAAACCGCAATTAGCGTATAAACATTTGACAGGTGATTATAAAACGGTTTCGGGTTATGCGGTTTGGCTGGCTTGTAAAATTTTTAAAACCAATTCCATTCCGGAAATTTTCAAACTCAATGCCGTAACTTGCCAAAACCCAAAAACAATCTTGCTTTACAATCAATATCTTGGGGATAACCACAGTATTATGATCCTAAGCTCCAATTGAATTTCAAACTGCTCAATAGAGTTGTGGTTGGGTTCCTTATTACGGGAGGAATTTTGGCGATGTTTGGATTGATCTCTTTTTGGTCAATAGCAGGAGGGATCCTGGGATATTTGGCTTTCTTATTGATCGTTTCCACAAATGTGCAGTTCAATTTTTTTGTGAACGCATTCAACCGTAACCCGGATGTTTCAGGTAAAAAAGTGGCAATTACCTTTGACGATGGTCCTGTTGAAAACACCTTGAAAATACTTGAGGTCCTGGATAAATACAATGTCAAGGCAAGTTTTTTTTGTATCGGAAAAAATATCGAAGAAAACCCCGAAATCTTTAAATCCATTATTCAAAAAGGACATTTCGTTGGCAATCATTCCTATTCGCATACACGCAAAATGGGATTTTTATCGACAGCCAAAATAGTGGAAGAAATTCAAAAATGTGATGAAATTGCGCTGAGTGTTGGCGGAGTTAAATTGAATAGCTTTCGTCCGCCGTTTGGGGTTATCAATCCTAAGACCAAAAAGGCGCTGGAAATCACTGGCCATAAAGTAATAGGGTGGAATGTTCGCTCCTACGATGCTGTTTTGAATTCCAAAAGATATATTCTAAACCGGATTTTAAAAAAAATTAAACCCGGAGATGTCATTTTATTACACGACAGCAATACCCAAACCGTGGATATCTTGGAACAGTTGTTGTTATTCTTGCAAACCAACCATTATACAACACTAAGAGTTGATAATTTATTTCAGATAGATGCGTATAATTAAACTTTTTATTTTTTTTATATCGGCCCTTGCTTTTTCTCAACAAGCTCCGACACCACTTTCCGATTCGGAAACGATTCAGTTTAAAGAAAATGTTGCAAAGCGTTCTGATGGGCTTAAAAGTTTATCCAGCGATTTTATCCAGTCCAAATATATCCAACTCATGCAGGGAGTAGCCGTTAGCACTGGAAGGCTTTTTTACAAAGCCCCTAATATTCTGAAATGGGAGTACAGCACGCCATACAATTACCATATCCTTTTTAAAGAAAATCAGCTTTTTATCAATGATGATGGGGACAAGAGTGTAAGCAATTTGAAATCGAATAAGTTATTTGAAAAACTGGTTAACCTTATTTCCGGAAGTATAAATGGGGGATTGCTGGCAGATAGCCATAATTACAATGTGGCGTATTTTAGGACCGGAAACTATATAACAGCTTTAATTGTGCCAAAAGACCCTGCGATAAGGCAGATGTTCAGGGAGATAGTCCTAGTATTTAATAATGAATACATGGTAAATTCCGTAAAGCTGATGGAAGATTCTGGAGATTTCACCGAAATATTTTTTAAAAATATAAGGATCAATCAAAACCTGGAAGATTCCATTTTTGAGAATTAATTTTTTTTGTTTTATAAGATTGTAGAAATCATCCTTTATTTAACCGCTAAGGGCGCAAAGGTTTACGCAAAGTTCGCAAAGCCATAAAACACATTGATTACTTATCAAGAAACTTTGCTCTCATAGCTTAACTAATTTATTGGTTAAAAAGATTTTTATAATTGTATTTTTCTTTGTGTTCTTTGCGCTTAAAGAAAACGAGCCCAAATAGAAAGAGCAGTATTAAATGGGGATTTTAAAATTAAACATTCTTCTAAAACTCAACATTTTTTTTACATCTAAAAAAACACCATTTCATAGCTGTAGATTCAAATTTCTGTCTATTTTAGTCCCTCATTTAATTCCACATCCAGATGCTTTTAAAGGATTTTTATACGGTAATACACTCAAATCAGGTTGAGGGCGATTTTATTACCGAAATTAAGATTGATAAAGATCACCGAATTTACAATGGGCATTTTCCGGGAAGGCCTGTTACCCCGGGAGTAATTTTAATGCAGTTATTTAAGGAGGAAGCCGAACGTCAATTCAATTGCAGCCTTGAATTGGAAACCGCATCCAATATTAAATTCATGGCCGTTGTGGATCCAAATCAGGGAGGGAATTTTATACTTCAATCCAATATCCAAAAAGAAAACGGTTCTTTAAAACTTAAAGGAATAGCTCAGTATAACGGATGCATCGCTTTAAAGATCAATTCTATTTATAAAATACTTCCATAAATTAATTCTCTTTAAAAAGGTTTTTATGCCAATCGGATTATAAACAATACTTTTGCATTAAAAGTTATCCAAAATTTGAGTGATTCCCCAATATATCAAACCCGGTTTGACGCCCTAAAATGTTGCATCATAATGCCAACCTACAATAACCAGCAAAGCCTGGAAAATGTGGTATTGGATCTTTTGCAATATACCAACCACATCCTGATTGTAAACGATGGTTCTACAGATAAGACCAAAATCATTTTGAATAGGTTTTCTTCATTAAAAACCATTCATTTTCAAGAAAATCAGGGAAAAGGAACAGCTTTAAGGCACGGCTTTAAAACCGCCGGAGAACTCGGCTATGAGTATGCCATTACAATCGATTCCGATGGGCAGCATTATCCGGACGATCTGGATATTTTCTTATCGGAACTGGAAAACCGGGATTTGAACAGTCCGGAAATTTTATTGGTAGGAGACAGGAACATGGGAAGGGAAGGCATCCCCGGAAAAAGTTATAAGGGAAATATATTTTCCAATTTCTGGTTTTTAGTGGTTACCGGCACCCAGTTGCACGATACCCAAAGCGGATACAGGCTTTATCCTTTAAAAGTGGTAAACTCTTTAAAGCTTTACACCAAGAAATTCGAACTTGAAATTGAGGTTATTGTCAAAGCCTCCTGGAGAAAGGTAGATGTCCGCAATATTCCCATCAAGGTATTTTATCAGGAAGAGAACCGGGTGACCCACTTTAGGCCGTTCAAGGATATTACCAGGATCGTGATCTTGTATATGTGGTTCGTGCTGGTGAGTTTTTTTTATATACATCCCCGCAATAAATATCAGGATTTCAAGGAAAAAGGTTTTAAAAGGTTTTGGAATGAAGATATTCTTAAAAGTCAGGAACCCGCCCATAAAAAAGCAGCAGCAATTGCTCTGGGTCTTTTTGTAGGAATTTCACCCTTATGGGGTTTGCATACCATGATCGTATTTTTACTTGCCGCGGTTTTTAAACTGAACAAGATCATCGCTTTCTTATTTTCCAACATCAGCATTCCGCCGCTTATTCCCGTTATAATATATGCGAGTTATCAGGCCGGATCACTGATGATGGGAAATGGTTTATCCTGGGAATTGAAATTAGAGGATTTTGATTCTTCCTCTGAGGTTCTCCAGGGACTTTGGCAATATGTATTGGGTAGCTTTGCCCTTGCAGGAATGGTGGCTTTATCTATGTGGATCGTGTTTTATTTCTTATTTTCGATTTTTAACCAAAAGCAGGTGGTAAAACCATAGATGTTAAAAATTCATAACTATTTAAACAAGCATAAAAAAAGCGGTATTCTTATTGGATTGCTTTTTCTGGCTGGCGTAGTTTTTCTCGCATCCAGGATTACTTTGGAAGAAGATGTAACCAGCCTGATCCCTTCCGGGGAACGGCAGGACGTTCTTAAAAAAGTATTGGCCCAAACCGAGTTTTCAGATAAAATTATCGTGGCCATTTCCACTACTTCCGAAGAATCCAATCCGGATGAACTCACTCAATATGCCCAGCAATTTATAGATTCCATCAACACGCAAATTCCTGAATTTGTTAAGAATATCCAGGGAAAAGTACCCGAAGAAGGCATCAGGGAGATCTACGATTTTGTGTATAATAATTTGCCGTTATTTTTAAACGAAACCGATTATAAGGAGATTGAAACCAGGCTAGGAAAAGACAGCATCCAAAACCGGTTGAAGGAAAATTATAAAAGTTTGATCTCTCCCGCCGGACTTGTTACAAAAGAATACCTTTTTAAAGACCCGCTTTCCATAACTTATCTGGGCCTTAAAAAACTGGAGGAATTGCAGGTAGGCGATGACTTCGAGCTTTATAATAATTATTTGATCACCAAAGATCAAAAGCATTTACTGCTTTTTCTTTCCCCCAGTTTACCAGCCTCAGAAACCGATAAAAATAGCATTTTTGTCAAAAAATTGCATGAAATCCAGACAAACCTGGATGAGGAATTTGAAGGGGTAAAAGGCGAATTTTTCGGAGGGGTATTGTATTCTGTAGCCAATGCGAATCAAATTAAAAAAGACATCAAAATTACCATTGGGATCGCAATGGGAATTTTATTGATCCTACTAGTTTTTTATTACCGAAAGATTTACGTTCCACTCTTGATCTTTGTTCCAAGTATCATAGGAGGGATCACCGCCATTGCATTTCTGTACCTTTTAAAAGGCAGTATTTCGGCTATTTCAATTGGTATTGGGGCAATATTATTGGGAATAAGCATAGATTATGCATTGCATATACTTACGCATTACAGGAACAACAGCGATCTTTCCCAACTTTATAAAGATGTAACAACTCCTGTTTTAATGAGCAGCGCCACCACCGCAATCGCGTTTTTATGTTTGTTGTTTGTACATAGTGAAGCTTTAAATGATCTTGGGATTTTTGCGGCGGTAAGCGTAATGCTTTCCTCAATTTTCTCCCTGATCCTGATCCCGTTGTTTTATAAGGCGCCAAAATTTGCAACAGTTAATAAATCGACATTTATAGATAAAATAAGCGCAATTGATTTTCATAAAAAGAAACCCCTGGTCATTTTTATGATCTTGTTATTCCTGGGAGGGTTGTTCTTTTTTACCAAAGTAGAATTTAACAATGATCTGTCAGCAATTAATTTTCAGCCTTCAGAGATAAAACAGGTTGAAGAAAATATAGAAAATATCGCCGGAAGAGCTGCAAAATCAATTCATTTGGTTTCTTACGGAAATTCAACCGATGAGGCTTTAGATTATAACAACAGTTTATATAATGAACTCAGCAATCTCAAAAAGAAAGGCGAAATTTCCAATTTTAGCAGTATTGGCGGGGTAGTGCTATCTACAAGTACCCAACTGGCAAAATTGGAACAGTGGCAAAATTTCTGGACTCCGGAGAAAAGGGAACAAATTCGGAAAAATTTGATCGTGGAATCAGCTGAATTAGGATTTAAACCTGAAAGTTTCGAAAATTTTTATCAACTGCTTTCCAAAGATTTTAAACCTATTGACCTGGAAGGTTATCGCCGCACTACCAACCTGTATTTAGACGATTTTATTTCTTCCGGTTCCAATTTTTCAACTGTCACCACTTCAGTCGATATAAAGGATAAAGATATAAGAGCGATATTAAAAAAATTCAAGGAAGATGACCATTTGGTGGTTGTAGACCGAAAACAAATGAACCAAAGTTTTTTGGGCAACCTGAAAAACGATTTCAATAAATTGATCGCATATTCCATTATTGCAGTATTTCTGGTTCTTTTGTTCTCTTACCGCTCGCTGGAATTGACTATTTTAACCTTTTTCCCGATCCTTATCACCTGGGTGATCGCCTTGGGCCTAATGGCGGTTTTAAATATAGAATTCAATATTTTGAATATCATTATCTCCACCTTTATTTTTGGGCTTGGCTTGGATTACAGCATTTTTATCACCAATGCATTTTTAAAGGAATACGAATTTGGGAGCGAAGTTTTAAAAACCTATCGAACATCCATTTTACTATCGGTAATTACTACTTTGCTGGGAATTGGCGCATTGTTTTTTGCGAAACATCCTGCCTTGCGATCTATTTCGCTGGTATCAATAATTGGAGTGATTTCCGCGGTTTTTACAGCTTTTATACTTCAGGGGTTTTTATTTGATTTCCTCTTTTTAAAGCGGATCAACAAAGGATTGCCGCCTTTTAATTTTAAACGGATCCTTACGCCTTCAAAAAATGCGATAATAAAAGATAAGTTGTATTTTAAAGCTGAAGTTTATGATAATTATAGGTATAAAAGTATTTATTCTGAAGTAAAAAAAGAATTCGAAACTAATAGGGAACGCTATTTAAAACTTGCCGCATTTCTAGAGCATAAAGAAAATGTCGTTCATTTTTATTCAGGTTTTGGAATTTTGCCAATCTATTTGAGCTATAAAAAACCGGGAAATAAAATAATGGGTTTTGAACCGGAGCTTAACCGAAATCAAATTGCGGAGAATTGTTTTGCGGCAAAATCGGAAAATTTAACCTTTACCAATGATATTTCGGAAATAACTGAAGATTTCAGGGTATTTATCATTTCTGAAGCACCATTTTCTAATTTTGAGAAGGAATTAAATGCATTGCTTGCCAAACAAGTTAAAAAAGTCATTATTTTAGATGCAGCATATTCCTATCGATGGATCCTCGATTTAAATTTTGAAATTATCTACCGACAAAATGAAGTTGTTGTGCTTCAAAAAATGGAATAAGGAAATCATTTTATGATGAAGCAGATAATAGTTAAAATATTATTTTCTATTTTCATTCTGCTCTTGCTGAATGCCTGCGGAATTCGAAAATCCAGGCAAGACCTTCCCGATTTAACCGGAATCGAAAAAATTGATACCCTTAGAATTCGTCATAACGACAGTTTGTTTACCATAGGAAAGAACTCGCTATTCAAAAACAAATACGGGATTTGGGAACTATATGTAGAAGGTAATCCCCTTGAACTCGGGATGATAAATGGCAGTTTGACCCGCGAACTCAAGCAAAAGCAGGAAGAAGCCATTTTTGAAAGGATGCAAAGTTTGGTGCCTACCGGAGGTTATCAAAATTTTTTGGCTAAAGTTGTGGCCTGGTTCAGCCGGAAAATGTATTTATACGTTCCTGAAGAGTACAAGGCCGAAATTTATGGGATTTCCCGTTTTTCTTCCCATAAATTTGACAATTTTGCTCCGCCTTACCTGCGCTCGCTTTATTTGCATGGAGCGCACGACATTGGCCATGCTTTGCAGGATTTTATGCTTGTGGGTTGTACTTCCTTTGCAGCCTGGGATTCAAAAACACTGGACGGCGAACTGCTTTTGGGCAGGAATTTCGATTTTTACGCGGGGGACAAATTTGCCGAAGACAAAATTATCGCCTTTATAAATCCAGATCAAGGTCATAAATTTATGATGTACACCTGGCCCGGAATGATCGGGGCAGTGAGCGGGATGAATGAAAAGGGAATTACCGTAACCATAAATGCCGGAAAAACAAGAATTCCTTTAATAGCCAAAACCCCAATAAGTCTTGTAGCCAGGGAAATTCTACAATATGCTGAAAATACTGCCCAGGTCATTGAAATTGCACGAAAAAGGGAGGTTTTTGTTTCCGAAGCAATAATGGTTGGAAGCGCTTCAGAAAGAAAAGCGATTTTGATTGAAGTTTCTCCCGGAAATATTGGGGTGTATGAAGTAGATAATTCAAATCAAATAATTTGCAGCAATTATTTTCAAAGTGACACTTATGCTGAAGACAAACGAAATTTAAAGGCCATAGCTGAAAGTCATTCCAAATATAGGTATGAGAGGATGGAAGAATTATTGGCACAAAACGATGCGCTCACTCCTGAAAAAGCCGCCGGGATCCTCCGGAATAAAGATGGGCTTAACGATGCCAAATTGGGATTGGGAAATGAGAAAGCCCTCAACCAGCTGCTGGCACACCACGGGATCATTTTTAAGCCCGAAGAAGGAAAAGTTTGGGTTTCTGCCAATCCCTATCAATTGGGCGCTTTTGTAGCCTACGATCTGGATGAAGCCTTTAAAAAATTTGAATCAGGAAATGCAAATCAAAGCCTTTCAATAGAATCCGAAACTATTCCTGAAGATGATTTTATTCATACAAAGGCTTATCGGGATTTAAAGGAGTTTCGTGTTTTGAGTGAGTCTCTTTCAGAATCAATTTCAGCAGGGGAAAAGATCCAGGAAGAAAAACTGACCAAATTAATTGGGTTAAACCCTTATTTCTGGAAGGCATATGCATTGGCCGGGCAATATTACTACCGGCAAAAAAATTATAAAAAAGCGATTATCTATTTTAAACAAGCTCAAAACAGGGAAGTTACCACTTTATTGGATGAGCGGGATTTGGAAAAAATGATCAGGAAAAGTTATCGAAAATTATAAAACTTATGTCAAATATTTATACTGCTTCTTCAGAGGAAACCAAACGTGTGCAGTGGTTACACCTGGAAAAACAACTCTTGTACCTTCAAAAGAATTCCGGATTTTATAGCAAACTGTTCAAAAAGAATAGGATAGATCCCGGTAAAATTAATTTTTATGCCGATTTTCAAAAAATCCCAATTACTACTAAAGAGGATGTTCAGGAATTTAACCAAGATTTTTTATGTGTGCCAGAGAGTGAAATAATAGATTATGTGACCACTTCAGGAACTTTGGGAAAACCGGTGAGTTTTGCCTTAAACGAAGCTGATTTACAACGTTTGGCCACAAATGAAATGGAATCTTTTAAAATGGTAGGCATAAAAAAAGAAGACGTGGTGCAAATTACAACGACTTTAGACCGACGTTTTATGGCAGGAATGGCTTATTTTTTGGGATTGCGGAAACTGGGAGCGGCAATTGTTCGCACCGGTAGTGGCTTGCCGCAACTGCAATGGGATTCTATCGCCCGGTTCAAACCCAAATACCTGGTGGCAGTTCCTTCATTTTTACTTAAGCTTATCGAGTATGCGGAAATGAATAATATTGATTGCAATAATTCTTCGGTTAAAGCTGTGATTTGCATAGGCGAACCAATCCGGGACCTGGAATTCAAACTCAATTCTTTGGGAAGTAAAATCTCCAAATTGTGGGATGTTGAATTGTTTTCCACCTATGCCTCAACTGAAATGGCTACAGCTTTTACCGAATGTGAAGCCCACAGGGGAAATCACGCGCAACCGGAGTTGATTTTCACCGAAATTCTCAATGAAGCGGGAAATCCCGTGAAACCGGGAGAAATAGGGGAGTTGGTTGTAACCACTTTACAGGTAGAAACTATGCCACTGCTTAGGTTTGCTACCGGCGATATGGTTTCTTATACCGATGAACATTGCCCGTGTGGAAGGAATACACTTAGATTGAGCCCGGTGGTAGGCCGGAAAAAGCAAATGATCAAATTTAAGGGAACCAGCCTGTATCCTCAACATATTATAGAAGTATTGAACGATTTTAACGGGATTCCAGCCTTTGTTATTGAAGTGAAGATCAATGAAGTTGGAACAGATGAAGTAGTGGTTAAAATCCCCGATTCCCTCAATTTCGAAAAAGTTAGGTTGTTAAAAGAACATTTTAAATCGAAATTGCAGGTCACCCCAACGCTGGAACAGGTTTCTTTGAAGCTTATTGAAAAATTAAGATCTCCGGAAGGAAGCAGGAAACCGATTGTTTTTATTGATTATAGATGATCTAAACCTCACAGGTCTTTGAGATCTGTGAGGTTTGATATTTTTTTACAAACTACCACAATTTTCTTCTCATTGAGATCGGTGGTAAAAAACAGATAGCTGTCGCCGCCATCTTCAATTTTCAACTCCTTACGGATTTCAGCAACCGTTTTCGGAAAATTCCGGGTGGTAATATTTGCTTTTTTCAGGCTTAATCTTTGTTTTAATTGCTTCTTGTTATAAGGCAAAACTTCCATGATTTCGAATCTCCTGCCAGGAAATTCTTTCAGCACTTTTGAAGTGAACAAATGTGAATTTGAATGAAGCGTACAGCTATCGGTCTGGCTTGCCAGTTCACGGAACATCCCACTTTTCATGATCGCTGGATTTGGTTCATATAAATAATTCAGCGGAAGGCTTAAGGAAATATCGCTTTGTGAATCGCTAAAATTGGTATCGAACGATTGAGTGATTTTGTTTTGAAAATGGATGGTTTTTACTTTTATTTTTTCTGAAGCATTCTTATTTAAAATCCAGAGCAATTCCTTCACTTCCTGATTTACAGCCACAATGTGAATTTCAGACACGTTCTTCAACTCGCCTATTCCCGCTTTTAAATCGAGAATAGGCGAGGTTTTAATCAGTATATGATCGGCCTTTTCAAAGAACAGGTCCAAATGTTCCACAGGGTTTGGAGTACAGTCAGAAAGTTGAAAAACCTTTCCTCCGGCATCGTCCCTACGTGATGGGTCAAGATATATCCAATCAAAGTGCTGTTCCGAATTTCTTAAATATTCAATCCCATTACCTTGAATGCATTTTACATTTATGGCATTCAGGATCTCAAAATTATGTTCTGCCAATTCGGATAATTCCAAATTTAATTCACAATGAATGACTTCATTAAATCGTTTAGCAAAAAAATAAGCATCGATTCCAAAGCCACCGGTAAGGTCTATCAATTTTTTTCCTTCGACTAAAGAAGCTTTATATTTGGCGGTTTTTTCAGAAGAAGTTTGCTCGAGGTTAAGATTGGGCGGGAACAGGATATTTTTAGTGAGGTACCAGGTGGGAAGTTTTGATTTCGCCTTGCTCAATCCTGCAATTTGAATCGCGATTTCCTGAATGGAAATATCCTTGAACGGACTGCCTTTTAAGATTAGTTTTGAAAGATTGGTGGTCCTGTTTTTTAAAATAAATTCCTGAACCGCTGTATTTAGAAGTGCTTTATTCAAGCTATATTATTTTTAGATATCCCTGGTAAGTCTTTTAACAATTTTATACTCGCTTAAAGATTCTTTGGCAATCACTTTTATTGCGGTATAAAAAGGTACGGCTATAACCATCCCGATAACCCCAAATAAGAGGCCCGAGATGAGGATAATAAGGAAAATTTCCAAAGGATGCGAACGAACGCTGGCCCCAAAAATAAGTGGCTGACTTATAAAGTTGTCTATTAACTGGGAAATCCCGTATCCCATCAAAATATAAAACAATCTCGGAAGTATGTAGACTTGAAAATCGGCACTAAGATTGCTGGAAATTACAAATAATCCCATTAAAATTGCGGCAATTATTGGTCCTAAATAAGGCACTAAATTTAAAATGGCACAAATAAAGGCGATGGCCACAGGATTATTTATTTCAAAAATACTGAGCAAAAGTAAATAGAGTATAAAGAGTACAGTAATTT
>Ga0307487_1002040_pt1 | contig 13459 bp, 12 predicted proteins | sample CBIW12metaG_FD_203665 | JGI IMG/M metagenome (GOLD analysis project Ga0307487, IMG submission 203665) | Sea-ice brine microbial communities from Beaufort Sea near Barrow, Alaska, United States - CBIW 1.2 | ecosystem: Environmental > Aquatic > Marine > Coastal | place: USA: Alaska | collected... | reverse complement strand
TATTCTTTTTCATAGATAAATGATTGAAGTTATTCATCTAAGATACTGAATACCAGTCTTTTAAACAAGTTTTTACATGCTTATTTTGTTAGTTTTTAATGAGTTATATTTTTGTCATGTAGTGTAATTTTATTACTGAAATATTCACCTGAATATTTTTTTTAATAATCTTTATAACTCATTTTCTGCCAAGGCGACATCGAATAAAGCGTTATTTTACTTACTAGAATAAATTATGCAAAAAGCGGGAAATCCTTATAGAAATCCCGCTTTTTTATGCTTTATAAAATTACTTCTATCTATTATAGTTTTAGTCTTTACTGACTCTTGTTTGCCTTATCCAATATTACGCCAACCGACATTGCGAAAAATAAAGGATCGTTTGGCATTATATGTTCGATTTGATAAGTATAAGTACCTGTTTCTTGATATATTTTATCGGCTTCAATCATGTGTTCACTGTCCCAAATGTCAAACCCAGGATCACCAATATAATCACCTCTTTCGTCTCGTATTTTTAAATCATATTCCGCTGTAGTTACCTCTCCACTTGGACTCGTTCCTGTAACTTTTACTTTTGCAACTTGATATTGATATCCAGTAGCGTATCGAAAAGAAAGACTCATGTTATAGGGTATACTGTTATCTTCAATGGGCACTTTAAATTCACGCTTGTCTTTACTTAACCATTCTACTTCTGGGGATAAATCAAGGTGTTTAACATATATACGTCCTTCTTGCTGACAAGAGAAAAGTAGAAACGAAAGTAGACAGATAGAAAATATTTTTTTCATGTTTTTAATTTTGATCATTTGAAAAAATAATTAAGAGTAAAAGTAATTATGAAACTAATATACTAATGTTGGAATGACAAAGCAAATTAAAGAGGTGTATTTACTTCTGTCTTACCTGTTTCACTTTTGAAAACTTAATTCCCAATTTTCTCTCATATTCCTTCAAAGTTTTCGCTTCTGCGTTATTCACAAAACACATAGAAACTCCTTCTTTTCCAGCTCTAGCAGTTCTACCACTTCGGTGCGTATAATATTCATCGCTTTCTGGAAGTTGATAATGTGCTACAAAAGTCAAACCTTCAACATCAATTCCTCTTGCTGAAACATCTGTTGCTACAAGAATTCTTAATGATTCATTTTTGAATGCACGCATTACTTTATCGCGCTCTTTTTGGAGTAAATCTCCATGAATAGCATCTGTTGAAATATTTTTCGCGATTAATTGTTTGGCTAATTTTTGAGTTGCTGCTTTGGTTTTACAAAAAACGACTCCTCTGTTTTTGTGTTGAGATTGTAAGAAAAGTAATAATGCTTCTAATTTCTCAGATTCATCACAAACTAAATATTGGTGCGAAATGTTTTTATTAACAACATCTGCTTTCTTCACTTCAACACGGTCAGCGTCTTTCTTTAAGTGTTTCGAAATAATTTGCTGAATTCCATGTGGAATAGTAGCTGAGAACAACCATTTATTTTCAACTGAAGGAAGGAAGCTTAAGATTTCATCCAATTCTTTTTGGAATCCCATGCTTAACATTTCGTCAGCTTCGTCTAAAATAACAGTTTTTACTTTGCTTAAATCAACAGCTTTGCGGTTCACTAAATCGATTAATCGACCCGGTGTTGCTACGATAATATGTGTTGTGCGTTGTAAATTTGATACTTGACGTTCAATGTGTTCTCCACCATAAACTGATTCAATAAAAACTTTATCAGCATATTTTATGAATTTGAACAATTGCTTTGCAACTTGTTGTGCCAACTCACGTGTTGGACATAAAATTAGTCCTTGAACATCATTTATATTCGAATCAACTTTCATCAATAAAGGCAAACCAAAAGCAGCTGTTTTTCCTGTTCCTGTCTGTGCTTGCGCTACCATGTGGGTTTTATCACCCAATAAAATTGGAATGACTCTATTCTGAATGTCAGAAGGTTTAACAATGTTTAATTCAGCAATACCTTTTGCCAAGTTTGCGCTAATACCTAGTTCTTCGAAATTTTTCAAAATGGATGTTTTTTATTCGGTGCAAAGGTACATAAAAGATAAAGTGTAAGCTAAAAATTATTTTGATGGATTTCGATTGGGCTTTAGGCTTTGTAATTTGCGATTTTAATATTTGATTCCAACGCGTTTATAAATGAAATGCATTAGCCAAGCTGGGCCAATTAATAAAAACTGAATATCCTTTAAAAAGGAAGGTTTTTTTCCTTCTACTTTATGTCCGTAAAATTGTCCAATCCATGCCAAGACAAAGACAATTACTGCGATAATCCACAATGGAAAAATAGAATTTTGTAGTAGAAGTTCTGAAATATATAAACAGGTAGAAATGAAAATAAACATTCCTAAAGCTATCGAAGTGGATAAGGAGAAGTAATAAATAAGAACAGGAATCATTAAAAGAACTGCCCAGTTTGAGAAGAAGTAATTTCCAAAATTATCAATCAAAAATGAATTTGGAATGGAATAGAGTAGTGCGATGATGGACCAAAATATCAGCGGAACACAAATCCAATGAATGCGTTTGTTTTGTGCATTCTGATGACTTTCACTGTATTCATCGAGAAGGTCTTGTAATTTTTTACTCATGTAAGCAGCTTTTCTTGTTACCTATAAAGTTAGGAAAAGAAATTGAATCTTAAGAGAACTTCAATAATCAAGTTAGAAGGTAAATCATTAGGAAGAAGAAGAAGAAGAAGAAAGGGATTCGGAACTATAAGCCATAATTTAGATTGATTTTACAGACGCTAAACAAAAAAAAGCGATTCGGAATTCCTCCCAAATCGCTTTTTATAAACTAACTACTTATTCAACCACTAATCAATAACAGTAACTAAATCTTCCTTACTTTTTCTAACTTTCTTTAAGTTTACTAACCAATCATCAGATTCATTTCTGTATCCGATTGGCAACATTACACAGCTTCTCAGTCCTTTTTCTCTTAGACCTAAGATTTTGTCTACTGCGTCAGCTTCGAATCCTTCCAGCGGTGTGCTGTCTAATCCTTGAAATGCAGCTGCGGAAATTGCTTGAGAAAATGCAATGTACGCTTGTTTTGCAGCGTGATTAAAGTTTTCCTCTGGATCTCTTTGTGGGTAACTTCCCAATAACATCTGACGGTAATTTTCCCAACCATCATTTTTAAACCCACGAATATCATTCGTTAAATCAAACATTTTGTTGATTCTATCTGCTGTATAAGTTTCCCACGCAGCGAAAACCAATAAATGCGAACAGTCAGTAATTACTGATTGATTCCATGCAACTGGACGAATCTTTTCTTTCAATTCTTGATTCGTAATCACAATAACTTCGAAAGGTTGTAATCCGCTTGAAGTAGGAGAAAGGGAAATCGCCTCAATAATATTGTCAATTTTGTCTTGTGGCACTTTGTTACCATTCATCGCTTTTGCAGCGTATCTCCAATTTAATTTATCTAATAATTCCATTTTATTGTATTCTCTATTTGTATGTGTTTAACCTAAAATTTTATTGTTCTTTGATAGAATCTCAATCCATTCATTGAGCATATTCTTCATTTTTATAACCTCTTCTAATTGAACGTTTTCGTTAAGTAAAATCTTAACGAGCTCTCCCGGAATTGGCTTTGCTAAAGTTTTAAATTCACTTCCTTTCTTTGTCAATTTTACAATCACGCTTCTTTCATCTTTTGGCGATCGATTGCGTTCAATGATTTCCATTTTTTCCATACGCTTCAATAATGGTGAAAGTGTATTGGTGTTTAAAAGTAGTTTTTCCGAAATCTGATTAACTGAAATCTCATCATTTTCCCACAAAACCATCAAAACCAAATATTGAGGATAAGTGATTTCCATTTCATCCAAATACGGTTTGTAAGCTTTTGTAATCAACCGAGAAACCGAGTAAATGGGAAAGCAAACTTGATTTTCTAACTTTAATTTAGAGTCTTCCATTTTTTAAAATATTTTCTTTTGTGAAACAATCATAATCCAAATCATAATTTTTAAATTATAAATTATAAATTATAAATTATAAATTATAAATTATCAATTATCAATTGACTTCCTTGCTTTCCATGCACCTGATGACCACAACGCCCAAACGATCAGTACAGGTTGAAAGAACAATCGAATTAATCTTGCTGTATCAGAATTCAGAGGGCCAAAATCTTTACCATCTATATATTGTGCGATGTTTCCTGGGAATATTAAAACATAAAATATGGCCAAAGCCCATCCAAAATTCACTCTTTGTTTTTTCCAGAACATCAACCCAAGTCCTAAAGTCATTTCAACTATTCCTGATAGAATGACTACTAAATCTTTGCTCATTGGCAACCATTCAGGAACTTGTGCTTGAAATTCGACCCTGTTAAATGTCAAGTGACTAAACCCAGCGACTATCATGAATAAGGCAATTATGATTCTAAAAATCTTCTTTGTTAATGTTGTTTCAACGTGATTTTTCATTTCTTTTATTTATGTCTTTCGCGATTATATCGTGTGCGATACAAATGTACAGCTTTTTATTAAAACAAGAAGTTTTTATTAATATTTTTTGTTTTTTTTGTTATTGAATCAATCAACCAGCATTTCCTTTGATTCAAATTACACAGTATAGTTGTTTTTAACGCTTTTCTAAATCCACCATTAAACCCTGTCGTTTTTGGATAAGAATAGATCTTGGTAAGTTTTAGAAACACTATTACGTTTCACTACGTCTAGAAAAATAAAGTATTTTATTATTTAATAAAGAGGTTTTTACGGTATAATATATTCATTTGTACAAATTTAAACAATTGTATTGACCGTGTCTGTATGAATTTGACTATTTAAATAAGGAAAGGAATGTGCTAAACCTTTGAAAATTGCTCTCAATGGTTTATATATTCCATCTATATCCAAATTGCGCACAGCCATATTAAAAACGATATTTGAACCATGAAACTAAAGCCATCATCTTCAGTTTTTTTTTAAAAAAAAAAACTCGGGATTTAGAGTATTTGCAGAAATAAGTTTTACTAGCCAACATGAATTTACCTATCAAGGCTAATTCTACCTGTATTGAATTCGGGTTTTGGTCGTAAATAAAGATGTTAATTGATATAATAATCAATTCTGCTGATTGTTCCCCTTGATCGGTTTCATTAAGTTCAGATTCACATTTGGTGTTTAATACGTCTGAGTTAATAACAGTATAAATTAGCAATTGACATTCACAAAAAGACCCCTAACTTTCTTCTTCAAAAATTATATTTCTTTCCGAATTTTTCTTGTACATGTTCTTAGGATTGATTTCTCCGTTCGCAGTTGAACGATAGCTTTTGTTATTTGGGTTTAGAATACATTCGAGTTGATATTCAATCATTTTTTTAAAAGGAAAAAGGAAAAAGGAAATCCTTCGTGTCGCATTCTTCTAAGCCACCTTCCTTAAGTAAATTTAAACAGTAAACACTGACTCAATAGTACTAAGGCAAAGAGATTCTGGCTGCTGCTTAATAATAAGTTTTGATTTTAATTTATTATCAAAACTCACTCTTTTAAGTTTTTGCAAGTTCTTACTTAATTTAAGCATTTTACGGGCGCAAGGCCATGTACCATCGAGAATAAAAATGTCGAAATCAGTCTTATTGTATTTTTTAGCAAATTAATCATTTCCAACTTCTCCAACGTAACCTAAAACTCTAATGATGTTATCTTTTATTTCTTCTTCTATAAGGTTTTTATCTTTTGTATTTTGAATCTTTTCAGCTGAATCTACAAATATAATTAGAATTTTTTTGGAGGAATAATATATGTTAGAGTAACTACAAATACTAGTCCCAGTGCTAATTTGTAATCAACAAAAATCAAGAAAAAAGCAAATACTTCCACAAGTGGACCTTTTACCCAGCTTATTATTGCATCCTTTTTTAATTCTTTTTTTGTCCTGTCTGTTTTAAATAATCCACTTTTGAATATTGCATAATGATGAAGCAATCTAAATGTTACGGCTTTAATGAAATAAGCACCTACCAATAGCATTGTAGCAGTTTCCGTATTATGAACCTGCCCAAGAAGTGCAGTTGGATAAACGATAAGCGAAAGTGAGAATAAAAACAATAGATTTAGCCAAATAAAAGGAGCATCTACAGCTTTCATTTTACTAAACAGAATATGATGATTGAATAGGTGCACTGCTATTACCAAAAAACTGATTGCGTATGGTATTAATTGTGGAATCAAATATTCTAGTAGTTCAAAAATTGAATATTTTTTTATTAGAAAATCTTCTGGAATTTCGAATGCCATAACCAAAATGGTTATTAAAATAGCAATTACTCCATCGCTAAAATTTTCTAATCTAGCTTTGTCTATGATGTTCTTGTCCTTCATATTAATATTTAATTAATTCAATTTGCATGGTTCTCTTACCCTTAGAAGTTTGAGATGCTATTATGTCACCTACTATTTGATATTGATATTCGCAATTTTGGTTTGTTTAAGATCGTTATTATTGCTCTTAAATGAATTTCATTTTGAGGTTGAATTGATATTGTGTGTTTTTTTTTAAAAAAGAGGGCAATTAGTTTTAATTGCCCCCTTAATAAGTAATTAAGATGTAATGTTTATAATTTTACTTTTTAATATCGCTATTATAAATGTAAAAATATACTACGAAGGTAACTTATCGTGTTACTAAAATAGTCCAACAACTTATGATAAAAGGTCAAATAATTAGACAATCATACCGTGTGGGTCAATAACAAACTTTTTAGCGACTCCTGAGTCAAATTCTTCATACCCTCTAGGTGCATCTTTTAGGCTTATCACTTCCGCATTTACGGCTTTGGCGATATTTACCTTATCGTGCAATATGGCATTCATTAGTTGTCTGTGATATTTCATTACAGGTGTTTGTCCTGTATGGAATGAATGAGATTTAGCCCATCCTAATCCAAAACGGATTTTCAGACTTCCTTGTTTTGCAGACTCTTCTGTAGCTCCTGGATCTTCAGTCACATATAGACCTGGAATTCCTATAGCTCCACCAGCTTTAGTGATTGCCATAGCTTGGTTTAATACAATGGCAGGCATTTCTTTACCTGCGTTGGCTCCGTGTCCAGTAGCTTCGAAACCTACACAATCCACAAAACAATCTACTTCAGGAATACCTACAATCATAGCGATTTGCTCTTCTACAGGAATCCCGTTAGTTAAATCAATAGTTTCACAACCAAAACTTCTGGCGTGGGCAAGACGTGCTTGATTCATATCTCCTACAATTACAACGGCAGCACCTAATAATTGACAGCTTGAAGCACAAGCTAGTCCTACTGGACCTGCACCTGCAATATATACAACTGAACCAGCAGTAACTCCTGCCATAACTGCTCCATGAAATCCTGTCGGGAAAATATCAGTAAGCATAGTCAGATCCAATATTTTTTCCATTGCTTGATCCTTATCTGGAAATTTTAATAAGTTAAAATCCGCATAAGGTATCATAACGTATTCGGCCTGACCTCCAATCCAGCCACCCATATCGACATATCCGTAAGCACCTCCTGGACGATCTCCGTTTACATTTAAACAGATATTCGTTAAGCCGTTTTTACAGTTCACACAACGACCACAAGCAACATTAAAGGGAACAGAAACTAAGTCTCCTATTTTGATATATTCTACGTCGCTACCGCATTCTATAACCTCTCCTGTGATTTCATGCCCGAGCACCAAACCTTTTTCGGCAGTGGTTCTTCCTCTTACCATGTGTTGATCTGAACCACAAATGTTACTTGCTACTATTTTTAAGATAACACCGTGTTCACATTTACGATCTCCCAATGCAAGTTTGGGATAGTCTATTTCCTTTAATTCTACTTCTCCTGTACCTTTATAGGCAATTCCATGGTTTTTACACATAATGTTTTGGTTTTAATGACATTAATTATACTATAATTGTAAAATTAAGGTTAATTCCTTAGTTAACACTTATGAAAAAAGGTCAAATATTCAATGCAAGGAAAACATTACTGGATGAAACGATAAATATATATCATTACTATAATTGAAATATGGTATCTCACCTTTTACTATTTGATTGTTTTCTGTGTGTTTTTCTAAACATTCCTTGAGTGTTTTTTCAGTAAAAGGAAATGTTTACGGTAATAAATCACTTCTGCATCAAGCAACTCTGTCCAAATCCAATTTTGTTTTTAAGCAGCAAAGATTGGTCTTTATTTACTAAAGCTTATGTCCCTAAAAAGTGTACATACTTTTTTCCAACTTGTAAAAAGCTAAACATATTCATTGCTAAATTGACCTTAATTTTAATAACATCATTGGTCATTTTAAAATCATGTACGAATAAACCTGAACTTTATTTTTTGTCCTTAATATTAATTTCGGGTATTTTTTGTATTGGCATCTGGATTTTTTTTTCAGCTTGGAGGTAACGGTTTAGGCTTTAAGTAGAACCTGTTTTCTATATGTTTTATAGAAGATAGAAACTTTTAGATAGACATGAATGTAAAAATCGAAGGGTTGCACAAGCTGACGGCAAAGGCGGTGTTACCAGTTGTCACTTCTCCCTGCATAATTTGTGAGTTCGTTTTCCAAGCTCAACTTTAACACATCTATTAGCGCTGCTGAATCCTGAGATGTCCTGTTTTTTATTTCTTCTGTAATATCAGAAGTTTTGATATCCTGTCAACTATAAATAAGGCAGAGAATAAAAAATTCTATTATTATCTAAATAGTTAGACATTAGACTTTTGGGCCTTATGTCTAATATCTAACATCTAATTTTTGATATAGAGGTCTTTAGAAGCTAATTCCGATGGCTTATCGGGAGCATAGATTTAACTCTATTTGAGACCAATAAACACTACCTAATTTTCTTTTTTATCACCATAAAATGCATCCAAGGCATTGTACAATCCAGGGTGTTCTACTCTTAATCGTTCTGGTTTTTCAAAAAAGAATTCACTCACAACGGCCAAGAATTCAGCACGGTTAGCCGCTCCGTAATCTCTAATTGATGAAGTTCCAAAATCAATTTCATTCATTTTAATGTTTATGATGTGTAGCCAAGGCATTAAATCAACATCATTCATGGAATTCCCTAACACACCATCGATCTTTCCATCTTGTTTATCAAGAATATGTATGAATTCATGAATTACTACATTTTTATTATCTGTATTGTCATGAAACCCTTGATGCACAGATTTTCGGGATAACATTACTTTTCCTTCCATGGCTCCCCAGCCTACCAATCCATGCGCCATTTTGGTTGAATCAGGGATCTGGAATTTATCTGGATAAAGCTGAACTTCTTTGAGGTTTGCATAATTCCATTTCGAAAAACGAAAAATGGGAATTACGGCTCCAGCTGCGATCAATATTTTATCTTCATGCGATACTTCAGTATTCATTCCTTGGATATTAACATTCAAAAGAAAAATGTGGACTTTTCTTTCAAATTCCGTTTTCTCATCTCTTGTAAGTCGATTATAGAAGTTGACGCGTTCCTTAAGTATACTTCTCCATAATCTTGGAAATGGTTTTTTTGATTTATTGTTGTTTATTGGCTTTATTGAGTTATGGAATTCTTGCTTAGAAGCCTTTAACTTTCTGTATCCAAAAAGTAATCCAAATGCAACTCCTATTATTAAGTAAATGGTGATATTGTTCATGCATTTAAAGATAACATTTCAACAGAGAATACGAGTAGAGAAATTTATAAAATTTTATATCGACTACATTGTAAAGGAATCATAACAGAAAATGAAAAAACATAAAGCAAACACGAAAAGTATTTTCATCTATTTTAACTACTTTAGGCACGATTTAAGGTGTGATTTTTACGATTAATCCATTGATTAATCACACACACTGTGAAAAACATTAACAATAATTCAGGTACATCTATGGCTTTCTTAATCGCTTTTGTTTTTGTATTCTTGGTTGTGGTCTTTCCAGTATTGGGTAACATTAAAAATGATAGAGCATGGGACCATAACTTAATGAATAATGAACAGCAGACGAACGAAATACCTCCTCATGATCCATTATTAGAGGCATACATAAGCCTTGGTGCACTCATGGTTCGCAAGGATAGAGCATCTTACAAAGAAAAAATACTTTATTTAAATAGTTATTTTTCTAAGCATTTCCCGCTTTCACATTATGACTTTGGACGTTCGTTCACAGAAAGTTTAAAATACCCTATTCATCCCCGCGTAATTTCTAAGTGGTTGCGAAGAAAATTACCTCAACGAAAGCAGCGCTTGCAAATCATGTATTTCCTGGCAAGTCTATCAAATGTTGACGGTGCTATGAACAAACGGGAAATAGCATTATTAAAAGACATAAACAATCTGTTAAAACTATCGACGGAGGATTTTGACAGCATTATAGCGATGTATACTCAGAAACGAGAAAGAACTAAATCTTCAGGAAATTCAATTTCTCGAATTTCTGCGATAGAACTAGCATTCAAGGTTATGGGTATTTCTAAAAATGCTTCAAAGGGTGAAGTTAAAAAAGCCTATCGTCGCCTGGTAAAATTGCATCATCCAGATGTTTTTGCCACTCATGGGGTGGAGCATCAGGAAATTGCCCAGAAAAGATTTATAGAGATTCAAAAAGCATACGAAATTTTAGAAACGAGGTGGAAGTAGTGCTTTGAGCATTTTCTAGAACTTATTATGTAGTTGTTTATGCTTCTTTATTTGAATAAGTGCATTAAAAAGCATGAGAAAATTAATTTCTGAATAATTTTTCAGTTATTGAAATCACCCGTTGTGGATCTCTTCGTCTTACTGATAACGCATACCTATGGTGCGTATCCCGGAGGACCTGCACTATACCATTGTTAGTGGCTGGCATTTTGATGTCCGTTTATTTAATTTCTTTCAACCCCTATTTTTTGTTTTAGTAGCTGAAACAATTGTCAACGCCTCAAACGCTTCTTAATTTTCTTAATTTGTTTCAATGCGTTTTCATTATCAGAATTAAATTTTAAAGACTTCTCATAAGAAAATAAAGCAGATTCATATTCCTTATTCTTCATATACGCGTCTCCTAAACTATCGTATGAGTTCCATGAGTAAGGATGGTATTTTATATTTAACATAAATAGATTAATAGCAGAACTAGTTTCTTTTTGCTCAAGAAAACTATATCCAGTGTAATTAATTTCTCTTTCAAAGAAACCTAGCATACCGCTTATGTTTTGAGTTTTGATATAATCAGCCAGGGTAGTAGAGTCTTTAGCAATGTCAGTTGTATTTATTGTATTAATAAACTTTTTAGCATTATTAAATCTATTAAATTGACTCTGACCATCGGTATTGTTAGGAAACATAGATGGAATGACTAAAATGGTATCTCTTTTATTTAATTCATCTTTTAATTTAAATTTCACCGAAAAATTGTAATCATGATAAAAATATAGATTAACGGTTCCTTCATTCAAATCATAAATAGTTGTATACAACGTTCCAGCAACATTATCTGGCCATCGTTGATGCAGCGTATCACTTAGCGATCGGAGATAACTTAATGTGGTGTCTGCTTCGGCTTCAAGCATTTTTCTACCCCTTTGATAAAAAGGGATTTTCACTGCATTTAAATCAGGGGTTCTTGATGGGCAAAAGTTTGATAATAAATATTTGTCATCGTTTCCTTTGATCATAGTATCTGCCTCAACAATCAAGTAATCGCCAGATTTGTCAACGTATAAGATCATACCTTGAGATAAAGAACTTAAATCATAATTGTTTAGGAAGTTGCGTACATCATCAACATTTTTACATGTCTGCATAATGGTTTTCCCCATGTCTGCTTGAAAAATTGGCTTATTAGATTTATGTCTCGGAATGTATGGGGCAATAGCAAATCCATCAAACACAAGGCCTTCTTCATTCATTCCTCCTTGAGGATACATATTGTCATATCCAACATACATAGATCCATATTCACTTGTTTTCCCTTTTTCAAACCAAATGCGAGTATTAGAATTCCAAAAATCTTCATTATTGCCTACAAATGTTTTACCATGCATTGTTATTTTGTACATACTGCAAGAGTATGATTGAAAATGATTAAGTAGGAGAAATAGAAATAATATTTTAATCTTCATTTTGTATTGATTTAGATTTTGTCGGATGTAAAAGTATTGTTTAATTTTTATTTATAATAAATTCAACTCTTCGATTTTGTTGTTTACCCTCATTTGTATCATTTGTTGTGACTGGGTTTGAGCTGCCGTATCCATTATAATTTATTCTTAATTTGTTAATTCCTTTTAAAACCAAATAGTCTGCTACGGATTGTGCTCTTGCTTCTGATAGTGTTATATTTTGGTCTTCATTTCCTGTATTGTCAGTGTGTCCGCTAATTAAAATAGTAGTATTAATATTTTTACTTTTACTTAAAAATTGAACTAATCTGTCTAACTCTATAAAAGATGCAGTAAGCAATTCACTATTATTTGTCGTGAAGAATATATTTTTCAATCTAACCGTTTCTCCTATTTTTGGCGAATATATCTTCGGTATTGAGTCCGTAACTTCAATAGTAACAACAGAATCGGTTTTCTCATTTATCGGTGTTAAAGACACATCATCGATATAATAGTGGTCAAATACTATGCACTTACCTTCAGAAAGTTTATAATCAAAATGACCAATAATAATTACTGTTTCACCTCCTTCTGCTTTGTAAACTGCCGAGAGCTTTGTCCAATTATTTTTATCTTTGTATCCTTTCGGGTTAATAAAATTAACTTGTGGTTTCTCCCCAATGCCTCTAGTGGTAACGCCCCATATATTTTTATTGGTAAATAGCACACCAAATTCTTTCACTGATCCAAGCGTTCTTTCCGCCTTGCTGATATAAAACTCTATGCGGTATTCCTTGTCTTTTGTTAAAGGCACGATTAGTTTTGTTTCTATGTATTCAACATATTTTTTACGGATGCAAATTCCAGCATACGCATCTCCTGTATGTGGTTTTTGACGACCAAAAATGTTTTTTGGTGTACCGCAACTTCTTCCTTTACCCGAACCTTTATAGTAGTAATCTGAATAAGCCTTGGGTGCTATCCAGTCTTTTGCTCGGTTTATACTGTTGCCCTTTTTTTCGGGCATTCTATTCGCTAATTCAAAACTCGGATTAGGAATGAGATTTTGCGCACAAATATTCATCGAGATACAAAATAAATAGGTGAATACAAATGGTATAGATGTCTTCATATAAAAACAATAACTTTAAATTTGTTAAAAGTTACATATTGGGATATAATTTTATATGCTTATCCGCTTCTTTACCCCAAATCATTCCGACGATATTGAGTTGATATAGACAGTAGCCTCATAAATAAATCATCAAAATACCTTCTATTAAATTTGTACACATATTCATTAAGATAGTTTCCCAGGAAATCCTCATCTATCCCATGATAAATATCA
>Ga0307487_1002039_pt1 | contig 13462 bp, 11 predicted proteins | sample CBIW12metaG_FD_203665 | JGI IMG/M metagenome (GOLD analysis project Ga0307487, IMG submission 203665) | Sea-ice brine microbial communities from Beaufort Sea near Barrow, Alaska, United States - CBIW 1.2 | ecosystem: Environmental > Aquatic > Marine > Coastal | place: USA: Alaska | collected... | reverse complement strand
GCGAGTACGAGGGCTACTACTGCGTGGGCTGTGAGGAATACAAGCCCACCTCGGATCTCGTCGATGGAACCGGCGACGACGCCGGTGTTCTGGTGTGTGCGATCCACTCCAAGCCGGTCGAACTGCTGCATGAGAAGAACTACTTCTTCAAAATGAGCGCCTTCGCCGATCAGCTCCTGGCTCTCTACGAGGCGAACCCCGACTTCGTGCAGCCGGAATCCGCGCGCAATGAGGTCATCTCCTTCGTCAAGCGCGGGCTGAGCGACCTGTCCATCTCCCGCTCGAGCTTCGACTGGGGCATCAAGGTGCCCTGGGACGAAAGTCACGTCGTGTACGTCTGGTTCGACGCGCTCCTGAACTACATCACCGCCGCCGGGTACGGGCAGGATGACGAGGCCTTCGCGAGCCGCTGGCCGGCCACACACATCGTCGGCAAAGACATCCTCCGATTCCACGCCGTTATCTGGCCGGCCATGCTCATGGCCGCGGGCATCGAGGTGCCCAAGCAGGTCTTCGGCCACGGCTGGCTGCTCGTGGGCGGCGAAAAGATGAGCAAGTCCAAGCTCACCGGGATCGCACCGAGCCAGATCACCGACACGTTCGGCTCCGACGCGTTCCGCTATTACTTCATGCGCGCCATCAGCTTCGGCCAGGACGGGTCGTTCTCCTGGGAAGACCTGTCGGCCCGGTACCAGTCCGAACTCGCGAACGGTTTCGGCAACCTGGCCTCCCGCGTCATCGCGATGGTGCTGCGCTACTGTGATGGGACCGTTCCCGTCGGCGGACCGCAGAGCGACGCCGACGCCGGCATCCGCGCCACGGAACAGCGCGCGACGGATGCCGCCGCATCGGCCATCGATCGTCTCGCGATCCACGAGGCGGTCTCCGCCGTCTGGGAGCTCGTTGACGAGCTCAACGGCTACATCACCCTGCAGGAACCGTGGGCCCTGGCCAAGGACCCCGCCGCCCGTGAGCGCCTCGAGACGGTGCTGCACACGGCCGTTCGAGGCCTCGGCACCCTCGCCGTGCTGCTCTCACCGGTGATTCCAAACGCCACCGCGAAGCTCTGGACCGCCCTCGGCGGCGCGGGCGCCCTCGTCGACCAGCGCGTCGACCGTGCGTGGGAGTGGACGGGCGGCGCGCAGGTGTCCGCGCTCGAGCCGCTCTTCCCCCGGATCGAGTCGACCGTTGGGTAACGACGCCGCACCTCTTCGACAGCGGGACAAGGGCGCCGGGCGCGACCTGAGCTACCCGCCCCTGCCCGAACCGTTGTCGGTTCCGGTGTATGACAACCACACGCACCTCGAAATCGGCGATGGCGAGAACCCGCTCAGCTACACCGAGCAGCTCGACCGCGCCTCCAGCGTGGGTGTGCGCGGCGTCATCCAGGTCGGTGGCGACCGGGAAACCTCGCGCTGGTCTGCGGACATGGCCCTGATCGAACCTCGGATGCTCGCCGCCGTGGCGATTCACCCCAATGAGGCGCCGGTCTACGCGGCCTCAGGCACCCTCGACGACGCGATCGCCGACATCAGCGAGCTCGCCGCACGCCCACGAGTTGTGGCCGTCGGCGAAACGGGGCTTGATTTCTTTCGCACCGAGGAACCCGGGCACGCCACGCAGTACCGCTCGTTCGAGGCGCACATCGAGATCGCGAAGCAGAACAACCTCGCCCTGCAGATCCACGACCGCAACGCCCACGCCGAGGTCATCGCCACGCTGCTGCGGGTGGGGGCCCCCGAGCGCACCGTCTTCCACTGCTTCTCCGGCGACGCCGAGATGGCCAGGATCTGCGCCGAGCACGGCTGGTACATGTCGTTCGCCGGCAACGTCACGTTCGGCAACGCCCACGACCTGCGCGCCGCGCTCGCCGTCGCCCCACGCAGCCTCCTGCTGGTCGAGACGGATGCCCCCTTCCTCACGCCGATGCCCTACCGCGGTCGCCCGAACGCCCCATACCTGTTGCCGAACACCCTGCGGATGATGGCCAACCACCTCGAAACGGATGTCTCACTCCTGTCTGCTCAAATCACCTCGAACACCGAACTCGTCTACGGGCGTTGGGACGCCGAGCCGGTCACCGCGGCGCATGACGCCGACCGCTCCGACGCCCAGCCGACCGGCGGTCTGGCGTGACCATCGAGCCCGGCCACGGCGCCGTTCCGGACAAGGCGCCGCCGAAGCTCCTCGGCCCCGCCGAGATCCGCGATCTCGCCGAGATGCTCGGCGTGAACCCCACCAAGAAGCTGGGCCAGAACTTCGTCATCGATGGCAACACGGTGCGCCGGATTGTGCGAGTGGCGAGCGTCGCCGCCGACGACGTGGTCGTCGAGGTCGGGCCGGGACTCGGCTCCCTGACGCTCGGCATACTCGAGACCGGGGCACGCGTCGTGGCCGTCGAGATCGACGATCGCCTCGCCGAGCAGCTTCCCTTGACCGTCGAACTCATGCAGCCGGGCGCGAACCTCACCGTCATCCGAGCGGACGCCCTGAAGATCGCGTCGCTGCCGCATGATCCGACCCGACTCGTGGCCAACCTGCCCTACAACGTGTCCGTGCCCGTGCTCCTGTACCTGCTCGAGAATTTCTCGTCGATCCACGCCGGCGTCGTCATGGTTCAGGCCGAAGTCGGGGAACGCCTCGCGGCACCTCCCGGCAGCAAGGTCTACGGGAGCCCCAGCGTGAAGGCCGCCTGGTACGGCGCCTTTCGCACCGCCGGGAAGGTCAGCCGCCAGGTGTTCTGGCCGGTTCCGAACGTGGACTCGATTCTGGTCGCCTTCGAGCGACGCGCCGAGCCGCTGGAAACCGAGGACCTGCGCCTCGCAACCTTCGCGCTGGTTGACGCCGCGTTCCAGCAGCGCCGCAAGATGCTGCGGCAGTCGCTCTCGGGGGTGCTCGGAGATTCGGCCACGGCATCCGCTCTCATGCAGCAAGCCGGCATCGACCCGACGACCCGTGGCGAACAGCTCACCGTGCACGACTTCCTCGCCGTCGCGCGCGCCTGGGTGGAGACCCCGACGAGTTGAACGCACGGGTCGAGGGGACCGCGCGGGCTGGGCTAGGTTAAGAGCATGATGACGACGACGGCCGGCACCCAGGTTGTGCATGCACGCGCGCCGGGCAAGATCAACGTCTTCCTGAAGGTCGGTGCCGTTCGCGACGACGGCTACCACGAACTCGCGACCGCCTTTCAGGCTGTGTCGCTGAGCGAAGAGGTACGCGCCCAGGCGGCCAGTGACTTCTCCGTCACGTTCACCGGCTCCGTTGACACCTCCGGCCTCTCCACCGACGGAACCAACCTCGCGATCAAGGCCGCCCGCGCCCTCGCCCGCAAGACCGGGTACCGCGGGGGAGTGCACCTGGACATCGAGAAGAACGTCCCCATCGCGGGCGGAATGGGCGGCGGCTCGGCGGATGCCGCGGCCACCCTCCTCGCCTGCGACGCGCTGTGGGGCACGAACGCGAGCAAAGACGAACTCCTCGCCATCGGCGCGAAGCTCGGAGCCGACGTGCCGTTCGCCATCACCGGCGGCACCGCGATCGGCACCGGGCGCGGCGACCAGCTGAGTCCGGCCCTGGCCAAGGGCAAATTCCAGTGGGTGCTCGCGCTGGCCGACTTCGGCATCTCGACCCCGGCGGTCTACAGCGAACTGGACCGTCACCGTGACCGCCACGCCCAGGACATCTTTCCGGCCGAGGTGCAGCCGACCGTCGACTCCAACGTTCTGCTGGCCCTGCGCGCCGGCGACCCGCACATGCTCGCCGACGCACTGCACAACGACCTGCAGGCGCCGGCGCTGCACCTCGCACCCGGGCTCGGCAGCGTCATCCAGCTCGGCGAGGAGAACGGTGCCCTCGCCGGAATCATCTCTGGATCCGGCCCGACGGTCGCGTTCCTGGTTGCCGATGCCGACAGTGCGCTCGAACTGCAGGTGGCCCTCTCCGCGTCCCGGCTTCGGGTCGTGCGGGCAACCGGGCCGGTGCACGGCGCCCGCCTCATCAACGACTGAGCCGTCGCCCGACGGGACCGGCGCCGCCGTCACATCCCGGGCGTCGCTTTCGTGACGTAAACTCGGAGGCTATGGCACATTTGCTCGGGGCTGAGTCCCTTCACCTTGAATTTCCCACCCGCGTCATCTTTGACAGCGTCACCGCCGGACTGAACGAAGGCGACCGTATTGGGGTCGTCGGCCGCAACGGCGACGGCAAGTCCACCCTCATGCGGCTGCTGGCCGGCCGGATGGAGCCCGACGAGGGGCGCGTCACGCGTCGTCGCGGCGTCACCATCGGAATGCTCGACCAGGCCGACGACCTCGCCTCCGGCCAGACCGTCGGCCACACCATCGTCGGCAGCATCGAGGAGCACGTCTGGGCGGGTGACTCCAAGGTCCGCGACGTCATCGGCGGACTGGTCCGCGACATCCCGTGGGACGCGCTCGTCGACGACCTGTCCGGTGGCCAACGCCGTCGTGTCGCCCTCGCCGCGGTGCTCATCGGCGACTACGACGTGATCTTCCTGGATGAGCCCACCAACCACCTGGACGTCGAGGGCATCTCCTGGCTCGCCGGCCACCTCAAGACCCGCTGGGCCGCGAACTCCGGCGGGCTCGTGGTCGTCACACACGACCGGTGGTTCCTCGACGAGGTGTGCAACATGACCTGGGAGGTGCACGACCGCCTGATTGAGCCTTTCGAGGGCGGCTACGCCGCATACATCCTGCAGCGCGTCGAGCGCGACCGGATGAGCTCCGTGGTCGAGGCGAAGCGTCAGAACCTGATGAAGAAGGAACTGGCCTGGCTGCGCCGCGGCGCCCCCGCACGCACCGCGAAGCCCAAGTTCCGCATCGACGCGGCCAACGAGCTGATTGAGAACGAGCCGCCGCCCCGCGACACGGTCTCGATGCAGTCGATGGCCATGCAGCGCCTGGGCAAGGACGTCGTCGACCTCATCGACATCACGGTCACCTTTCCGGTGAAGGGCGACGACTCAGCCGTGAAGACCGTGCTGAACGACATCACCTGGCGCATCGCGCCGGGGGAGCGCACCGGCATCATGGGCGTGAACGGTGCAGGCAAGAGCACCCTGCTCGGCCTTGTCGCCGGTACGCTGGCTCCCACGAGCGGAACGGTCAAGCGCGGCAAGACCATCAAGGTCGCCGTGCTCACCCAGCAGCTCTTCGAACTCGAGCACATCCTGAACGACAAGGTCAGTGAGGTCATCGGGCGGCAGAAGACGAGCTATATGGCCGGTGGCAAGGAGATCACGCCCGGCCAGATGCTGGAGCGGATGGGCTTCATGAGCGCCCAGCTCTCGACTCGGGTCAAGGAACTCTCCGGTGGGCAGAAGCGCCGCCTCCAGCTGCTGCTGATCGTGCTCGACGAGCCGAATGTGCTCATCCTTGACGAGCCCACCAACGACCTCGACACGGACATGCTCGCGGCCATGGAAGACCTGCTGGACTCCTTTCCCGGCACGCTGCTGGTGGTTTCGCACGACCGGTACCTGATCGAGCGCGTCACGGACAATCAGTACGCGGTCATGGACGGCGGCTTTCGTCACCTTCCCGGCGGAGTGGATCAATACCTCGAGGTGCGTCGCAAGGCCGTCGCCGGTCCGGCGTCGGGTTCCCCGGCGGATGCCTCAGGACCGGCCAAGCGCAAGCCCAACATCGGCGGCGCCGCACTGCGCAACGCGCAGAAGGAAATCGGCTCGATCGACCGCAAGGTGGTCAAGCTGCAGGAGCGCATCGCCGTCAAGCACGAGAAACTGGCGTCGCACGACCAATCCGACTTTGCCGGCCTGAGTGAACTCGGCGTGAAGCTGAGCGAACTGGAAGCCACGATCGCGGACCTGGAAACCCGCTGGGTCGAACTTACTGAGCTGATCGAGGGCTAGGTCGCAGGTTCTGTGACGGAGTGTGTCGCAGGCCAATGCGGGGCGCAGCTTCGGCGGATATCGTTGAAGGGCGCCTCGCAGAGCTGCGGCACACCCCCACCCCCATTGACCCGGGGTTGGCCTGTGCCCGAAATCGGACGGTTTTTTCGGTCCCTGCCCCTTCGGCCCACGACGGCCGACCGGCTCTCTGCGGCGTGCGCGCACACACCCACCGCGAAAAGGATCTGCACCGTGAAGAAAACCCCCAGAATCAAGAAGTCCCTGCTCGCCGTCCTCACGGCGGTACCGCTCGTCGCCCTGCTGGCCGGTTGCGCCGGCGCCTCGGGCGAGACCGCCACCGGTACCGACGGTGACGCCATCAAGATCGGCGTCGTCGGGGCGAGCGACCCGTACTGGGACGTGTACACCGAGGCGGCCGCTGCCGAAGGCATCGAGATCGAGATGGTCGACTTCGCGCAGTACCCGCAGGTGAACCCGGCCCTCGCCGCCGGTGAGGTCGACCTCAACCAGTTCCAACACATTGTCTACCTCGCCGAGTACAACGAGGCGAGCGGCGAAGACCTGGCTCCGATCGGCGCCACGGCGATCTACCCCCTCGGCCTTTACTCCTCGCAGTACAGCAGTGTTGACGACATCGAGAAGGGTGACACCGTCGCCGTGCCCGACGACGACAGCAACCAGGCGCGTGCCCTGGTCATCCTGCAGTCCAACGGCCTCATCGAGCTGACTGACGGCGGGTCGATCTTCTCCAGCCTCGATGACGTCGACGAGAAGGCGTCGAAGGTCAAGGTCACGGCGCTCGATGCCTCGCTCACCGCGAGTTCGCTGCCCGACGTTGCCGCCGCCATCATCAACAACGACTTCGCCGACAAGGCCGGACTGAAGTTCTCGGACGCCATCGCCACCGACGATGCGAGCGACCCGCAGGCGTTGCCCTACGTGAACGTGTTCGCTTCGCGGGCCGAGGACAAGGACAACGAGACCTTCCAGAAGCTCGTTGAGATCTACCAGACCACCACGGCCGTGCAGGATGGCGTGTTCGCTGTTTCCGGCGACACCGCCGAAATGGTGACCACCCCGGTCGCCGACCTGGTCGAGTCGCTCGCCACGGTCCAGGCCGACATCAAGGCCGCCCGGTAGGCATCCGCGTCACGACGGCGCGGCCCGGGGGAGCATTAGCCCCGGATCGCGTCGTGGCGCCCGGCGGGTATCACAGCACGTATCACGGAGAATCGAAATGAGCGGGACAAGAGTATGGCTGTAGTCAGTCTGCGCAATGTGGGAAAGGTCTACCCGTCCACGACCAGGGACGGAACCAGCGTCACAGCGATCGACGGGGTGAGCCTCGACGTCGAGGCCGGCGACATTTACGGCATCATCGGGTATTCCGGTGCCGGCAAGAGCACGCTGGTGCGCCTCGTCAACGCGCTCGAACGTTCCACCTCGGGCGAGATCTGGGTGAACGGGCAAAACATCGCCGCGTTGCGGGAGCGTGACTTGCGCACGGTGCGCCTCGGCATCGGCATGATCTTCCAACAGTTCAACCTTCTCGGCTCCCGTACCGTGGCCCGCAACGTGGCCTACCCGCTCGAGGTGGCCGGCCATCCCAAGGAGCAGCGCGCCGCACGCGTGGCCGAACTGCTCGAATTCGTCGGCCTCGCCGACAAGGCCGGTTCCTTCCCCGACCAGCTCTCCGGCGGGCAGAAGCAGCGGGTGGGAATCGCCCGGGCCCTCGCCACGCAACCGAGCATCCTCCTCGCCGATGAGGCGACGAGCGCACTCGACCCGGAAACCACCCACGAGGTGCTCGCGCTGCTCAAACGCGTGAATGCGGAGTTCGGCGTCACCATCATCGTGATCACCCACGAAATGGATGTCATCCAGACCATTGCGACCAAGGTCGCCGTGATGGACCAGGGCAAGGTCATCGAGCGAGGACCCGTCTTCGACGTGTTTTCGAACCCGCAGGCCGCGGCATCCGCTCGCTTCGTCTCGACCGTGGTCAAGGGCGTACCGTCGCCCAACGAACTCGCCGTCCTACGTGAGCGGCACCTCGGGCGCATCGTGACGTTGGCCTTCCGGGACAGCGCGGTCGATCAGAAGGCCGTCTTCGGCGACCTCTCGGCGGCCGGGGTGGCGTTCGAGGTCGTCTACGGCGGAATCAACGAGATTCAGGGGCGCCCGTTCGGGCATCTCACCCTCGCCCTGAGCGGCGCCGACCCGGCCATCGACCGGGTACTGGCCCAGATCCGAACGCTCACAACCGTCACGGAGGTGCGCTGAGATGGATGCACTCATCGACCTGCTGCCCGAACTCTGGACGGCAACCTACGAGACCCTCTACATCGTCGCGCTCACCCTGTTCTTCGGCGGCCTCGGCGGGTTGCTCGTGGGACTCGGTCTCTACCTCACCCGCGCCGGCAGCATTCTCGAGAACAAGTCACTGTTCTTCGTGCTCAACCTCCTGGTCAACTTCATCCGCCCGATTCCGTTCATCATCTTCCTGGCGGCCGCTCAGCCGCTCGCGCGGGCCGTGACAGGCAGCGGCATCGGCAACAATGCGATCATCTTCACGATCGCCCTCGCGGCGTCCTTCGCCATGGCCCGCATCGTGGAACAGAACCTGCTCACCGTGACGCCCGGTGTGATCGACGCGGCGCGCAGCGTCGGCGCCGGGCCGCTCCGCATCATCTTCACGGTACTGCTCCCCGAAGCGCTCGGGCCGCTGATCCTCGGGTACACCTTCATCTTCGTGGCTCTTGTGGACATGTCGGCGGTTGCCGGGTACGTGGGCGGCGGCGGCCTGGGCAACTTCGCCCTGCAATACGGCTACCGGCAGTTCAACCCGATCGTCACCTGGGCGGCGGTGCTGCTGATCATCATTCTCGTTCAGTTCGTGCAGTTCTTCGGCAACTGGCTCGCGCGCAAGGCACTGCGCCGCTAAGAACCATCGGGCGCCGGCAATGGATTCCAACCTCGGCGATTAGCATGGGCGTATGCCCCTCTCCACTGACGGGTCGACACCGCTGTCGTCGACCCGAATTCGTCTTGCCCTGCTCGCGCTCGCCCTGGGCGGTTTCGGCATCGGCGCGACCGAATTCGTCGCCATGGGATTGCTGCCCAATCTCGCGCATGACCTGCTGCCGACGCTGTACGCCGCCTCGCCCGATGCCGCCAATGCCCGGGCCGGTTGGCTCATCTCCGCGTACGCGCTCGGAGTGGTCGTGGGCGCACCCACCATCGCCGCCGCCGCGGCGCGCTGGCCGCGCAAGAAGCTGCTGCTGGCTCTGCTGACCGCCTTCACGCTCGGTACGATCGCCTCGGCTCTGTTGCCGAGCTTCGAGACGGTGCTGATCGCCCGATTCGTTGCGGCCCTGCCGCACGGCGCCTACTTCGGCATCGCGTCCCTCGTCGCGGCCAACCTGATGGGACCGGGCAAGCGCGCGCGAGGGATCGCCCTCGTGCTGTCGGGGCTCACGATCGCCAACGTGATCGGCGTTCCCACGATCACGTTCATCGGACAGACGAGCGGATGGCGGGTGGCGTACCTCGTTGTCGCCGGCATCTTTGCACTCACCTTCGCCGCGGTGGCCATCTTCGTGCCGTTCCAGGCCGGCAACCCGCACGCCACGATGCGGGCCGAACTGCGCGCCTTCCGCCAACTGCAGGTATGGATCACCCTCGGCATCGGCGCCATCGGATTCGGCGGCCTCTTCGCGGTGTACACCTACGTTGCCCCGCTCGTGATCGAAATCACCGGGCTCACCGCGGGGGCCGTACCGCTTGTTCTGGTCGTCGTCGGTCTGGGAATGACCGCCGGCAACTTCGGCGGTGGCGCACTCGCCGACTGGAGTGTGCGGCGCACGATGTACATCTCCTTCGCGGTGCTCATCGGCGCCCTCCTCGTCCTGGCACTGTCCGCGCACTCCCTGGCCGGCCTGCTCACCGGCATGTTCTTCATCGGGGCTGCGGCATCCGCCCTGTCGCCGACCATTCAGGCTCGACTGATGGACGTGGCGCACGAAAGCCAATCCCTGGCAGCGGCCCTCAACCACTCATCGCTCAACGTCGGAAACGCCCTTGGCGCCGCGCTGGGCGGCGTCGCCATTGCCGGCGGCTTCGGTTACCTCGCCCCGGTGTGGATCGGCGTCGCCCTGAGTCTCATCGGAGTCGTGCTCACCCTTGTCACGTTCGGCATCGACCGACGGTGGCGTCGGCGCGGGGTCCCCGTGCCCTACGGCACCCAGCTGATCCGCACCGTCAAGTAGCCCCCCGGGCCTTGTGGCTCCGGGCCGGCGTCAGTCGGTCTGCAGCAGGATCCCGTCACGGATCGCGCGCTTGCGCAGGGCGACCTTGGTTCCCACGTCATACCCGGCGAGACGGTACTTCTCGCGAATACGCTTGAGGTACGACTTGGCCGTCTCCTCGGAAATGCCCAACTGGTACGCCACGGCCTTCACCGGCTCGCCGGCCCCATAGAGGGCCATGACGCGACGCTCCTGAGCGCTGAGCCGCGGCCCCTCGGCGGTCTGGCTGGAATTGAGTGCGTAGTCGAGCTCCGCCGAGATGTAGGACTTGCCCACCGCCGCGGCACGAATGGCCTCCACGATCATGCTGGCCTCTTCGCTTTTCACGAGATATCCGAGCGCGCCCGCGGCGAGCGCCTCGCGAACGAGCGCCGGTTCCGAGTAGGTGCTCATGAGCACCGTTTTCACGCCGGTGGTCTTCAGGGTCGCGATTTTCAAGGACACGGGAATGTTGTCCTTGAGGTCAAGATCGAGCAGGACCACATCCACGGGGAACTCCGGATGAGTGAGCAGCTCCGGCCAGGTGGTCACGGCCGCCACCATGTCGATGTCGTCTGCCGCACTGCGGATCCACTCGGTGAGCGCCCCCAGGAGCATCCGATGGTCATCGACGAGAGCGAGACGAATGGGGTTGGGTGTTGTCGTCACGGTGGTGCCTCCTACTGGCTTGCACTGCATTTGGAAAAAACCGGAATTCTACGCATCGGCGGGATTTTGCACGCTGCACTCAATGTCTACCTGCAGAGTACCGCTCTTATTGGAGTCGATGTAGGGTCCAACGGCTCGGATCGCCTGCCATGTCTCCGGGTCAACGCGGCGACGCGGAACCCCCGTCGTCGCCAGCGCAAGATCGAACTGGAGAACGTGGGCGGCGGTGCCTCGGCGTGTGGGAGCCAGCGGTCCGAAGCGCAGAGACACGGATGCATCCGGGCCGCTCGTATCACCCACCAGGAGCCAGATCGTGAGCAGCAGGCCCTCGCGCTGAACAGGGGAGAGCAGGCCGGCCAGACCATTCGGATCGACCAGGGTCACGGCGGGATTGAGGTATTCCGACTCTGACACGGCGTGGTGCAGCCAGGTTTCGGTGCGGCCCTCGATGAGGTGAAGGCGCAGGGCCGTGGCCAGCGCTCCGGCGGTCATCGCCGTCGTCGGGGCGAGGGGCAACGCGGTGCGCCCCTGGGCTACGTCGTTCAGCAGGGTCTCGGCGTCGAGGTCGAGGCGAGCGAGCTGCTCGGAGGCGAGCATGCCCACCGCGAACCGGGGCTGCGAGATCGTGCTCTGCACGAGCACAAGATCGAGTTCGCGCTGAACCATGCGCCGGAATCCTCGGGCAATGCCCGCCCCAACGAGCGGGGGGATGATGGCAACAGCGATGGTGAGAATTTCCGGACCGAAGGTCAGGACATCATCGCGCTCCTCGATGATAGTGCCGACCGCCAGCAAAGCACCCAGGCCGGCGATGGCGAGAAGGATGTCCCTGGTATCGCGCAGTGTGATCATCGACATGAGCAATCCGCCGACGGCCGCGGCGGCCGTCGGGTAGATCCCCGCTCCCGTGAGCCCCCAGCACCCGGCCAGGTCGAGCACGACGACGACGGCGCCCACGGCAAGCGCGGACAGGAACAGCCACAGCGGCATCCGGGTGGCGAGCCGCTGCACGATCTGGTTGACGACGAAGGCCGCCACCAGCAGCAGAATCCAGGCGATCAGGCTCAGCAGGGGAAACGGTCGCCCCTGCCATTCGACGACGAAGTGCCCGAACAGAAACGCGGCAATGAAGGCGCCGCTGAGTGTCATGCCAATGCCCAGGTGCTGGCCCCCGAGCCCATTCGCCGTGCTGCTCGCCGCGTCGTCCAGGGACACAATTCGGCGGCCCCAGCTTACGGAACGTACCGCGCCACGATTGGCGACCGGCTGCGCGTCGACAACGCGGCTGTCGACGAGGCCGGAGAAGATCACTTCGGCACCTCGAGGACGACGGTGGTGCCGGAGCCGGGGGACGAGAACAACCGAGCATTACCGCCGACGGCGCGGAGGCGTGCAATAACCGATTCGGCCACTCCGAGGCGTTCGGTACCCACAGCGGCCAGGTCGAACCCGACACCGGCATCCGTCACCATGGCCCGCACCGTTGTTTCGTCTTCGGTGATCGTCACATCGGCGTGCAGCACGCCGGAGTGCCGCCGCACGTTTTCCAGGCATTCGCCGAGGGCGAGCAGGAAGGAATCGAGAACGTCGGTGGGCAGGCGCACCTGACCGCTGCCGTGCCATTCGACCTCGAGGCCCATGCGCCCGAAGCGGTGTCGCACCGATTCAAGTGTCGTGCCCAACGTGGAGACGTTGCTCGCCGCGAGCGTGTACACCCCGGAGCGGTGGGGGCTTGGCATACCTCCGAGCCGCAACTGACGCAGAAGCCGGGCATCGTCACCCGACTGCTGTCGGAGCGCGAGCGGGGTCACTCCCACTCCGGAATGTGCGAGCAGGGTCAGGGTGGCCAGCACCGTGTCGTGCAGAAGGCGAGCGTCCGTGCGGCGCTGGGCCTCCACCTCGCTCGCATGCCGTTCGGCGCGGTGTGCACGGCCGATGGCGGCGATGCGGTGCATGACACGAGGAACGCTCTGCGCGATCCACCATCCGGCCATGATGCACGAGAGCCATCCCGTTATGCCCAGCGCGAGCGGCAACGGCGTGGCCGCGTGCAGTGACACGACGACGATGATGGCGGCCACTGTCGCACCGAACGCGGCCAGGAGCACGAGAATGCGTCTGCGAGTGACCACGAGCACCATGGCCACGCAACTCATGGGCACTGCCGCGACGATGCCCAGGGTGGCTTCCTCCACGACGTTGAGGGGAGTCGTCGGGTTGCCGCCGAGTCCGACCAGAAGAATGATGCCGACGCCGAAGCCAACCGTCAGCAGCGCCCAGCGGATGGCGCCGGTGTGGCCGAGAACGTACTGGGCTCCGGCCATCAGGAGCACGAGCGCGACGGAGCCCTGACGGGCTCCGGACGAAATCCCGCCCGGAATGAGCAGGCACAGGAGCACTGCAACGGATCCGGCCAGGCCGTAGGCCTGGGCAGACCTTCGAAGCAATCGGTCGCGCTCCTTCAGTATTCGTTGCATGAAATCCTGTTTCGGGTCAGGGATGAACATGATTATGAATGTATTAATGCACCATATCGGGCTAGGGACCCGAAATTCGACCCCCTAGGCCAGCAATCTCTGCAATTGGGCACCGATGGCCGCGGTTTCGATCA
>Ga0307487_1002031_pt1 | contig 13509 bp, 10 predicted proteins | sample CBIW12metaG_FD_203665 | JGI IMG/M metagenome (GOLD analysis project Ga0307487, IMG submission 203665) | Sea-ice brine microbial communities from Beaufort Sea near Barrow, Alaska, United States - CBIW 1.2 | ecosystem: Environmental > Aquatic > Marine > Coastal | place: USA: Alaska | collected... | reverse complement strand
TCCTACTTGCTATCTTTTTATATGAAGGGGGGTCAGCATCCGCCGGAATGGCAGTAAATTAGGATTCCTGTTGATGCCACTAAATTTGCGCCCCGGAGAGGGGTCAGCTTAGTCCGGTGTATCCATCACCTATGTAAAACCTTAAAAACCTTATAATTCGTCAATCTTTATTCGATATTCCTCAAATTAAGACTTCTTTGTGTCCCTAAATGACTTGCTGTCTTAATGGTCTTATTTTTTTTACTCCAAATCCAAAATCCACCCCCGATGCTTCGGTACCGAATCAACGAATTAACGGAACCCAATTAATTGAATTCTAACCTCTGGAATAGGAATCCCGTTAGGGATGAAATATTGGTAGCACAATTGAAAATTGATAGAAAGAAGTCCCGTTAGGGACGAAATAATACGGAAAACATTTATATATTCAGGTTTATGATTTTAATTTACGATAAAATCTCATCCCTAGCGGGATTCTTGTTGCTGTATTATTGATTTTTCTACCGACAAAACATCCCTAATGGGATTTGGGATGTCTGGATCTAACGAAGGTTTATAAAACCATAAATGTTAAAACTCAAGGTTTAACCCCGAGGCTTCGGGGCAAAATTTCCTTTTCTCACTTTAGGTGGAAAGGGAAATTTGTTTGGGTTTGGATAATGAAACTCCAAATTAACGAATCCACTCCCGATGCTTCGGGACCAAATCAACCAATCCCGAATTAACGAATCCCCGAATCCCAAATTAACGAATCAACGAATCACGAATCAAGCTCTCTTTTCAAACTCAAAAATATAAGACCACCTTAACATTGATTATCGTACTTTTGCGCTCAATTAGAATCGTTATGGAGAATATACGAACATTTTAGAACCACTAATTTTCAATTAAGACATTTTCTTTGTTTTTTTGAGATATTTTAACTGAAAAACTACCAGTAAATTCAGGCATGTATAAAATTTTTTTTAAACAAATAATCGATTTCTTTATTGCTTTTACGGCATTGGTAGTTTTAAGCCCCCTACTATTAATAGTTGTAATTTTATTAGGTTTTGCCAACAAAGGGAATCCTTTTTTCTTTCAAAACCGGCCTGGAAAAGACGAACGGATCTTCAAAATTGTCAAGTTCAGGACTATGACCAATGAGCGGGATGAAAAAGGAGTGTTACTTCCCGATGCAGACAGATTGACCGGGATAGGCAAATTTGTGAGAAAAACATCTATCGATGAAATTCCTCAACTGTTCAATGTTTTAATGGGAGATATGAGTTTAATTGGTCCCAGGCCCTTGTTGCCCGAATATCTGCCAATTTTCAATGAAAGACAGAAAAAAAGACATTCCGTTCGGCCGGGGATAACTGGCTGGGCCCAGGTAAACGGCAGAAATGCCATCAGTTGGAACAAGAAGCTTGAATACGATGTTTGGTATGTTGAAAATCTTTCTTTTAAGTTGGATATGAAAATACTTTTTAAAACAATAAAAAAAGTGATCATTTCTGAAGGGATCAACACCCGGGATATGGCTACGACCGAACCTTTTAACGGAGAGAACTGAAAGGGAATGATAAAACAAAAGATTATGAAAAACATTATATTAATTGGTGCTTCTGATCATTGCAGATATACAATAGATATTATTGAACAGGAAGGGAAATATAATATTATTGGAATTTTGGATAAAAATTTGCAAGAAGGAGATGAATTTGGCGGATATAAGGTTTTGGGCTATTTGAAAGAATTAAAAAATATAATATCGAAATTTCAGGTGATTGGAGGTATAGTGGCTATTGGAGATAATTATACTCGGAAAATAGTAGCAGAGGAGATAAGTCAAATAATAAAGAGTTTTCATTTTGTAAATGCTATCCATCCTTCAGTTATTTTTGGCAAAGAAGTTGAAATTGGAGAAGGATGTTTGATGATGGCAGGAGTAATTGTAAATAATAATTGTATAATTGGTAAACATTGCTTTTTGGCAACAAAATCTTCCATTGATCATGATTCAACTTTAGGTGAATATTCTAGTTTAAGTCCTGGAGTTACAACCGGCGGTAGGGTTTTAATAGGTAAGTGTACTGCTATTGGAATTGGAGCCACTATACTTCATTATATAAATATTGGAAACAACTGTGTTATAGGTGGGAATTCATTGGTCAATAAAGAAATTGGTGATGGATACGTTGCTTTTGGAATTCCAGCGAAACCTGTTAAAAGCAGATTACCTGAAGATAAATATTTATAACTCAAATAGGTGTTTAAATGAATAAAGAAAAAATATGGCTCTCTTCTCCCCATATGGGAGGAACAGAACAGGATTATATAAAACTGGCATTCGATAAAAACTGGATAGCCCCATTGGGTCCCAATGTTACCGGATTTGAGGAAGATCTTCAAAAATATTTGTTCCAAAATTCTCCCCCCTTTAGGGGGGCAGGGGGGGTCGCGGCCCTAAGTTCAGGAACTGCCGCCCTTCATTTAGCCCTTATCCTGTTAGGCGTAAAACCCGGAGATGAAGTGCTTTGTCAAAGTATGACCTTTGCCGCTTCTGCCAATCCAATTGCTTATTTGGGGGCGATCCCTGTGTTTATTGATAGCGAGAGGGAAACCTTGAATTTATCCCCAGTTCATCTGGAAGAAGCAATAAAAGACCGGATCTCGAAGGGAAAAACCCCGAAAGCAATTATTGCCGTACATTTATACGGAATGCCTTATAAAGTTGAAGAAATTCAGAATATATCAAAAAAATATAATATCCCCGTGATCGAAGATAGCGCCGAGGCTTTGGGAAGTTCCTATAAAGGACAAAAATGTGGTACTTTTGGAGAACTGAGTGTGCTTTCATTTAACGGAAACAAAATAATAACCACTTCCGGAGGCGGTGCCCTTGTAACCAGAAACATTGCCGATAAGCAAAAAGCGGTATTTTTAGCTACCCAGGCAAGGGACGATGCCCCACATTATCAGCACAGCGAAATTGGGTATAATTACCGGTTGAGCAATATTTGTGCTGGAATAGGAAGAGGCCAAATGGAAGTTTTGGACAAACATGTTGCACTTCGCAAAAAAATGAACGAATTTTATAAAAATTTATTCGCATCCATTCCCGGAGTGGAGGTATTTAATGAACCAAATGAAGATTACTTTTGTAATAACTGGCTGTCAGTTATCAGTGTAAATAAATCAAAGACAAACGGGATTTCCCGCGAAGATTTGCGACTTTGCCTTGAAAAGGAAAATATAGAGAGTCGGCCTTTATGGAAACCTATGCATATGCAACCTGTATTTGCAGGAGCACCATTTTACGGAAGCGGGGTAGCTGAGGAGTTTTTTGAAAACGGATTGTGTTTGCCTTCCGGGTCAAATTTAACCGATGATGACAGGGAAAGAATTGCATCTTCAGTTAGAAATTGTTTTAAAAGTTAGTTGTAATTTATATTTGAAAAATGTTGAACCGCATAAAAAATGCCATCAAATTTAGCTTATCAGGAGAAGATACCAGGTTAGATTTGCGAAATATCAAATATTTGCCGAGATGGGCAGTATTTCTTATTGATATTTTTTTAGTTTCATTTTCCACCTTATTAACTATTTTAATAATTGTCGACCTTACGGCAAACTATTATAAACTGCTGGATTTTCCATTAAAGTCCCTACTGATCATCCTGGTTAATATCCTGTTTTTTCTTGTGTTTAAAACCTATGCCGGGATTATCCGGTATTCTTCCAACATAGATGCCTTAAAGCTGATGCTGGCCACAGTTTGTTCTTTTATTAGCCTGGTAATTATCAATTACCTCACTTATTTTATGATTGGCCAAAAAATATTTCTAATTGGAGGTTTGTTGATCAATCTATGGATCTCTTTCTCGATGTTGTTTTTATTCAGGTTGTGCGTGAAACAGGTGTATGAATATTTTAAAATCGCAAATAAAACGGAGGTGTTATTGCGTGCTGTAATTTTGGGAGCCGATGAAAACGCGATTTCAATTGCAGGCGCTCTGGATTTGGAAAATCCCCGAAGATTTAAGATCGTTGGTTTCCTGACCAGGAAAAAACATAACAAAAGCATCCGGATTTTAGATAAACCGGTGATTAAATTTACCACGGCCATTCACGCGCAGGTAAAAGCATTCAGGGCATCGGCTGTAATCTTATCTGAGAATAATTTTACATCAGAAGAAAAATTTGCCATCGTGGAAAACTGCCTGGAACACAATATTAAGGTTTTTAATGCGCCAATTGTTTCCTCATGGGAAGATGAAGACAAACCTATTGCCCAAATTGTAAAAACCTTGCAAATTGAAGATTTGCTGGAGCGTGAACCTATAAAACTTGATGAAGAAAACAAAGTCGCGCAATTAACCGGGAAAATAATTCTGGTAACCGGGGGCGCCGGATCTATAGGAAGCGAAATAGTTAGACAGGTTGCCCAATACAACCCCAAAAAGCTGCTTATCCTGGATCAGGCAGAAACCCCGTTGCATCACTTACAACTGGAAGTGGAATCTAAATTTCCGGGTTTAAATTATAAATGTATAGTATGTGATGTTGGAAATCAACGACGTTTGGAGCTAATGTTTCAAAATCACAAAATTGATGTGGTTTATCATGCCGCTGCCTACAAGCATGTGCCGTTAATGGAAGAAAATCCTCATGAAGCCGTTTTTGTGAATATTGCAGGAACCAGGAATTTAGCCGATTTGTGCGTTAAATACAAGGTAGGCCATTTTGTTATGATCTCTACAGACAAGGCAGTGAACCCGAGCAATGTGATGGGAGCATCAAAGAGGGCTGCGGAAATGTATGTGCAATCCTTGTTTCACAGTCAGGACCAAAAAGATGAAAATATCACCAAATTCATTACCACACGTTTTGGGAATGTGTTGGGCTCAAACGGATCTGTAGTTCCCCTGTTTAAAAAACAGATTGCAAAAGGAGGCCCTGTTACCATTACCCATCCTGATATTATCCGTTATTTTATGACGATTCCTGAGGCCTGCCAACTGGTACTCGAGGCCGGAACCATGGGTAAAGGAGGGGAAATTTTCATATTTGATATGGGGGCGCCGGTTAAAATTATGGACCTGGCTATTAAAATGATCAAACTTGCAGGCTATATCCCAAACCAACATATTAAAATAAAAATTACAGGCCTTCGTCCCGGAGAAAAATTATATGAAGAATTGTTGACAGATGAATGCAAAACTTTGCCTACACATCACAAGAAAATTATGATAGGTATTGATAAAGTCCATGATTACGATTATATCAGTCATAGCATTGAAGAGATCGTCAAATCGGCACACAAGCTTAAAAACGATAAAGTTGTTACAAAAATGAAAGAACTGATTCCTGAATTTATAAGCAACAACTCCTCTTACGAGATTTTAGACAGGGAGGCAGAGGAAGCCCGAAAAGTAATTCATTAAGAAATTTTATTTAACAGAATTTTATATTTCCCTTTAACCTGTTACATTTTAACCTGCTATATTTGCGTTTTTTACCCCACTTTATGAAAAACAAATTTTTCCTTTTATTCAGTTTAGCATTATTGGCAAGTTGTTCCAGCCGCAAAGAGATCGTTTATTTTCAGGATGCAGAGAAATTGGACAACATGAAAATCCTGACGAAATTTGAACCTGTAATTGAGGTGAATGATATTTTAAGTATCAATGTTACCTCCCTTAATGATGAAGTTGCAGAACCTTTCCGGATGAATTCAGGGAATCAGCAAAGTGGTGGCGGCGGAAGCCAAAGCCAGGCGATGCAGGGATATTTGGTTGATATAGATGGGAACATTCAATTCCCGGTCCTGGGGAAGATCCCGGTGGCCAATAAATCCAGAAGTGAACTGGAGACTTTTCTTACCAAAGAGATCAAGGCTTATGTAACGGATGCCGTTGTCGCGGTAAGAATAATTAATTTCAGGGTGATCGTTTTGGGAGAAGCGGGAGGCCAAACGGTTGTACCGGTTGAGAATGGGAGAATGAGCATCCCTGAATTATTTGCATCGGTGGGTGGTATTAGTTATAATGGCAAACGCAAAAATATTTTGGTGATACGGGAATCTGATGGAGTAAGATCTGTGGGAAGAGTGGATATTACAAGTGCAGATGTCTTCAGTAACCCTTACTATTATTTAAAGCAAAACGATATAGTATATGTAGAGCCTACCTACAGACAGGTGAAATCTGCAGGTTTTATTACCAGTTATACAGGTTTAATATCCCTGGGAACTACAATTATAGGTTTAATGTTTTTATTTTCAAGATAATTTAAATGGAGGAATTACAGGATTTTACGGAAGAAAAGGAATCTAACTTCGATTTAAAAGCTGAAATTTATAAATATTTAGCTTATTGGAAATGGTTGCTTTTCGGACTTTTATTAGGAGGTTCAATCGCCTATCTCTACAACCGTTATACTATTCCTCAGTATTTGACGCAAGCCTCTTTAATGATCTTAAAGGATAGCGAAAGCAATATAGCAAGCGCATTGCCTTCCGGTGGCGGGTCTATATTATCCCTCAATGAGAACAGCCTGGAGAACCAAATCGTCGCTCTGAAATCCAAGAGATTAGTTGAAAAGGTTGTAGACGAACTCAATCACAATATTTCTTATTTTATTGAAGGAAATGTAATTACCATTGAGGCTTATAAAAGCAGCCCAGTCTTAATCCGGTTTATCACCCCCGATTCAATAGTCAACACAGTTTCAAAAACCCTTTTTGTTACCCCAAAATCTGATACTGGTTTTAACCTGGTTGACGAATCCCAGGGTTATGGGAAAACACATGAAATAGGAGAAATTATCGAGCTTGATGGATTGAAATTCTCCATTGTTCCAAGGCCTGGAGCCAATTCTTCATTTAAAAATTCAAAAACGGTCCAAATAAACATTAGCCCTGTGGATAGGGTAGCGGGGAATTACATTTCTAAATTGGATATTGTTCCAAAAGGAAAAGCAGCAGATATTCTCTCACTTGGAATTGTGCAGGAAGATAGCAGGAAATCAGAGGATTTTCTCAATAACCTGATGTACCAGTTTAATGCCGATGGGGTCACCGATAAAAGACAAGTGGCTTTAAATACCACCGAATTTATTCAGGACAGGCTGGAATTGATCACTTCTGAACTCGATTCTGTAGAAGGCGGAATGGCCGATTTCAAGAGAGAAAATCAACTTATGGATGTTGGCAGCAAGGCGCAAGTATTCATGTCTAAATCTACCCAGGCTGAGCAACAGGTATTTGAAATAGAAACTCAATTAATGATTATCAGATCTATTGAGGACCTCTTAAATAAAAGGGAAGAATATCAATTGCTGCCTGCAAGCCTGGGAATTCAGGACGGTGGAATTTCAGGATTGATAGCTACATACAATTCCCTAGTTTTAGAAAGAAACGCCTATTTAAGAACTTCCACTCCTCAAAACCCTGTTGTAGCAACTATAACTGCCCAATTGGATTCGTTAAGGGAAAACCTGAGGGACAATATCAGAAGTACAGTTAGTTCCCTGAAGATTCAATTAGGAGTATTAAACCAGCTGGACAGAAGTTCTCAAAATAAATTCAGCGCTTTTCCCGGAATGGAAAAAGGTATGCGGGGAATTGAGAGACAACAGCAAATAAAAGAGCAGCTGTATCTATTTTTGCTTCAACGCAGGGAAGAAGCCGCCATAGCCTTTGCCGTTACCTCTCCCGTGGCTAAAGTAATAGATTCTTCATATACATTCCTTTCCCCGGTAGAACCGAAACCCTGGCTTATATTAGTTGGAGGTTTTCTTATTGGGTTGATCCTGCCCTTGCTTATTTTATTCGTTAAATTTATGCTGGACACAAAAGTGCATCATAAGGGAGATCTTGCCCCACTTACCAAACATATTCCATTTTTGGGGGAGATACCCAAAATAACAGGTGAAACAAACGGGATTATCCAGTTAAATGACCGTTCACCCCTGGCCGAATCGTTTAGGATCCTCCGAACAAACCTGGCTTATCTTATGAAGGCCAAAAAGGAAAATCGCGGGGAAATTATATTTGTAACCTCCACAATTAAAGGGGAGGGAAAAACATTTGTTTCCTATAACCTTGCCCGCACCCTGGCAACTTCCAGGAAAAAAGTGATCATTATCGGGGCGGATATCCGGAATCCAAAATTGCACCGTTACATTGATGCATCATTGGAAGGCAAAGGATTATCGGATTATTTATATGATCTTGAGATACAGCCACAGGATATTATAACAACTTCCCGGGAACCAGAGATTAAAGTCGATTTTGTATTATCAGGTGCTATCCCGCCGAATCCTGCAGAATTATTTATGAATGACAGGATGGAAAATCTCCTTAAAGTGCTTTCGCATTCCTATGATTTCGTAATTGTGGATACCGCGCCAACCATGATCGTTACCGATACACTTTTGATCAGTCAACTGGCCGATACTACCTTATATGTTACCCGTGCGGGATTCACCGAGAAAAAACTTCTGGATTTTCCTAAAGAACTCAAACAACAGGGAAAACTTAAAGGACTGGCGGTAATTTTAAATGATGTGGATTATTCCAAATTTTCCTATGGGGCCAAATACGGCTATTCCTATGGCTACGGCTATGGTTATGGCGTTGATGAGGAAAACAAATTCAAGAAAATTTTAAAGAAGCCTTTCAAAAGAAGTAAGTCTAAAAATAGTCTTTAGTTTTAGCTATAACTTTTTTAACCGGGTCAATGATTTTTTTGTTAAGGGTAATACCGGCTAATTTCTCAAGATGTTGCATTCTGTGAGTATCACTTCCTATAAAATCGATCATTCCCGTTTCCAGCAAACGAAATGCGGTTTGTTGCATATTTGTGCCGTAGTGAGGTGTGAGCGATAGCGTATTTAATTGAAGTAAACATCCGCGATCTTTGAGCTCTTCGTATTTTCTCAGGTCTTTGGTATGATAAAAGGCATATCTTTCCGGATGTGCCAAAACCGGTTTATATCCTTTGGTTTGTAATTGAAAAAGGATTTCATTTAAATTTATAGGTGCCTGAAAATAGGACATTTCAACCAATACAAAATTGTCATTTAAAGTGAGCAGTTTTTCAGATTCCAACAATTCCATAAAACTTTGATCCATCATATATTCCGCAGCGGCCCTGATACGGATATCTTTTAATTCAGAATTTTGAGCTATTTTCTCCTGTAATTTTTCAAGCGCGGCATTAATTGTTTGCGGGGTATTTGGATAATAATCGTTCATGATATGTGGGGTCGCGATAAAATTATGGATCCCCATTTCTTTAAATTTCAGCAATAAATTTAAAGAATCCTCAATATTTGCGGCACCATCGTCTATTCCCGGTAAAATATGGTTATGAATATCGGTAATATCATTAAGATAGTCGATTAAATATTCTTTTTTCTGAAAAATGGATAGCATACATCAACTTTTAATTGCCTAAAATTACATAATTTTAACCCGGAATCAGATTCTTTATCTTATTAGTCTGTCATAAAAAATTTCCCGCTCCCGAAAGCTATCGGGACCGCAGATTTAAAATCCGCAGATTAGCGCTGAAGAATTGATTCAAAACAGAAAAAACAAATATGAAATGAGCATAACGGAAACTCGATATAAATAGTGATGAAGATTATGCGAATTACATATGACCAATAAAAAACAATAAAAAACACATATGAAAAAAAAACTACCCCTTATCTTACTTTTATTGGCTTTTTCCGGAATAAACGCCCAAGAGGTTGAATTTTCTGGTTCTGTAACGACCAAAGGCATCATTTATTCTGAAGATGAATCTCCATTTTGGATGCATAGCAATCAACGTGGGCGTGTAGATGAACTCACCAATTTTTCGGGCTGGATTACAGGACTGGCAACCTATAAAACCAGTGAAAATGCCGGTTTTGAACTGGGACTTGGCGCTTTATACCAGGATGGGTTTACAGATAAACTTCAGTTGGACGAATCCTATTTAGGCTTTCAGAATAATTGGCTTCTTGCTCATGTGGGAAGGAAGCAGAAAACCGAATTATACCGCGGATTGAGTGCGACCAATCAAAATATTCTCTGGTCCCTGAACGCCCGACCGCTTCCCGGAATTAGTTTTCAAACCAAACATCCAATTTATTTCTGGAAAAATGCGGGATTGGCTTTTGAGGCAAGTCTGGAAGAATTTATTACAGATGACGATCGTTATGTTGAGAACACAAGGGTACACCATAAAAGTTTTCATTTGATCTTTGATAAAATTCAGAATTTTGAGATTAAGGTAGGACTTCAGCATTTTGTACAATGGGCAGGTACTTCCCCGGATTTTGGGAAATTGCCAGGTAGTTTTAGCGATTATATAGATGTTTTTACCGGCCAGGAAGGAAATGTTGATGTTGGAGGCCAGGAAATAAATGCTTTGGGAAACCAATTGGGCAGCTATGAAATTTATTTAACAACGTCTGTTTCAGATTATAAAGTTCAAATTATTTATAACCATTTGTTTGAAGATAAATCGGGAATGCTTTTGAGAAATACCCCGGATGGCCGCTACGGAATTTACATTGAAGATCCCGAACCCGGAAAATGGGTGGATGCTTTTATGTATGAATTGTATTATACCAGGAATCAAAGCAAGAACTTCCCAACTTCAGACGGAACTGATAATTATTTTAACAACAATCTTTACAGATCCGGCTGGACTTATGAAAACAGGATCCTGGGCGTTCCATTTATTACTTTGGATGAAAATAGGTTTAGGGTAAACAACAATAAAATTATCGTTCATCACATTGGGATATCGGGAACAGCATTCAATAAATTACCTTATAAACTTCTTAGCAGTTATCGTAAAAATTACGGTGGTAAAGGAGTCGCATTTGAGAATAATGACATTTTATCTACTTATCTTGACTTAAATGTCTGGAAAAATGTGGTAGATGTAAATGTTCAGGTTGGGGCAGATTTTAGTTCCATTGCATCTCCTAATTTTGGAGGTGGAATCCAATTGAGCAAGCGGTTTTTTTAAATGATTAATATTTGATGTTTTTATATTCTTAGGTTATTTTATGAAAAATTGAAATTCAAAAATTTAAAAATAGCTTTGTGATCCTTAGTGTTTTTGTGTCTTCGTGGCAATAAAGACCCAGTACAAAGTTTGCGGGTTTTTGCCACTAAGGCCCGAAGGCTCAAAGTTCCACTAAAGAATTTTTTCATTTACAAAAAACCTTAACCAATGGCATTGGCAATAAGTAAAAAGATCGTAGAAATTCCCGGCATAAAAATTTGAAAGAATTCACAATTTGGAAATGCAAGCGCATTTCATCTTACAATTAAAAGACAAATTTAGTATATTTGCATACCCAAAATCCATTTCAACAAATTCTATGAACCCCATTGATTTTTTACCGACAGAAGATACTATAGGAGATATCCTTTTAGCAACGGAAGCCCTGCGGGAAGGTAAAGTTATCAATGATATTAATGTTGTGAGGGTAGATATAATCTTTTTATTAAAAGTGAGTAGATCCATAAAGGATTTCCGGATTCCCATTGTTCAACTTCCAAAAAATAATTAATACGCTGTATGCGATATAAATCTGTTCCCCTACACATTTTGGTTATTGAAGACCAGCTTTGTGATTTCATTTTAATAGAAAATTATTTAAATAAGGAGCAGAATAATATTAAAATTTCCAGGGCAGTTAGCTTTATGGAAGCTGAAAATTTATTGAAATCTTCAATCTGTTTTGACGCGATTTTGCTCGATCTTTCCCTTTCGGATGTTGACAATAGGGAAACCATGGCTAAAAATATAGGTGTTCTTGCCAGTAAAAGCCCTGTTATTGTTTTAACGGGTACTGCCGATACCGGGTTTGGGGTAAAAACCCTTTCACTGGGAATTTCAGATTACCTTTTAAAAGATGAATTGAATGCAGCCCAACTTTCAAAGAGTATTCACTATGGAATTGAGCGAAAAAAAATTGAAATTCAATTAAGGGAATCTGAAAAAAAATATGAAAATTTATTCGACTCCAGTCCTTTGCCAATGTGGGTTTTGGACAGGTGTAGCTTTAAATTTTTAAGTGTGAATGCCGCAGCCGTTGAATTGTACGGGTATTCACGAGAGGAATTTTTGGGGATGAGTATAAAGGATCTTTGGGCAGGACCAGGAAAACCTGAAGTGGAAATCCTGGATTTGATAAGAAAAGACGGACTTTTTAAATTAAATATCTCCCACAGAAAAAAAAACGGGGAAATTGTCCATATAAAAATACAGAGCAATCCAATTATTTTTGATGGAAAGGAGGCAAGGGTAGCCCTTGGCAATAATATTACGGCCAGTCTTGAAGCTAAACAGGCATTAAAAAATAGTGAACAGCGTTTTAAGGCTTTGGTACAGGATGGATCTGATTTGGTGATGATTTTAGATTTCGAAGGGAACTTGTCTTATGTGAGCCCATCTTCAAAATTGGTGATGGGGATTTCTGCTGAACTGTTGATCTATTATAATTTGTTCGAATTTATTCATGAAGATGATCTGGATCAGGTTAAGGAGTCCATAGCTATGCTTCATCAGAAAAAAAGACTTCAAATTCCTTCCTTCCGCATCAAAACTTCAAAAAATAAATGGAAGTGGATAGAGACCATACTTACCAATTTGTACGACGATACTTCTGTAAACGGGATTGTAGCCAATTCCCGTGATATCACTGAGTTTGTGCAACAGGAAAAAGAATTGATGGAAAGCCTGAACCGCTACAATATAGTGGGAAAAGCAACCAGTGATACCATTACCGATTACGATGTGCAAAATGATGTAATGCATTACAACGAGGGGATGGAATTAATGTTTGGATATACCCCAGATCAAATTGGTACGAAGGGTTCATGGTGGGATGATAAAGTCCATCCTGAGGATGCAGAACATGTTAAAAGCAAAGTGGGCCAGGTTTATAGGAATGGACATGGAAGTTTACAAATAAAGTACAGGTTTCGCTGCGCTGATGGCAGCTATAAGTATATCTTGGACCGAACATATCTTGTTACCGATGAACGGGGAAAGCCTCTTAAAATGATTGGCTCTATGCAGGACGTTACCGAAATTCACAATTATATTGAAACTATTGAGAGGCATAATGACCGCCTGAAAGATATCGCCTGGACACAATCGCATGTTGTCAGAGCTCCGCTTGCACGAATTATGGGGCTTATAGATTCGCTGGAAAACTTCGATGATTTGGACGATCAGGCTCAGTTATTGTCTCATATTTTAACTTCGGCAAGGGAATTGGATGGTATAATTAGAAAAATTAACAGTAAAACTGATGAGTCGATCTCTCAATCCCGCAAATGTTAAAAGTTATAATAATTGACGATGATGATATCATGATATTTTTGCAACGCAAATTATTCCAAAGATGCGGCCTGGCAAAGGATCCAATTACTTTTAAAGCTGCCACTGCGGCTATTGATTTTTTGAAAAATGAAGAAATCAATCAGCATTTTCTTATTTTGCT
>Ga0307487_1002021_pt1 | contig 13538 bp, 13 predicted proteins | sample CBIW12metaG_FD_203665 | JGI IMG/M metagenome (GOLD analysis project Ga0307487, IMG submission 203665) | Sea-ice brine microbial communities from Beaufort Sea near Barrow, Alaska, United States - CBIW 1.2 | ecosystem: Environmental > Aquatic > Marine > Coastal | place: USA: Alaska | collected... | reverse complement strand
GAGCCGGAGTCGGCCGGGTCGGCGCGGGCGCGGCCTGGCGTTGACGCAAGGCCGCGAAAACGCCAGCTCCAGCCGCGGTAACCGCAGCAAGCGACAGCACTCGGCGAGTGCGCTTCTTGCGGCGCTGCTTCTTGATGGCCTTCTTCTGACTCTTGGTCAGCAGGGCCTGCGGCGGGTTCAGATCGGCGAGGTCCGGAACCCGGTTGCTCACTTCCTGGCCGAGGTCGCGGGCCTGTGCGACGAGCTGGTCGCGCAGCCCCGGCGCACGGTCACTGACTTCCTGGCCGAGGTCGCGGGCCTGTGCGACGAGTTGGTCGCGCACACCGGGGGCCTTGTCGGCGACACTCTGACCGATACCGGTCAACTGTTCGGCGAGGTCGGTGCCAGCGGACTGCAGGCGGTCGACGATCGAGTCGGACTTCTTGGGACGACGAAACGGCTTCATGCCCTGAGCCTACGTCGATTTAGGCCAGCACGTCGGAAGGCGACACATCGGGTCGTAATCCGCGCCAGGTGGCGTGGCGAAGATGCCCGTTGTTCGTCCACTCTGCGAAGGTCACTTCACCGACGAATCTCGGCTCGACCCACTGGGCTTCGCGGGCGATCTCGTCCGGCACGCCAAGCACCGGACAGTCCGCAGCCGGGAAGCGATCGAGTAGATCACGCATGGAAGTGAGTTCGCTGTCGCTGAATCCCGTTCCGACCCTGCCGGCGTAGACCAGCCGACCGTCGCGGTGGACGCCCAAGATCAGTGAGCCGACTACGTCATGCCGGGTGCCGTGCCCAGGAGACCAGCCGCAGATCACGACATCCTGCATCCGCTGGTGTTTGATCTTGACCCAGGCTGTGGACCGTCCGGCGCGGTAGGTGCTGCCGCGCCGCTTGGCGATGACGCCCTCCAGGCCTTGTTCAAGGCTCGACGCAATCGCTGCCTTCAACTCGCCGGCGAAGGCTGGCGGCGCCCGCACGACGTCATCGGTGTCAGTGCCGATCCGCAGCGCGTCCAGTGCGTTCCGCCGATCGTCGTAGGTCTGCGAACGCAGCGAACGGCCCGCCTGCTCCAGCAGATCGAAAGCCAGGTAGTGAACGGGCACACGGGTCGCGGCCGAGGCCACATCGATCGGCCGAGTCCGGCCCATGCGTTGCTGCAACCGGCCAAAGTCCGGGGCCCCTTGCCGATCGAATGCGACGATCTCGCCGTCGAGTACTAGGGTGCCCAGATTGGCTGACCGCAGCCCCTTGGCGATTTCTGGGTAGGAATCGGTGACGTCGTTGCCGTTGCGGGTGACCACGTGAACGCCTGCGGGGTCGACGGAGGCAACTGCACGAATGCCATCCCACTTCATCTCATAGGCCCAGTCAGCAGTCTTCGAGACGGCGGACTGGTGACCAGTCGATGCGAGCATGACCGATCTGTCCTGACCGGAAGTGCGGTGCGCCGCTGCCGCAGGCTCGTCATCTGTTGGCATTGCCGTCGCCAGCTCGGCGAGCGGGTCACCGGCTGACGTCACGCGGTCCAACACTTCACTGAACAGTAGTTGTTTGAGGTCGTCGTCGATCTCGTCCCAGAATCGTGGCGCCGCCACGTGCGGCAGCGGCGTGCCGCGCAACGAGTAAGGCGAGAGTGTGGTCTTGTTGCCGTTGTTCTGGCTCCAGTCGACCAGCACCTTGCCGCGCCGGACGCTGCGGATCATCGAGCTGACGACCAGTTCCGGCAGCTGGGATTCCAAGGCCTTGGCCAGTGTCTTGGCGAAGGTGTTGATGTAGTCCGAATCGTGAGTGCCGTCGAGGGCCGCGTACAGGTGGATGCCCTTCGACCCACTCGTGACCGGCAGGGCGGTCAAGCCGACGTCCTCGAGCAGGGAGCGCGCTTCGTGGGCGACGGCGGCACACTCGGCCAGACCAGCGCCGGGCCCGGGGTCGAGGTCGAGCACCAGCCGATCGGGGTGAGCCGGGGTGCCGTCTGGGGAGACGCGCCACTGCGGCACATGCAGCTCCAAAGCGTTGACCTGGCCGAGCCACGCCAAATCGGCGGGACGCTCGACGATCGGATAGACCGCTTCGTGTCCGTGATGCTGCACCTCTTGTCGCCGGATCCAGCGCGGCGCCGAGCGTGGGAGGTTCTTCTCGAAGAAGAACGCACCGGGGTGGCCCAGCGTGCCGACGCCGCCAACCCACCGTTTGCGGGTCACGACTCGGTCGCGCAGGTGCGGGAGCAGGGTGGGAGCAATGGCCACCAAGTAGTGCATGACCTCGGCCTTGGTCGTGCCCGTCTCCGGATACACGATCTTGTCTGGGTGGGTGAGGCGCAGGCGATGCCCGTTGAGGATCACCGTCTGCGGGGCGCTGGACCCCGCCATGTCAGCCGGTCTTCTTGCCAGGGCTCTTGGCTGGACTCTTGCTGGTGGACTTCTTCTTGGTGGTCTTCTTGCGTGTGCTGGGCTTGTCGTCCGTTTCCTTCTCACTGGACGAAGCGGCCCCGCCCTTGCGCTTGTCGATGCTGCGGCGCAGCGCCTCCATCAAGTCGATGACGTCAGCATCGTCATCGCTGACCTCACGACCGAAGGTCGCCTCGGTGTCGAGTGCGTCGCCCTGCTCCAGCTTGGCCTCGACCAGAGTGCGCAATTGCACTTGGTAGTCGTCGGTGAAGTCTGAGGAGTCAAAGTCGCCGGACAGCGACTCGACCAGCTGGTTGGCCATGTCGGACTCCTGTTTGGTGACCGACACGTCGTTCTTGAGGACGTCGAACGCGGGAGTGCGGACTTCGTCGTCCCACAAAAGTGTCTGCAGCATCAACACGTCGCCGCGCACCCGCATGGCGGCAAGGTGGGTGCGCTGGCGCAACGCGAACCGAACGATCGCCGTGCGATCGGTGTCCTCGAGTGCCTGGCGCAGCAGCGAATACGGCTTGAGTGCGCTCTCCTCGGGCTCGAGGAAATAGCTCTTGTTCATGCGGAGCACGTCGACCTGGTCAGCGGGCACGAACTCGATGACCTCGATCTCGTGGCTGCGTTCGGCTGGCAGTGACGCGAGATCGTCGGGCGTCAGAATGACGGTCTGATCACCATCGTCATATGCCTTCTGGATGGCGTCGTAGGGGACGACCTCATCGCAGACCTCGCACTTGCGCTGATACCGAATGCGGCCACCGTCTTCGCCATGCACCTGGTGCAAGGACACGTCGTGGCTCTGGGTGGCGCTGTAGACCTTCACCGGCACGTGCACCAGCCCGAAGGTGATGGCGCCCTTCCAGATGGTTCGCATGGGTCCAGTGTTGACCACCCGGACAGCGGGCGCCAGTGTTCTGTCAGCGACCCAAGAGGCGACGGGCCACGCGCCGAGAACGCGACACCCGTGCCGGCGACTCGCGGACCAGCTCAACTTCGCCGGGAGCGTATGGCTCCAGGCCGGAGTCCACGCGGCGCCGAACCTCGGTCGCGGCGGCACCGATGTCATCGAACGGGACACCGGCCAATTGATTGGGCGAGTACCGCCACCACTGCAAATCGAGCAGGTCATCGCGCAGCTCGTCGGGCACCCGTTGCCTCAGGACGCGGGCCGGCAAGCCACCACAGATGGTGTACGGCGGCAGATCCTTGGTCACGACAGCGTTGGCGGCCACGATGCACCCATCGCCGATCGTGACGCCGCGCAGCACCACGACACCGGCGCCGAGCCACACGTCATTGCCGATCCACGCCCGGTCAGGGCCCACACTGCGGAAGGACTGCCGTCCACCAGCCTCGGGATCGATCAGTCCGGGTTCAGACGCAGCCGGATGCCACCCCCAGGTGGAGTGCTTGTACTGCGCCGCCGAAACGCCCAGCCAGGTCATGGGATGGCCAGTGGCGCCGATGGTGGAGTTGTTGCCGATTTCGCCGTACCGGCCAAAGTCAGCGGACTGCGCCTCGACGTGTTGGCCGAACTCAGTGAAGCACCCGATCCGGGTGGTCGAGCGGATCAGGAGGCGCCCCAGGATCCGTACTGGCGGCTCGACGAGCACCTTGGACGGTCCGACGCGCACGATGTGCTGCGCCCCGCGTGCGTGCTGATCCACAAGGTCCCTTCCGACAAGTCGGTGCAAGGCTATCGCCCACGGCTCCGTCGCTGGCACAATGCGACCGTGGATACCCAACCCCAGCAGTACGTCCTGCACCAGAAGTTCACCGCGATGGTCAACCGGTACGAGCTACGGCCGTTGCTGGCCGATGGCTCCGAGGGTCCGCTCGTGGCCATGGCCCAGCAGAAGCGGCTGGCGTTCAAGGAGGAGGTCACCTTCTACTCCGACGAAGCCCGTACCCAACCGGTCTTCTCGTTCAAGGCGCGCAAGCGTCTCGACCTCGCAGCCACCTACGACGTGATGGATGCTGGCGGCCAGCCCATCGGCGAGTTCCGCAAGGACTTCGGCAAGTCGCTGCTTCGGTCGACCTGGCACCTGTCCACCCCGGACGGGCTCACCTCGATCGGCCAGGAGCGTAATGCGGCGGTGGCGGTCGTTCGCCGGTTCATCGATATCCCTTTCCTGCTGTTCCACTTCGACTTCACCGCTCCTGATGGGCAGATCATCATGAGTTCTGAGCGCAAACGGAGCCTGCGGGACCGCTATGTGGTGTCGATGCCGGCGCAGCCGAACGGCTGGCAGTTGGACTGGCGCGTGGGCGCTGCGATGGCGGTGGCGCTCGACGCCTTGCAGGGCAGGTGAGTGCGACGATCACCCGCGGCTGGCATGCGGCTCTGGCTGTCCTGATCGCCGTGGCCGTCGTGTGGCAGGCCGTGCTGGTCGCACGCGCCGATGCGAGCCTGGTGAATCTGTTCAGCTACTTCACGATCCAGTCGAATCTGCTGATGATGGTTGCCTCGGCCGGCGTGGCCATCGACCCGGCACGGCACGGACGCCTGTTCGGCGCGGTGCGGCTGGCTGGGCTGGTCGGCATCACGATCACCGGCGTCGTGTACGCGACAGTCTTGGCCGGACAGGTCGAGATGACCGGGGCTGCCAAGGCTCTGGACACGATCTTCCATTACATCGTCCCGGCCGCATCGGTGATCGGCTTCGTGCTGATCCAGCCGCGCACCCAGTTCGACCGATCGGCGGGGTGGTTCCTCGCCTGGCCCATCGCCTGGCTCGGATACACGCTGGTGCGAGCCGTGGCAGTCTCGCCCACGTACCAGGTCTCGGACACGGGCACGGCACGCGTGCCGTATGACTTCCTCGACTTCGACGCGCACGGAGCCGGCTTCGTCGCAATCGCCGCCGTGTTGGTGACGGCTGTTGCATGCCTGCTGGCAGTTGGCTACCTGCGGATCGGTGGCGTCAGACGGAGTTGACGTTGTTGGCCCGGCCGAGCAATCCGCGATGGTCGGCACGCACCTCGAACACGTAGGTGGCCAGCGGTACGACGGCGGACACGAAGGCGAGCAGGAGCACCTTGGTGCTCCAACCGAACCGTCGCCAGGCCGCGCAACTGGTCACGACGAACAGCACGAAGACGATGCCGTGCAGCATGCCTGCCACTGGCACGCCACCTTCGCGAATGTCGAAGGGCTCGGACTCGGTCACGTACTTCGCAAACATCGCCGACAGCAGCAACAGCCACGTGATGGCTTCGGCGATGGCGACCGAACGGAACACCGTTCGCATCGTGGAAGCGCTGACTCGGTTGACAAGTGCGTCGATTTTCGAGGTGTTCACACGGCCACGCTACCGGCGACATCGCGATGAAACATCCACGGGCGACAATGGCCGCATGGCCTTCCTGCTGCGTGTCGCGCTGCCCGACGTACCCGGATCGTTGGGCGCGTTGGCGACCGCGCTGGGTAGCGCTGGCGCCGACATCGAGGCGATCGAAGTCGTGGAGCGAAATGCCGAGGGCCGCGTCGTCGATGACGTGCTGCTCGAGCTTCCGCCGAAGGTGATGCCTGATGCTCTGGTGACCGCCTGCCACGAGTTGGCGGGCGTCGAAGTGCAGTGGATCTCGCGGTACAACGCCGGCGCCAACCTGAGCATGGACCTGGAAGCCGTGGAGCGCTTCACCGAGGACGCCAAGCACGCCGTGGCGTCGATGGTCGACGTACTTCCATCGACATTCCGCACGGACTGGGCGATGGCGCTGGAGCGGGTCGACGGTCAGATCGCGATTCGCGCGTCGTCGACGACGGCGCCAGAACTCATCCCAACTGCCGAACAGTGGCTGCACATCACTGGACCTCAGATCCTGAACCCAGTGCCCGAGTGGGACTCCACAGTGCTCGCCGCGGCCCCCGCACGCGATCGGGCCGGTCGTAGCTGTGTGGTCGTGGTGGGCCGCCATGGTGGACCGGAGTTCTTGGCGTCTGAAGTCGCCCGGCTCGGGCATATGGTGTCGTTGGCCGCATCGGTGCAGTTGACCTAACGCGAACGGGAGCCTTCAGTCAGCGGAACTGGCTCGCGGTAGCCTCACCGCCATGAGTGCACTTGAGTCAGTTTCGGAGATCTTTGACGCGGCAGCCTGGACCACGGTTCCCGGATTCGAGGGTCTGCAGGATCTGACCTACCACCGCGCCAACGACCACGGCACGGTTCGCATCGCGTTCGACCGCCCCGAAGTGCGCAACGCGTTCCGTCCCGGCACCGTCGATGAGCTGCTCGCGGTGCTCGAGCACGCGCGTACCTCCTCAGATGTCGGTTGTGTGCTGCTGACCGGCAACGGCCCGTCGCCCAAAGACGCCGGTTGGGCGTTCTGTTCTGGCGGCGACCAGCGCATTCGCGGCAAGTTCGGCTATCAGTACGAGGTCGAGGGCGGGGCACCGCAGACCGTCGACAAGGGCAAACTCGGTCGCCTGCACATCTTGGAGTGCCAGCGCTTGATTCGTTTCATGCCCAAAATCGTGATCGCCGTCGTGCCTGGCTGGGCGGCCGGTGGCGGCCACAGCCTGCATGTGGTCGCCGATCTGACGCTCGCCTCGGCCGAGCAAGCCAAGTTCAAGCAGACCGACGCGGATGTCGGATCCTTCGACGGTGGTTTCGGCTCGGCCTACCTGGCTCGCCAGGTCGGGCAGAAGTTCGCCCGCGAGATCTTCCTGCTCGGCGATGAGTACTCCGCCGACGACGCGCACCGCATGGGCATGGTCAACAAGGTTGTGCCGCACGCCGAGCTCGAGGCCGAGGCACTGGAGTGGGGCCGCAAGATCAACGCCAAGAGCCCCACCGCGCAGCGCATGCTCAAGTACTCCTTCAACATGATCGACGACGGCCTGGTCGGCCAGCAGGTGCTGCTCGGCGAGACCACTCGCTTGGCCTACATGACCGAGGAGGCTGCCGAAGGCCGCGACGCCTTTCTCGAGAAGCGCGCCCCCGACTTCAGCGAATACCCCTGGTACTACTGAGTGCAGGCGTTTTGTGCAGGTCAGAAGGGGCGTCGGGGTGAAGAGTTCACTTCTAGTCCGCAACAGACCAACGACAGCCGTGGACACCAAGCGGGTTCACTGGGTCTGAGGGCAGCGCGGACGCTGATCAGCAGATGGACGTTTCGACGATGTGATCTATTCGGAATGGACGAGACTTGTGACGATGGGTACTTTGGTACCTGAGACCCACTCCAACTGGTCTTTCAAAGGGCTTCCCCGTTATGGCTACTGCAACCGCACCCATCAAGGTCGACGTCGAGACCGACGAGCTCGTTTCGCATGCAGCTCATTTCATGTCCCGCTCGAAGAAGGACGTCGTCGACGCTGCCGTGCGCGAGTACATCGACGCGCATCGTGACGAGATCAACGCTGGTATCAAGACAGCCCTCGGCCAACTCAACGGCACCGATGGCGCTGCCATCGCGATGATGACCGGTCTGAATGCCGATGAACTCGAGGACCTCGGCGGCCTTCCGAAGTAGCGGCTTCCTTCGCCCGGTCCGTCGGACCTGACCGCTAGGCTCGATGCATGGCTTCGGACCTCGTTCGCGTGCGCCGAACTAGGCGCTGCTTGGGCGACCTCGAGGTCGGTCTCCCCGATCTCGGCAGTCCGCTGAACGAGATCGATAACCAGTGATCACGTCTGCACAGGCGGTTCCTGAGCAGCGTGACGCCGGGGGCGTCGAGCGTGTCGTGTCGCTGACTGATCGCGTCTGGCCAAGGTAAAGACCGGCGATCGCAGAGCAGCCGTCCTTCAGCGGGAATGCACGACGGGCAAGTCCGTTCTCACCGGACACCTGCTCCCGGTCGACTGGGACTGGAAGCGGTTGAGCGCAGAGCAGGCGGTCGCCTGGCGCCGCGAGATGAAGCGGATGGTCGTCAGGTTGATCGTGGCATCGCTCAAGAGTGGGCACTTTGCAGTCGCTGAGTTCCGCAAGCATCGGATCAAGGCGCTAGTTCGAGCAGCGAACGGACACGAGGCCTACCTCGCGATCATCGCCGAAGGCGTTCCCGACCCTCAGGTCTTCGCGCTGCTGCTCGACTGTGTTCCTGGCGTCGCCGCGGATGACTGGCAGCCGGAACCGTCAACGGTGGCGAACATGAGCCCCGCCTCCGGGGAGATCATCTGGTCGACCCTGTTTCCCTCAGAAGTGGCGACCGCGATTCTCGACCACGACGACCAGTGACCCTCTTCCGTTCCGGACTCGGCCGCGCGGTCGAACGTGCGAACCGAGCAATCCTCCTCTGGCAACATTTCAGACCCGCGGGCACTCTGCGCCATTCGCGAGCTCTCTAGGAGCCTGGGGAACGGACGGCTAGGTCGGTCGGCTCGAGGCGGCCGCGCAGGGTCATGCTGCCGTGATCGGTCCAGTGCGCTTGTTCATCGGCTAGTGCCTCGGTAACGCTGCGGCGGGAGACCAGCACGTGGCCCGGGGCGTCTTTGGCCAGTTCGGTCAGACGCGCAGCGGCGTTGACTGCGTCGCCGATGACGGTGAACTCAAAGCGCGAGCGCGCTCCGACGTTGCCCGCGACGGCCTCGCCGGTCGAGACCCCGATGCCGGCTCCGACGTCGGGCACCTCGTCCGCCAGGCGGTCCGCGATGGCGCGGGCCGCGGCGAGGGCCGCGCCGGGGTGGTCATCCAGGTGCACTGGTGTGCCGAAGATCGCGAGCACGGCATCGCCCATGAACTTGTTGACCAGTCCGCCGTTGCGGTCCACCTCCTCGACGATCACGCCGAAGAACCGGTTGAGCATGTCAACGACCTCGGTCGGCGGCCGGTTGGTGGCGAATGTCGTGGAGCCGATCAGGTCGATCATCAGCACCGACACCACGCGGGTCTCGCCGCCGAGCGCTGTCTCGTTGTCGGTGGCCGCCTTGGCCACGGACTCGCCGACGTGGCGTCCGAATAGGTCGCGGATCTTCTCTCGCTCGGCCAGTCCCTCGGCCATGTCGTTGAACCCCACCTGCAGCAGACCGAGCTCAGTCGCGTCATCGACCACGATGCGCGTCTCGAAGTCACCGTCGCGCACCCGGGCGAGCGCATCGCGCACGCCGACCAAGGGCGTGACTACGGACTGGACGTTTAACAAGGTGACCAGCAGACCGAAGATGAGCAGTATGGCGGCGAGGCTGAGGATCGCGTAAGCGAATCGCTCCAGCTCAACATCTTCGGGACGGGTCAGGGCCACGAGCCCGGCCACGACCAGGCCCAGAACCGGGGCGGCGGTGCCGAGGAACCAGAAGACCACCATGCGACGCTTCACCCCGGCGGTTCGCAGGTCAGGATCGCGCCGGTCGGCCAAGGCGCGAGCCGCGACAGGTCGGAGCACGTACTCGGTGAACAGGTAGGCAATCGCACTCACCACGATGCCGGCGATGGTGACACTAAAGAAGGTGGGCAGAGCACCACCGGGCTGAATCACAGCCGCCAACGCCGTGAAGATCAACACCGCTACGGCCCATAACCCGGTCTGCATCACTGTGATGCGCCACGGCAACTTCAAAGCACTGATTCGTTGCTGCCGGGTCGGTGTCTGATCACTCAGTGCCCAATCCAGTTCGCGCAGGGTGATCCGGGTGATGGTGACAGCGCCGAAGGTCACCGCCGCGAGGACGTACAGCGGAATCGCGATGACTAGCGCGCTGACTAGCTCCTCAGATGGACCTCCGCCGGGAATGATCAGGTAGTTCAGCGCGCCGACGATGGCGGCCCCGATCACGTTGGTGATGACCAGCAGAAGCGTGAGCAGCACCTGAATGCGCCCGCGCAACGCCGAAACATTCTGGCTTTCCGGCCCGAGCAGGCTTGCCTGGAGGCTTCGGATGCGTCGCTTCACGTTGCTCTCCATCCCCGGCCCGCTGATCGGTTTCGCACATGCTCCCACGAAGCCGCGGGACCGTCGGTGATTGACAGGGCCGCTCTCTGCCGGTGACCCTGTGTAGGTAACCTAACTCCCAGTTGCCCCTCCGAAAGGAACGCCCATGGCTCGCAAGCCCGACCGCGACATCGTCGCTGCCCTCACCGAGGTGACCGATTTCAGCGAGGACGTGATCCGCGAGATGGCGCTCACTGGGGCAAAGGTGAACATCCCCGAGCGGTGGTCGGTGATGTCAGAGAAGACGCCTGCCGACATGGCCTACGTGTTGTTGGCCGGCGAGGTCGAGGTCCGGAAGGAGGGAGAGCCGGTTGCGATCCTGCCGCCGGGCAACATCTTTGGTGAGATTGCTCTGCTCGAGCACTCGCTGCGCAGCGCATCGGTGGTCGCGACCACGCCCATCACAGTGCTGCGCCTAGACGCCGCATCGCTGCAGAAGATCGCCGATGACAATCCAGAGTTCGCCGCAAGCCTCGCCGAGGGCATCGATCTGCGCCAGGCCGGCGAGTAGTATCTGATCGACCAATCGGTGAGACACGTGTCTCACCGGGTGGTCCGTCTGCGTGCCGAACCGATAACGTTCCACAGATGAACATCGGTGTGGTGCGCGAAACGCTGGCCGGGGAGACGCGGGTCGCGGCAACGCCGACCACCGTCACGCAACTGGTCACGCTCGGATATGACGTGATCGTCGAGTCCGGAGCCGGCGAGTTGTCGAGCTTCACCGACGATGCCTTCGAAGCGGTGGGTGCGACCGTCGGGTCGACGACCGATGCCTGGAGCGCCGATGTCGTGTTCAAGGTCAATGCGCCGACCACCGAAGAGATTGGGCAACTGCTCGACGGTGCGACGTTGATCAGCATCATCGCCCCGGCGCAGAACGAAGACTTGCTGGCTGAGCTGTCCCAGCGCAATCTGACCGTCCTGGCGATGGACGCGGTGCCGCGTATCTCGCGAGCTCAGTCGCTGGACGTGCTCAGCTCGATGGCCAACATCGCCGGATACCGCGCCGTCGTCGAGGCTGCCAACGTCTTCGGCCGGTTCTTCACCGGTCAGATCACTGCCGCCGGCAAGGTGCCGCCGGCCAAGGTGCTCGTGGCCGGTGTTGGTGTGGCCGGACTTGCCGCGATCGGCACCGCCAACAGCCTCGGCGCCATCGTGCTGGCCACCGACCCACGAGCCGAGGTCGCCGAACAGGTCAAGTCGCTGGGAGGCGAATACCTGACGGTCGAGGTCGAGACCGAGCAGTCCACCGACGGCTACGCCAAGGCGACCAGCGAGGCCTACAACGCCCGCGCTGCCGAGATCTATTCTGAACAAGCCGCCGACGTCGACATCATCATCACGACCGCCCTGATCCCTGGCCGCGCCGCTCCGGTGCTGATCACCGAGGCCGATGTTGCCTCGATGAAGGCAGGCAGCGTCATCGTCGACATGGCCGCGGCCAATGGAGGCAATGTGGCTGGTTCGGTCGCTGGCGAGAAGGTCGTCACTCCCAACGGCGTCACCATCATCGGCTACACCGACCTCGCTGGCCGCCTGCCCACCCAGGCCTCCCAGCTGTACGGCACCAACTTGGTGAACCTGATGAAGCTGCTCACGCCGGCCAAGGACGGACAGCTCACGCTCGACTTCGACGACGTCGTGCAGCGCACCGTCACCGTGGTCAGCCAGGGCGAAACCACGTGGCCACCCCCGCCGGTCAACGTCTCGGCGGCCCCGGCTGCCGCCCCGGCCGCGGCCCCCGAGCCACCTACGCCGAAGGAACCCGCACCGGCCTGGCACCGCTGGGCCCTGATCGGGTCCGGCATCCTCGCGTTGTTCCTCGTGAACGCCTACGCGCCGCAGCCGCTGCCCCAACACTTCACGGTGCTGGTGCTGGCGATCGTCATCGGCTACTACGTGATCGGCAAGGTGCACCACGCGCTGCACACACCACTGATGTCGGTGACCAACGCGATCAGCGGCATCATCGTGGTCGGCGCCATGTTGCAGATCACCGCCGATGACGCGGTGATCCAGACGCTCGCATTCATTGCCATCTTGGTCGCGTCCATCAACGTCTTCGGCGGATTCGCCGTGACCCGACGCATGCTCAGCATGTTCTCGAAGGGGTGACCGCGATGGATTCGCAAAGTATCGCCACCGCGGCCTACATCGTCGCGTCCTTGTTGTTCATCATGTCTTTGGCCGGTCTGTCCAAGCACGAGTCATCGCGCAACGGCGTCATGTACGGCATCGCAGGCATGACGATCGCGCTGATCTCCACGTTCGTCGTCGTCGCTGATGTCGGCGACACCACGGCCGTGGTGCTGCTGCTGGTCGCAGTGACCATCGGCGCGTCGATCGGCCTGTGGCAAGCGCGCGTGGTTGAGATGACCGGCATGCCAGAGCTGATCGCGCTGCTGCACTCGTTCGTGGGTCTTGCGGCGGTGCTCGTGGGCTGGAATGGCTACCTCGAGCATCCTGAGTTCGCGCTCGGATCGCTGGAGGACATCCACAACGCCGAGGTATTCGTGGGTGTGTTCATCGGCGCCGTGACCCTCACCGGGTCGATCGTCGCCTTCCTGAAGTTGTCCGCCCGGATGAAGTCGAGCCCGCTGATGTTGCCGGGCAAGAACTGGATCAACCTCGGTGCCCTCGCCCTGTTCCTCGGGCTGACCATCTGGTTCGTCATCACGCCGAACCTTGGCCTGCTGATCGCGGTCACGATCGTCGCGCTGGCCCTCGGCTGGCACCTGGTGGCCTCGATCGGCGGCGGCGACATGCCGGTCGTCGTGTCGATGCTCAACTCGTACTCCGGTTGGGCCGCGGCCGCTTCGGGCTTCCTGCTCAACAACGACGCCTTGATCGTCACGGGCGCACTGGTTGGTTCCTCCGGCGCGTACCTGTCGTACATCATGTGCGAGGCGATGAACCGCTCGTTCATCTCAGTGATTGCCGGCGGCTTCGGCATCGAAGCTGGTCCGTCCGAAGACACCGACTACGGCGAGCATCGCGAGACCACGGCTGAGGATGCCGCCGAGCTGCTCAGGAATGCCAGTTCGGTGATCGTCACCCCCGGCTACGGCATGGCTGTGGCTCAGGCGCAGTATCCCGTCGCTGACCTGGTGCGCAAGCTGCGCGACCGCGGCGTCGACGTGCGGTTCGGCATCCACCCGGTCGCCGGACGGCTACCAGGTCACATGAATGTGCTGCTGGCCGAAGCGAAGGTGCCGTACGACATTGTCCTGGAAATGGACGAGGTCAACGACGACTTCGCCGACACCTCGGTG
>Ga0307487_1002016_pt1 | contig 13553 bp, 10 predicted proteins | sample CBIW12metaG_FD_203665 | JGI IMG/M metagenome (GOLD analysis project Ga0307487, IMG submission 203665) | Sea-ice brine microbial communities from Beaufort Sea near Barrow, Alaska, United States - CBIW 1.2 | ecosystem: Environmental > Aquatic > Marine > Coastal | place: USA: Alaska | collected... | reverse complement strand
TATCCGAGGCGTGTTATTCCCACGGTTTCGGACAATCCCATGCAATCCTGAAGCAGAACCGTCAGGGCTGGAGAAGTTCACTATGGAAGACCTTCGGGTAGTCGAAGTACAAGACGGTGCACTGATCGTCTCAGGCACCAACGGAACGCGATACCGTCTCGCCGTAGATAGCGCACTGCAGTCGCGCCTCCGGCAGAGCAGAGGACCATCTGGAGCGGTACCCAAAATCGCACCTCGCGAAATTCAGGCACACATTCGATCCGGAATGTCAGCTGAAGATGTCGCCGGTCTGACTGGCGCTGACCTTGAATACATTCAGCGTTTCGAGGGCCCTGTCATGGCCGAGCGTGAATTCGTAGTCACAACGGCGCAAGCCGTTCCCGTTCATGTTGCCGGTGAGACTGACTCCCTCACGTCATCGCGCACATTCGGCTCCGCTATCCGCGAACGATTGCACGAGTTGAGTGCAGCGGATGAACGATGGGCGAGCTGGAAAGACCCGGATTCCGGGTGGATTGTGAAGCTTGCGTTTACCGCGAGCGACATTGCTCATGACGCCCGTTGGAAGTTTGATCCCAAACGTCAATCGTTGATTCCCCTCAATAGCGAAGCAAAGACTCTGTCACAACAGGGTGAACCAACGGGCGCTCTCATCCCTCGGCTTCGTGCTGTCGCGTCAACAGACCATGTGGCCGATTCCACCCGTTTTGACAGCGGCGCGTTCGATATCGATGACCTCGACGACGAACCAGAACCAATTCGCCCCGCCGAGCTCCCCGTGATGCGCGACAGAAGCGCCGAAGCCGGAGTCGGCAACCAGACAGCGGATCTTCTCGATGCGCTGCGTCGGCGTCGCGGAGAACGCGAGCCGGCAAGTTTCGATGCAGACGATGATGACTCGGTCGTCAACACCAGCTCGGAACCGTCAATGCGTCTGCTCGATCCCCCCACGGCTTCCGACCGCCGCGAAGCACCCGCGGCACCTCAGGTCACTGCGCCCCAGCCGACAGCCAAGCCGCGCAGACGTCGCGTCGCCATGCCTAGTTGGGATGACATCGTCTTCGGCACCAAGCCAGACGAGGACCCCGCCTAAGCACCAAGTGCAGTAGCGGCCGCAGTTTCCTCACGCTTTAGTGAGCGAACGCCCCGAATCTCAGCAGCGGTACACGCAGTTCTTCGTCAGACCACGAACCGTGTTGACCGACCATTCGTCGACCATGCTTGTCGGGGTCACGCGAGTCGTAGTACGCGATCGCCTTGCGTGCCGCGACGATGATGTCACCGATACGCGCTTCGACTTCGACATCAACATCACCGAACCAGCCAGCGGCAATAGCGTCTTCGCGGCTCAGTACCCACGCACGATGACCTTCAGACTCGCGCCAACGCAGAAGCACCTTCACTCGCTCCGTGCTGCTCAGAGTTGGATCAAGATGCAGCTGGAGGCACCGCGGTTCCCCCGCAACATGGCGAACGCCAATCAAGAGTTCTGGCGCGGTGTCGAAGAGAACGTGGGCGTGCGCTGGCACGTCGATCATTCCGTGATCTGCAGTTACCAGTAGCCCGTGGTCGGGGCCGAGAGCGCTAAGCACGCCCGTCAACGCCGAATCGAGTGACTCAAGTGCGTGCGTCCACTGAGGAGACTGCCAGCCGTGAGCGTGTCCGGCCATGTCGAGTTCTGGCGCGTACACGTACGTGATGGATGTCGCATCGCTAGCGCCACCGACGGCAACAGCAACCCGCAGCCTCTCCGCCAACGAACCTGCCGCAGCGTAGCGCGCTCCCCGCAACACTGCTCGCGTGAATCCGGAGTCACGGTAACGCGCGGCACCGACCGCGACCGCGGTATGACCACGGTCAACAGCGCGCTCGAAGAGTGTTGGAACTCGTTGCCAGGTTGCGGGATCGAGCATGGCATCCCATCCAGACAGTTGATTCAGGACGCGATCATTGACGGTATCGAGGGCTGTGTAGCCGACGAGCCCGTGCTGACCCGCTCGGGCACCAGTGGTGAGGCTCGCGATCGCCGACGCGGTCGTTGACGGGAATCCGGACTGAATCACCGCGGACTTGGAGAACGCAGAACTCAAGGTGCGCGCGTGTCCAGCCCGAGCCTTGAGGCTGTGCGCTCCAAGACCATCAACGAGGAGGACGACTGCGTGACTTACCGCTGGCAAGCTCAGTCGGTTGGCCTCGCCTTCGATTGCCTGAAGTGAACTTGACAACACATCGGTAAGGTTCGCTGAGTCTGGGTTAAGCGCCGGTAACATTAGAGCAATCCTATGGCTACTCCCACGAAACCCACCTCAGACTCCCCTGCCGGCGAACGCATCGAAGACATCGATGTGACGACTGAAATGCAGGGGTCGTTCTTGGAGTACGCGTACTCCGTGATTTACTCGCGCGCGCTTCCCGATGCGCGCGATGGCCTCAAGCCGGTGCAGCGCCGAATCCTGTACCAAATGAGCGAGATGGGACTTCGCCCCGAGAAGGGACACGTTAAGTCTTCACGTGTGGTTGGCGATGTCATGGGAAAGCTGCACCCGCACGGTGACGCATCCATTTATGACGCGATGGTGCGATTGACTCAAAGTTTCATTCTGCGTGTGCCGCTCATTGACGGCCACGGCAACTTTGGGTCGCTGGATGATGGCCCAGCCGCCCCGCGCTACACCGAAGCGCGCCTGCAGGCCTCTGCTATCGCGATGACGGACAACCTCGATGAAGACGTAGTCGACTTCATCCCGAACTACGACAACTCGACAACGCAGCCAGAAGTTCTTCCCGCCGCCTTCCCCAACCTCCTCGTCAACGGGGCAAGCGGCATCGCAGTTGGAATGGCCACCAACATGGCCCCACACAACCTCATCGAGGTTGTTGGAGCGGCACGCTACCTGCTCTCAAACCCTGATGCGTCGCTCGAAGAGCTGATGCAGTTTGTTCCCGGCCCCGACCTGCCAACCGGTGGCACAATTATTGGACTCAGCGGAGTCAAGGACGCCTACGCCAACGGCCGCGGTGCTTTCAAGACACGCGCACGGGTTGCCGTCGAGTCGATCACCGCCCGCAAAATGGGGCTCGTTGTTACCGAACTGCCCTACCTCGTTGGCCCTGAGCGCGTCATCGAAAAGATCAAAGATGGCGTAAACGCCAAGAAGATCGTTGGCATCTCTGACGTCACCGACCTCACCGACCGCAACCATGGTTTGCGACTCGTCATTGGCATCAAGACCGGATTCAGCCCGGATGCCGTGCTCGAGCAGTTGTACCGACTCACTCCCCTGGAAGACAGCTTCAGCATCAACGCGGTGACTCTCGTCGACGGCAGCCCGCAGACTTTGGGGCTCAAAGCACTCCTCGAGGTATTCCTCAAGCATCGCCTGCAGGTAGTGACAAGACGCAGCACTTTCCGTCTAACGAAGCACCGCGAACGACTGCACCTGGTTGAGGGGCTACTGGTAGCGATCGTCGATATCGACGAGGTCATTCAAGTCATTCGCCAGAGTGACGACAGCGATCAGGCTCGCACGCGACTGCGCAACGTTTTCGACTTGAGCGAGCTTCAAGCTGAATACATCCTCGAGCTTCGGCTGCGTCGACTAACCAAGTTCAGCAGGATCGAACTCGAAGCGGAAGCTGACAAGCTTCGCGCCGAGATCGCTCGACTTGAAGCACTGCTGTCGGACGACACCCTGATCCGTGCTCTTGTCTCGGATGAGCTTGAGGAAGTTGCAAATAAATTTGGGACCCCGCGGCGCACTTTGCTGACCGAGGCCCCCGCATCCATCGCTACGACGTCACGCTCGGCGGCACGCAAGAACTTGCCTGTGCTCGAGATTGCCGACGAGCCGTGTGTAATCCTGCTGTCGACCACGGGGCGAATCATTCGTGTTGGCATTGCTGAGGGAGAAAGCCTGCTTGCAGCTCCACGCCGTTCCCAGCATGATGCGATCCGTTCGCGAGTGACAACAACGAGTCGGACAGAAGTTGGCGCAATCACCAATCGCGGTCGACTCATCCGTATGACTGCAGTGGATCTGCCCAGCGTTCCCGCGAGTTCGGTTCAATTGGGGGCCGGTGCCAAGATCAATGAATACCTCGCCATCGACAGCAAAGAGCAGGTACTCGCTCTCGTTTCGCTGCAGAGCGAGAAGCCGATTGCGCTCGGCACACGGCTGGGTACTGTCAAACGGATTATTCCCGGTGTGTGGCCGTCGAAGCCTGACTTCGACGTCATCGCCCTCAAAGTCGGCGACGAGCTGGTTGGTGCTGCCCACAGCGGCGAAGAGTCAGAATTGACCTTTGTCACCTCAGACACCCAATTGCTCCACTTTCCCGCATCCGCAGTTCGACCGCAGGGATTGACCGCTGGCGGAATGGCAGGAATCCGTGTGGATGCTGGCGCAAGCGTGATCTTCTTCGGCGCCATCGATGTCGGCGATGCTGGCGATGCGAGCGATGCCGGATCAGCAATCGTTGCTGTCACCGTGTCAGGTTCAAGTGGAACAATCGCGGGGACTGACCCCGGGCGAGCCAAAGTGAGCGGCTTCGAACAATTCCCGCCCAAGGGCCGGGGCACGGGAGGCGTTCGCGCCCACTCGCTGCTCAAGGGCGAGGATGCACTCACGCTCGCATGGGTCGGAGCGGCCCCAGCAACCGCTGTGGCGCCCGATGGCGCAGTGCGACAGCTACCAGCCGAGTTGAGCAAGCGAGACGCTTCAGGCGCCCCTCTTGACAGCGTCATCGGCTCAATCGGTACAACTCCATAAAGTCGCACGTGAGCCGCGGAGGCTAAACGTCGATTCGGTCGCGATCGAGTCCCTGGCCCTGGATGATGAACTCCTTGCGCGGGGCAACATCGTTGCCCATCAGGAGTTCGAACACCGCTCCAGCACCTTCGGCATCCGAAATATTTACACGGCGCAGCACGCGATTGTTGCGATCCATCGTCGTGGACGCAAGCTGATCTGCGTCCATCTCCCCGAGGCCCTTGTAGCGCTGAATAGGGTCCTGATAGCGCTTGCCAGACTTTTTTATGCTCGCGAGCACCGTGTTGAGTTCTTTCTCTGAATACGTATAAATCGTCTCGTTCGGCTTCGACCCCGGATTGATGACAACGACACGGTGCAGTGGTGGAACAGCGGCGTAAACACGCCCGTCACGAATCATGTCTGGCATGTACCGGAAGAAGAGCGTAAGCAGCAGGGTGCGAATGTGGGCACCGTCAACGTCGGCATCAGCCATGATGATCACTTTGCCGTAGCGCGCGGTAGACAGATCAAAGCTGCGCCCGGAGCCTGCCCCAATAACTTGGATGATCGAGGCGCACTCCGTATTCGAGAGCATGTCGCTAATCGACGCCTTCTGTACGTTGAGAATTTTGCCTCGAATGGGCAGAAGTGCCTGATATTCGCTGTCGCGGCCGAGCTTGGCCGTGCCAAGCGCCGAGTCGCCCTCCACGATAAACAGTTCGCTGTTGGCGACATCGCTGGAACGGCAGTCGACGAGCTTTGCCGGCAGGCTCGAACTTTCGAGCGCATTCTTGCGTCGCTGCGTTTCTTTGTGTGCGCGAGCGGAGATGCGCGACTTCATCTCGGCGACAACCTTGTCGAGCACGAGCGCGGCCTGGGCCTTGTCGTCTCGTTTCGTCGACGAGTACTTCTCGGCCAACGACGCGGCAACGACTTTCGCAACGATCGAGCGAACCGCAGGTGTGCCAAGAACTTCCTTGGTCTGGCCCTCGAATTGCGGTTCAGGCAGGCGCACCGTGAGCACCACCGTTAGCCCGGCGAGTACATCGTCCTTGTCGAGCTTGTCGTTACCTAGCTTGAGGCGGCGAGAATTCTTTTCAGTTTCGGTGCGCAGAAATTTGAGCAGGCTTTGCTCAAACCCGGTCATATGAGTGCCGCCCTTTGGCGTTGCGATGATGTTGACGAAGCTCTTGATCACTGTGTCGTACCCGGTGCCCCAGCGGAGCGCGACATCCACAACACAATCTCGGCTGACTTCCGTCGAGACCATGTGCCCGTTTTCTTGCAGCACAGGAACGCTTTCTGTGAAGCCACCGGATCCGGTAAGTCGCCAAACATCAGTGATGGGCGGGTCCGCAGCAAGGTGCTCGACGAATTCTGAGATCCCGCCCTCAAACGCGAAGCTTTCGCGGCGCGGCTCATCGCCTCGCTCATCTGAGACGTTCAGGGTGAGGTGAGGAACCAAAAACGCAGTTTGACGCAGTCGGTCAATCAGCCCATCTGATTGGAACGTTGCACCCTTGGTGAAGATTTGGGGGTCTGCCCAGTAACGCACTCGCGTGCCCGTGCGCCCCTTGGGGACCTTGCCGACAATTCGCAGTTCGCTGCCGGAAACGAAAGGCGTGAACGGAGCATCTGGTCGTGGTTCACCGGAATCAGCGAAGGTACCTGGCTCGCCACGGTGGAACGACATCGCCCACGTCTTGCCATCGCGGTCGACCTCAACTTCGAGTCGCTCCGAGAGAGCGTTGACGACCGATGCTCCAACGCCGTGCAAACCACCGGATGCCGCGTAGGAGCCCGAGCCGAACTTTCCTCCCGCATGCAGTTTCGTAAACACGACCTCGACGCCAGTAAGCCCGGTCTTTGGCTCGACGTCAACGGGGATGCCTCGAGCCTGATCTCGCACCTCAACGCTCGCGTCATCGTGCAGAATCACGCTGATCTCTGAGCCGTGGCCATCGAGCGCTTCGTCAACCGAGTTGTCGATGATCTCCCACAGGCAGTGCATGAGCCCACGGGAATCAGTTGAACCGATGTACATTCCGGGGCGCTTACGAACAGCTTCGAGCCCTTCGAGTACGGAAAGGTGACGGGCTGAGTAGTCAGAGCTCGCCATGATGTGCTCCTAGGGTTTGACGACGGAAGACCAACGTAAAGACTACGTTCTTCGCACGACATTCCCGCTCATCAACACTCGTCAGACCGGTGAGCGCGTAACGCGTTCGTTACGATACGCGCTGAGCGAAATGCCCACGATATAGGAACAATGTGCAGGTCCTCATGCTTGTATAGGCGTACGGATTAACAACCGCAAGCAAGAAGGAGTAGACCATGTCGAACATTGCAACAGAAGACACCACAGTCGATGAGATGGACTACACCCTCTCGGCGCTCGATCGCTGTGACAGCTGTGGCGCGCAGGCCTATGTTCGCGCGACTCTCGCCAGCGGCGATCTTCTCTTCTGCGCCCACCACGGAGCCAAATTTAAGGACAAGCTGTTTCCCACAGCTGTCAACTGGCTTGATGAGTCGAGCCGACTGACTGCCGGACGCACCGTTTAGCATCGTCAGATAGTCAGCTCCCTGCCGACACGCGTGTCGGTGTGACCTTCGTAGGAGAACTGTGAAGCGCATCCGGCACTACGTGTCGCGTCTGATTTCGCTCGACGTGTCGAACATGATCTCTGTCGCGCGCGCAATTAGCTCACGCAGTCGCACCCCAACGTTCGTAGTTTTGCTCGACATGGTGTGGTGCTCACTCGTCTACCAAGCCGGCTACCTCGACTACGAAGAGTTCGAGTTCAATGTTCTCAGTAGGGCTGAGCGACGCACCTGGATCACGAGTGGCAACGCCAACTCGATCGTTGTGAAGTACAACCAGCGAGCATTTCGTGAGCGGTTCTACGACAAGCCAACATTCAACGAGACATTCAATGAGTGGCTTGGCCGGGACTGGCTGGATCTAAGAACTGCGAGCGAAGCAGACTTTGTTCAATTCGTGAGCATCCACGACCCGATCATGGTCAAAGTAGTTGACAGCATGAGCGGCGCGGGAATCGAAAAACACTCCGGCGACGAACTCAGTGACGCACGCGCTCTCTACCGACAGCTCATGGAGAACCGCCAGTTCCTCGTCGAAGCGTTCATCAAACAGCACCCCGGCATGTCGGCACTGTGCCCCACGAGCGTGAACTCGCTACGCATGATCACGTTCTTCGACGGTACGGACGTTCACGTCCTTGAAGCGGTACTGCGCATGGGCAACGGAGCCGACGTCGATAACTACGGCCGCGGCGGTATGTACACCGTGCTTGACGAGAAGACAGGCATCGCCCCCTACGGCGCATTCGACAAGTTCGCGAACACGTTTACGGATCACCCGCTAACGGGAACACCCATTGTTGGGTTTGAAGTTCCGCTCTACGCTCAAGTGCTCAGCACCCTTGACACGGTCGCACGGGTAATACCGCAGATTCCCTACGTCGGTTGGGACATCGCCATTTCAACTACTGGGCCTGCCATCATCGAAGGCAACTACAACACCGGCGTTTTCCAGATGAAGCCAAGCCTCACCGGAATCAAGACCGGGTTGCTCCCCAAGTTTCGCGAAGTAATCGACTTCTAACAGCCGATCTCCGCTCGCGTTAGCTACTTCTGAGGTACGCGACGGATGACGCCAAGCGGCGTGCTTTGGTGGTCCTGCCCCAGGGGGTTGTCCTGCAGAACGCTCAGCACTAACCGGTTGGTCGACCGATCGGTCGAACCCAAAATGTTGCCGCCGAAGTCGTTAATGTCTACGACCGCAACCGTAATCTCAGCGTCGAGGGCCTGCGCAATATCACTGGCTACCCCATTGGGGCGTGCCGGGCCGAGCACGACATGCGAATCGTATGGCGGGATCGTGTTCTTGGTTGGACCGTCAATCGCGCGAGCTTTGGGGCCAGCAATCCGATAGAAGTCACCGTGTCGCCCAAGCGCCTTTGTCACCGCAGCGACAGCAGCGGCAAACAAAATACGCGGAGTGCCACATTCGCGAAGCGCCATCTCCATCGTCTCCGGCATGCCAAGACCAATGCCGTGGGACGTCTTCGTCACGTACTTCGAGAGAGTTGTTGCTAGCTTGCGCGGCGTGATCTCGTCGATCGGGTAGGCCCGACCCTGCGTGATCCCGACAATTTTTTCAGTGACGAAGAGAATATCGCCGTCGCGTACGACATCCGCTGCGTATTCCGACACCACTTGAACGATGTCGTCATCACGAACCACTAGTCGAGTCTTGATGGGGAGTCGTTCGAAAACGACACCATCAACCTCAACAGTGAGACTCTTTCCCGCGTTCGCTTCTGAACCCATTGTTGGCCTATTCGAGGTAGTCGCGCAGTGACTGCGAGCGTGACGGGTGGCGCAACTTGGCCATCGTCTTGGATTCGATCTGACGGATGCGTTCGCGAGTTACGCCGAACGTGTCACCAATCTGGTCGAGAGTCTTGGGCATTCCGTCGCCAAGTCCGAAGCGCATGCGGATAACGCCGGCCTCGCGCTCGGAGAGCGAATCGAGCAAGCTCTCGAGTTGCTTCTGAAGCATGGTAAACCCAACGGCATCCGCGGGAACAACAGCTTCGGTGTCCTCGATGAGGTCACCGAATTCGCTGTCACCATCTTCACCAAGAGGCGTGTGCAGCGAGATCGGCTCGCGGCCGTACTTCTGAACCTCGACAACCTTCTCGGGTGTCATGTCCAGTTCACGCGACAGCTCTTCTGGTGTTGGTTCGCGACCAAGATCCTGAAGCATCTGGCGCTGAACGCGAGCAAGCTTGTTGATGACCTCAACCATGTGCACGGGGATACGGATCGTACGTGCCTGGTCGGCCATGGCGCGGGTGATGGCCTGACGAATCCACCACGTTGCGTAGGTGGAGAACTTGAAGCCCTTCGTGTAGTCGAACTTCTCGACAGCACGAATGAGGCCTAGGTTGCCTTCCTGGATCAGGTCGAGGAACTGCATTCCACGGCCCGTGTAGCGCTTTGCCAGCGACACAACGAGTCGGAGGTTCGCACCGAGCAAGTGGCTCTTGGCGCGCTGTCCATCTTTTGCAACCCATTGAAGTTCGCGACCTAGGGTCGAACGAACTTCGGCAGGCGCCATCGCTGCAAGCTTGTCCTCGGCAAACAGACCGGCCTCGATACGCATTGCGAGCTCAACTTCTTGAGCCGCATTAAGCAGGGCGACTTTACCAATCTGCTTCAGGTAATCCTTGACGGGGTCAGCAGTAGCGCCGGTGATCGCGGCGGAGTAGACGGGGACTTCGTCCTCATCGTCTACGAGTGAGAGAACAAGTGCACCGGTAGGCAGCGCTTCGTCTTTGCTCGTCGACTTCTCGTCTTGGTCGTCGTCGTTCTTCGACTCGACCTGACCGTCGGCCTCGACGACCTCTACGACTACCTTTTTTGACTTGGCAGGCGCTTTAGCCTTGGCCGCCGCAGGCTTCTTCGCCGCTGCAGCCTTCGCGGCTGGAGCAGTCTTCTTTGCCGCCGCTGTTTCGGCAGCCGACGTCGTCGTCGATGCCTTCTTAGTTGCGGGCTTTTTTGTTGCTGGCTTCTTCGCGGTGCTCTCCGCACCCTCGACGGCTACTGGCGCGTCGTCCACTGCATCTGCAGCTTTCGTGCGCGCAGATGCCTTTGCAGGAGCCTTTTTCGCTGCGGTTGTGGTTTCCGCAGCCTTGGTTCGGGTCGCCATGTGAACACCTTTCCGAGGTTTTCGGGCAGTACTAAGACCCATGTCAAGTCTCTTAGCCTGCCGCGCACGGCAAATGGCTGAGAAATAAGACCGGGTCCTGCGTCTATTATGACACGCTTTTCTGGTGCAGCACACCAGAGCTAGAGAGGCAACCCCGGGTTGCTCTCATCGTCGCCTGCACGACGAATTGCCAGGAAGTTTTGGAGTTCCGCAGCGATTTCATCAGCGGTGGGTAATTCTCCATCTTCGTCAGTCAGAGGCGAGCGCATGGGGTTGTCTTCCATGTAGTTGTCGTGGCGCTCTTCTAGGGTGCCGACAAGTCGAGCAAGTTCCTGATTGCTTTCGACTTGGCTGTCGATCTTCGCGACAAATTCTCTGCCCTCTTCGCGAAGTCGGTCGGAGGGGAAAATCAATCCGGTGGCGGCACTGACGCTTTCGAGTGCTGTCACAGCAGCCGTCGGCCATTCGGTGTCTGCCAAGTAGTGCGGAATAAGGAGAACGAATCCAGCAGTGGGATGCCCCAACTCCTGCAGCCGATATTCAATCAAGTGCATTGCGTTGGCAGGTACTTGAGTGTGCGGCTTCCACACCGACATCGAATCGATCAGTTCGCTGCGGTTTCCGCTGACGGTAACGCCAATGCTTCTCGTGTGCGGGACCGGCATCGGGATGGCGTGAACCCACGTAGTGGACTTGACATCGAATTTTTCGACGAGCCGCAGGACCGCAGCGGAAAATCGCTCCCACTGAAAATCGGGCTCGTAGCCGGTAAGCAGCAAGAATGGCTGACCGAGTTCGTCTTTCGCCAAGTACATTTCGAGTCTGGCTGGCCGATAATCGCTCAAGTGGTCTTGATCGAAATAGATCGTTGGCCGACGTGCGCGGTAATCAAGCAACGCGTCGTTGTCGAACGAGGCAACAACGGTGCGCTCGAGAGTATCGAGTAGATATTGGCTGAACTGGCTCACGGCGCCGCCCGCATCGGCAAAGCCGGTAAGGCCGGCGACAAGCGGCAGACCGCGCGGCACCCCCGCAACATCTGTTGCGATCTCGTAAAGGCCGGCTGGATCTCGCATAAGTCAACTCTAATCGCGACCATGGTCGCTTCTTCAGGATTGCGGCCCTCAGCGTCAAGCTGCTAGCGAACATGCAGGTGGATGCTGGATATCATGGGCTCATGACCGTTGCTACGTTGCACTTGTCCACCTCGCCCGCCTCCGAAGTTGAAGCAGATGTTCTCGTTATCGGGGTGATTAAGGCCGAATCCGGACCGCAGCTTGTAGATGACTCTCCAGCGCTGTCCTCGTTCACAGAGGCGCTCAGCGCAGTTGGCGCTACCGGCGCCCAGGATGAGTTTCTTCGCATCCCCGCCTCAGGTATTGGCGCGAGCGCAGTCGCGTTCATCGGAATTGGCGACCAAGAGCTCAGCCCTGAGGCACTGCGCTATGCCGCAGGCTCTGCAGCTCGACAGTTGCGCGGAGCAGCCAGCATCGCGCTGGCTCTGGGTGCTCAATCTTCCGATGACACTCTTGCGGTGCTTGAAGGCGCCGCAATCGGCGCGTACTCCTACGATGCATACCGTTCGACCACCCCGGAGCCAGCCAAGAGCCTCGCTACGGACATCACCGTGCTGAGCCCGATCAATGACGACGCGCTAATCGAGCGGGCCAGCATCATCGCCCATGCAACACACGTCACTCGGGATCTTGTGAATGAAGCTCCCGGGGAGCTCTACCCTGAGACTTTCGCCGACCGTGCGAGTGAACTCGCTGCACTCGACAATGTTGAGGTTGAAGTTCTTGCGGAAAAGGAACTCAAAGAGGGTGGGTTCGGAGGCATCCTCGGCGTCGGACAGGGGTCAAGCCGAGGGCCACGACTCGTCAAGCTCAGCTACAACCCCGCTGGAGCAACCAAACACCTCGCGCTCGTCGGCAAGGGAATCACCTTCGACTCTGGCGGACTTTCGCTTAAGCCAGGTCTTGGCATGATCGGCATGAAATTCGATATGAGTGGTGCTGCCACAGTTATGGCAGTCCTAGAAGCTTGCGCGAAGCTCGGTACGAACGTGCGGCTTACTGCTTGGCTTTGCCTCGCGGAAAACATGCCGTCAGGCACCGCTATCCGCCCCAACGATGTCTTGACCATTCGTGGTGGTAAGACGGTTGAAGTTCTCAATACGGATGCTGAGGGCCGCCTCGTAATGGCCGATGGACTCGTAGTTGCCAGCGAGGAGAACCCCGACGCAATCGTCGACATCGCTACTCTTACGGGCGCAGCAGTCGTCGCGCTCGGCAACCGCTATGCGGGAACTATGGGCGACAAGCAACTCGTTGACCAGGTCATCGCCGTAGCGGATCGCGTTGGTGAGCCGTTCTGGCCGATGCCGATCGGTCCGGAGCTGCGTTCAGTGCTCGCATCAGATATTGCTGATATTGCCAATATCAAGGCGGGCACCACGGCAGGGGGCATGCTTGTCGCGGCCGCATTCCTCAAAGACTTCGTCGGAAAACGTGCTGACAGCAGCGAGACCATTCCGTGGGCTCACATCGATATTGCTGGCCCCTCGGACAACCGCGGTGGCGGTTGGGGCTACGTCGGCAAGGGCGCAACGGGAATCGGAGTGCGAACACTCATCGAACTGGCCGAGGATTTTTCTCGACCGTAGTAAGGTTTTTACGCGGGTACATCCCGCACCATCCGGTCGCAGTGTGAACACACCCTGCGTTCCGTCGAACAAATTCCTTACAGAGGAGCTGCGGTATTGGCTGACAACAATTTTGACCTCGTCGTCCTTGGTGGAGGAAGTGGTGGTTACGCGGCAGCGTTGCGCGCCGCTGAACTCGGCATGACTGTTGGTTTGATCGAGAAGGACAAACTCGGCGGCACCTGTCTCCACGTTGGCTGCATTCCGACCAAGGCACTTCTCCACTCGGCAGAAGTTGCTGATGTTACTCGGGAAGCTGCCAAGTACGGTGTAAACACCACGCTTGAAGGCATCGACATTGCTGGTGTCACGAAGTACCGTCAGGACATCGTTGCCAGCAAGTTCAAAGGCCTCCAGG
>Ga0307487_1002015_pt1 | contig 13554 bp, 13 predicted proteins | sample CBIW12metaG_FD_203665 | JGI IMG/M metagenome (GOLD analysis project Ga0307487, IMG submission 203665) | Sea-ice brine microbial communities from Beaufort Sea near Barrow, Alaska, United States - CBIW 1.2 | ecosystem: Environmental > Aquatic > Marine > Coastal | place: USA: Alaska | collected... | reverse complement strand
TAGGCCACAACGTCGGACGGGTAGTGCACTCCCAGGTATACCCGGGACGCTGCCGTGGCAAGCACCACGACGGCAGCAGCTCCGATCAGCAGCGGTCGCCGCCGGCCAGCTGCAACGACGACGAAGCCGACAACGAAGCAGACGGCAAAACTGGTATGTCCGCTCGGAAAGCTGAGGCCGCCCGGCTCGAGCACCAATATGTTCGACAGCGATGGGATATCGGGGCGTGGACGGTGCACCAGCAACTTGATAACGGCAGCACCGAGCGTCGGAATGGCCACGATCAGCAGGAATCGGATCGAGGCTCCGGGTCGCCGCGTGGCCAGCAGAATCGCACCTGTTCCCACCAGCACGAGCATCGCCGCCACGGGCGGAGCGAATAGCCAGTTGATCCCGAGCGCGAACCAGTCCAGTTGCGGGGTGTGTGCCATATTCACCCGGCGGAGTGCGTCCATTTCCGCTGACGTCCACCAGGGCAAGGATTTCAACACCAGCCCGCTGGCGATGACCGCGAGGATGACAGCGGTAGCGGGAATTGCGGTTCGTACGAACAGGATGCGTGGTCGGATGTCTGTGCCCATTCCCCCAGAATCGCTTCTGCCGTCACAGGAGCTTCTAAGAAAAGGCCGCTGCCGGTCGGCCCGATCCCCGGTGGATTGTCACAGCTGGGTATGGATTGTCAGGCATAGTGTGTCCCGACCGAGGGTGGTTCCAGGTCAATGGGTGCTCACGCTCGGATCCCTCATGGTCACGCCCTCATTACACTTGCTCAGACCGATCACAGGAGAGGCGGATTCGTGACTAGTGGCGAGACACCGCCGACCCTGCTGGACCGCACTTTCTTGGTGAGCCTGATCCTGAAGGGCGTGGATGGGGTGCTCGAAGTCATTGGGAGCATCCTGCTGGTGGCGATCTCCCCCGCTCAGATCGGTGTCTTCGCGCGCATACTCACCCAACACGAGATCTCCGAAGATCCACACGATCTGGTTGCGAACTCACTCTTGCATCTGACTGGCAGCCTCGGCCCGTCCGCTGCGTTGTTCGGCTCGATTTACCTTCTTCTGCATGGTCTGGTGAAGATCGTGCTGGTGTGGGCGGTGCTTCGCGGTGCGCTCTGGGCCTACCCGTGGATGATCGCGTTCCTGGTGATCTTCATCGGCTACCAGGGCTACCAAATTGCCGTGTCGTTCTCCTGGGGCTTGCTCCTGTTGACCGCCTTCGACATCTTCATCGTGTTCCTCACGGGGCGTGAGTACCGTATCTACCGGGCGCGCCGCCGCCTGGCAAACGGCGCCGCCGCGTGAGGGCCCTCGAGTGCGCGACTAAGCCGCCCCGCCGAAGGCGTCGACTCCGGTCAGCTCAGCGGAGTAGGCCCAGAGCAGGGCCGCGGCCTCCGGATCGATGGCGTGCGCGTTCACGCCGGAGGTGCGGGCCTCTGGACTATCCGGCACGGTGCGCTCGGCGATGTCGCAGTCCTCGCAGTACACACCGCCCATTTGGGCCAGCATCGGTGAGGTCGCTGCCCAGGTCGACGTCGCTGCGCCCTGTTCTGGTGTTTTGAAGCGTTCGTTCAAGATCCCGTCCGCAGTCATCCAACCAGCAGCGACCATTTCCTCGCGCGGCAGATGACGTTGAAGTTCCGTCATGATCCCGCCGGGATGCACAGCGAAGGCGCGAACACCCTGCGAGGCGCCGAGGATGTCGAGGTGGATGGCGAACAAGCTGTTGGCAGTCTTGGCTTGGCCGTACGCGAGCCACTTGTCGTAGCCGTCGTTGAACTGCGGGTCATCGAAGCGGATTCCGGTCAGCTTGTGTCCTGTCGACGAGAGAGCGACGACGCGAGCGCCGCCGTCCGCCACGAGAGCGGGCCACAACAGATTGGTGAGCGCATAGTGACCGAGGTGATTCGTCGCGAACTGGGATTCCCAGCCGTCGCCGACCCTGGATTCGGGGGCGGCCATGATCGCCGCATTGTTGATCAGGATGTCGATGCTGCGCCCGGTGGCGAGGAAACGATCGGCGAAAGCTCGCACACTGTCCAGATCGGCCAGGTCAAGGACGTCCACTTCAACAGTGGCGAGGCCTCGAGCGTCGAGCGCCACTCGGGCCACCTCGGGCCGGCGAGCGGGCACGATCACGTCGGCGCCGGCACCGACCAGCGCGGCGACCGTTTCGATGCCGAGGCCCGAGTAGCCGCCGGTGACGATCGCGACCTTTCCGCCGAGGTCAATTCCCTCAAGCGTCTCCGTCGCCGTCGTCGTCGGCCCGAAGCCGGAGGGAAGTTTGTGCTGCGGTGTCATCGTCATGCATCAAGGATATCTGCAGCACCGTCCAGATGGGCCGGCCCGGCCGACGGTTCGCGCTGCCCCGAACTCGAAATAATCCGTTCAAAGTTCGGCCAGTCAGCGCACCCCGCGGTAGCGCACCCGAGCCGGCGGGCCGCTCCAATGCCCGGATTCGCGATTTCGGCCTAGGGCCTGGCCTCGCCGGTCGCGTCTGCGACGCTCACTGCCTTTTCCAGCAGAGCCAGCAGTCGCTTCTGATCGGCGGCGCTCAGTGTGGTGACGGCATAGGAGGTCGGCCAAAAGTCTCCGTCGTCAAGGTTCGCATCCGGTTGAAAGCCGATCGTGGCGTACCGGACCTTAAACTTGGCGGCGCTCTGGAAGAACACCACGACCTTGCCCTCGCTGTTGGCATATGCCGGCATTCCGTACCATGTTTTCGCCCCCAGACTGGTGTGACTCGTGACCAGCCGGTGCAGGATCTCGGCCAGCTCCTTGTCAGTACCGGTCATCTGCGCGATTGCTTCGAGGCACGCTGCCTCCAGATCGGCGCCCTGCTGCGCGGCCTTGGCTTCGGCCGCTGCTGCCCGCATCGCAGCCTTTTCCTCCTTACTGAAGGTCGTGTTCATGCTCTGTCCCTTTCGACGGTGCGTTCTTCGACACCACTGTAGGCGGAAGCATGGAGCCCTGCTTCTGTGATCCTGCTCGGCAGGGGGCATCCGCATCGCTGCTGCAATGCCAACCTGCCCAAGTGGATGTTGCCGCTGTCGCGCGCGGCCCCTACTATGAGCCAATGGCGATGCCGGTGTTGGCAACAAAACTCTTCGTGCCGCAGCCGCGCTCCCCTGCAGTCTCGCGCCCCCATTTGGTCGACCAATTGGACGCGGGAGTCCGGGCGGGACGAAGGCTGACCCTCGTCTCCGCACCAGCCGGATTCGGCAAGACCATACTTCTGGGCGAGTGGATTGCGCACACTCGCCATCGTGATCCGACGGTTCGAATCGCCTGGCTGTCGCTGGAACAAAGTGACAACGATCCTGTCCGATTCCTCACCTACCTGGTCGCCACCCTCCATGGAGCAGACCCAGGTATCGGGCAGGATCATCAGGTCGAGTCGTCTGCAGAAGCGACCATAACGTCACTCGTCAACGATGTTGCTCTCAGCCAGCGACCGATGGTCCTGCTGCTGGATGACTTCCAGGTCATTGACAACGCCGGCGTCCGCGACACGGTCGCGTTCCTGCTCGACCACCTGCCCTCGACGATGCACGTCGCCATCGCCAGCCGCTCCGATCCGCTACTCCCCCTGGCGCGGATGCGCGCCAGCGGCGACCTGACCGAGTTGCGCACCGCCGAACTACGGTTCACCACCGAAGAGGCCGCCACATTTCTTAACCAGGTCATGGGTCTCTCTCTCACCCGTGAGGACGTCGCGGCACTCGATAAGCGCACGGAGGGCTGGATCGCGGGACTCCAACTCGCAGCCCTGTCCCTGCGTGTGAGCGCTGACATCCCCGCCTTCATCGATACCTTCACCGGCAGCAACCGGTTCGTCATCGACTATCTCGTTGAAGAGGTTCTGCACCAGGCCCCCCTTCACGTTCGCAACTTTCTGAGCCAGACCGCAATTCTGGAACGGCTCAGCGGTCCGCTCTGCGATGCCGTGACCGGGCGAACGGATGGCGCCGAGATGCTGGAGTCGCTGGAGCGGGCGAACCTGTTTCTGGTTCCCCTGGATGACAGCCGGCAGTGGTATCGCTATCACCACCTCTTCGCCGACGTGCTGCGCTCGAAACTACTCGCGAACGGTCCCGACCACGTCCGGGCGCTGCACAGTCGCGCGAGCGACTGGTTCGAGCAGAGTGGATCGCCGGATGAGGCGGTGCGGCATGCGTTCGAAGCCGGCGACTTCAGCCGGGCCGCCCGGGTGATCGAAACCACGATTCCCGCTGTTCGCAAAAGCAGGCAGGATGCGACCCTCCTGGGCTGGCTCGCAGCGCTGCCCGAGGACGTCAAGAAGCGGCGGCCGGTTGTGCGGGTGTTCTCCGCCTGGGCGTCGCTCGTCGCCGGTGATCTCTCCGCCGTGGATCGTCAGTTGACGGAAGCAGCAGAGCTCCTCGCGACCAGTACGGCGGGTGACAGGCCCGCGCACGACTCCGAGCCGGGCGTGGAACTTCAGACCCTGAACGTCACGATAGAGCTCTACCGTGCGGCCCTCGCCCTGGCCAAGGGAGACCTGGCCGGGATCACCTACCACGCCCAGCGAGCGTTCGACGTCACAGGGCCCGATGACCACCTCGGGCGGGGTGCCGCGGCCGGCCTGCTCGGCCTCGCATCCTGGGCCAGCGGCGCTCTCGAGGCCGGCGTGATCTCCTTCGTGAGCTCCGCGAAAAGTCTCCGCCGTGCCGGCAACCTGACCGACGCGCTCAGCACCACCATGGTGATCGCCGATATGCTGCGGCCGCTCGGACGATTGAGGGAGGTGCAGAGAATCTATGCGGACGCCCTCCAGGAATCCATTGAGCACAGAAACCACGGTCAACCGACCGCTGACCTGCACGCCGGCCTCAGCGACGTGCTGCGGGAGTGCAACGAACTCACGCTCGCCAAGCAGCATCTGGCGGCGAGCACCGAGCTGAGCCCGAGCGCCCTATCCCACGAGCATCGATATCGGTGGTTCGTGGCGATGGCGAGAGTGCAGGAAGCCGACGGCGAACCCGAGCTTGCTCTCGAGTCCCTCACCCGGGCTGAGCAGTACTATCGGCGTGGATTCTTTCCGGACGTCCGCCCGATCGGGGGCATGAAGGCACGCATCCGGATCACTCAGGGTCAGCTCCCCCAAGCCCGCGCATGGGTTGACGAGCAGGGACTGACACCCACGGATGTGCCGGACTACCTCCACGAGTTCGGTCACATAACTCTGGCGCGAGTGCTGATCGCGAAGCACCGCCTCGATCCGGTCGACGACTGCATCCACGTCGCGCAGGAGCTGCTGGCCCGGTTGCTTTCTGCGGCCGAAATCGGCGGTCGGCTGGGAAGCGTCAGCGAAATCCTGGTGCTTCAGGCTGTCGCATTGCAGTCGTCGGGTGAGATGATCCTCGCGCTCGGTCCGCTGGAACGTGCCCTCGCCTTGGCCGAGCCCGAAAGCCACGTGCGACTTTTCGTCGACGAGGGCGCCCCGATGCTGGCACTTCTGCGCGCGGCCGCCGGTGCGGGGATCCGCCCGGACTTCGTTCGTCGGCTCAGCCAGGCCTTGCGCGATACCGGTACGAGTGTTGCCCTCGGTGCGCCAAACGAGATGCTGAGCAAACGTGAGTTGCACGTACTGAGGTTGCTGGCCACCGAACTGTCGGGTCCGGAAATCGCCCGTGCACTCTACATCTCGCTCAACACCATGCGCACCCACACGAAGCACATCTTTGCCAAGCTCGACGTGAGCAGCCGCCCGGCCGCCGTCCGTCGCGCCGAGGCGCTCGGCCTGATCTAGCCCGTCATCCGGCATAATCACCACGCGATCCACGGATGTGGTGATGCCGCGTCACCACACGCTTCCGTATCTTTCGATGTGCCCGGGAAACCGCCCGGTCAACTGTGAAACACAAGGAGCGCATCATGACCATCACAACATCCACTCTTACCCGCGCAGCCGCGTGGGCGGCCGCCCTCGCGGGCATGATCTACATCGTCATCCAATTCATCCACCCCGCCGATGTCGTTGCCTCGCTGTCCACACAACGCTGGGTGGTCGTCCACACCCTGAGTTTCGCCGAAGCGGTGCTCGCTATCGTCGGAGTGACCGGCATCTACCTCAGACAAGTGCGGCAGTTCGGCATCCTCGGTTTCATCGGATACCTCACGTTCGGCTTCTTCTTCGTGCTTCAGTCGGCCTTCAACTTCGCCGAGGCGTTCATCGCCCCCCTGTTCGTCGCCCAGGCTCCCCAGATTTCCGTGGACTTTGTCGGGCTGTTCGGCCGGTATGCGCCCGTGACCGATCTCGGCCCGCTCGCCGCACTTCCCCAGGTTGGAGCGCTGCTCTATGTGGGCGGCGCTGTGCTCTTCGGCATCGCCGTTATCCGCGCCCGATTGCTGTCGCGCGGAGCCGGTATGCTGCTCATCGCAGCGGCCGTCGTAACACCACTCGCCGGCGCGCTGCTCCCTCACACCCTGGAGCGCATGGCCGCCGTTCCGATGGGCGTCGCCCTGATCTGGCTCGGCTACTCCCTCTGGTCCGATCAGCGCAGGAACACCACGGCACTGCAGGTGCGCGCGGACGAGGTGCGCCTCGACCGCGCCGCATGATGAGTCGGTATGAGATCCGCCTCGCCGGGCACCTTGATCCGAGCTGGAGTGACTGGTTCGCGGGCTTCACGCTCACGAACGGTGCGGATGGATTCCTCTCGCTCACCGGCCCGGTCATCGACCAGGCCGCCCTCCACGGGCTGCTCCGACGCGTCGGCGACCTGGGCGTGACCCTCATCTCGATCAACATTCTGGACGACGATGCGGCCGCCGAACCGTGCCGCACGCCGGTCTCCTGAGGAGAACCCACCATAATCGCCGTCAGCGCCGCACCCAGAGCACCCAGAGGCTCGATTATCTGCCAGGATCCATCCAAACAGGCTCGTCAGGCAGCACGCCCCGGATCTTGTCGCTCCGCGCGTAGCTGTGATCTCGCCGAGTGCTCAACCAGGACGGGGATGAAATCTCGTACCGGTTTGTCGGAAAGTGAGGCATAGCACGTGGCCACGACAGCCCTAACCCGGTCGGCGGGAAGATCGGCGAATCTCGCCTCCAGCCGACGCGCCACATCCTCAACCGCATGCTGTTCCTGTATTGAGTCCATAGCTCATTGTGGCTGCTTTTTGTGTCATTGGAAACCCGCTTCTGCTTGGAAGGCGTCATCCGAGACCACACTGTCGGCGCAGAATCCGTCGGTTACCCGAAGCGTAGAGCCTCTGTCCTCGTGCGGGAATGTCGCGTGGACGGCGGCCAGATACGTGGCGACCCACGCTTGATAAGATCATGAGATTCTGTGCCTGCTGAATCCGATGGCCGGTCACTGGGGGAATCTGAAGGTTGGCATGACCGGAGAAACTGATCTTGCGTTGCTATTGCGGGGAATGTCCCCACATCGCCACGACGGCCTGTACGTCTACGTGATGGTGCCCGCCGAGATTCCCGCCGGTGCCCACCCGGTCGTGACTGTACGAGAAGCGGAAGGGCTGACCCTCGTACTCTCCCAGGCAGAAGCGGATGCCCTGAACCTGCCCTACGACTACCTCGCCGCTTGGATCACGTTGCAGGTCCACTCCGCCTTGGAAGCGGTCGGCCTGACCGCCGCGGTCAGCCGGGTGCTCACCGCAGCAGGGATCAGCTGCAATATTGTCGCCGGCTTCACCCATGATCATCTCTTTGTTCCCCACGACCGGGCCGGAGATGCCCTTCGTGAACTTGCGTCGCTGTCCCAGAATCAGGATTCGCCGGCCTGAAATCCCGCGGCCGGAACACAGCCGCGCGGCACAGTGAATCTTCAAGGCGGGTGAGTTACCGGGCGTTCAGGCTTGTCTGGTACCCCGACGGTGCAGATCAGACGACCAACCAGAGCAGGGACGTCAAGATCAGGCCCATCACCGAAATAATGGTCTCCATCACCGACCAGGTTTTCACCGTCTGACCGACGGTCATACCGAAATATTCTTTGACCAGCCAGAACCCCGCATCGTTGACATGCGAGAAGAACAACGACCCCGCGCCAACACCGAGCACCACCAACGCCAATTGGGCTGGGGACAGTCCGTTTGCCAGCGGAGCGATGATGCCGGCGGCAGTTACGGTGGCGACCGTCGCCGAACCAGTGGCCAGGCGGATGAGTACGGCCACCAACCAGCCCAGCACCAGCGTAGAAAGACCAGCAGCGAGGGCAACCTTCGCAATCGCCACCCCCGTACCGCCATCGACCAGCACCTGCTTGAAACCGCCACCCGCACCGACGATCAACATGACGCCGACGATGGGCAACAGGCTCTGACCGATCTTCTTGGTCAGCACGGACGCGCCGAAACCTACAGTCGTTCCGAAAGTGACCATGGCCAGCAGCACCGCGACAAGGAGCGCGACGACCGGGTCACCGATGAAGTCCAGCAGGGACCGCAAGGGTGTGCCGTCTGCCATCCAAATGTCCGCTGCCGCCTTGATCAGCATCAATACCAGCGGGAACAGGAGTGTGATGATCGTCCAGGTGAAGGTGGGGCTCCGGGTGGCATCCGGATCCTGCGCCTTCTGCTCGGCCACTTTCTGCTCGTGCACTTTCCGGCTCGCCGCCTTCTGCCCCGCAGCGTTCCGGCCAGCCGGGTTCGAGCCGGAGGCTGGCGCGCTGGCCGATCCGTCTGCCGAGATGCCGGCTACGGCAAGGCCCGCACCGGCCGCTCCGATCGGCACCATCCGAGCCGCCAGCCGGCCGAACAGAGGACCGGCGACGATGACCGTCGGTATTGCGACGAGAAGGCCGAAGGCGAGGGTGATTCCCACGTTGGCGTGCAGAATGCCGATGGCGGCGAGGGGCCCCGGGTGCGGCGGAATGAACCCGTGCAACACGGACAGACCGGCCAGGGCTGGGATCCCGAGCCTCATCGCCGGCCCCTTCGAGCGGTGCACCGCCAACATAACGACCGGGATCAGCAGCACAAGCCCGATCTCAAAAAACATCGGGATGCCGATGATGCCGGCTATCAGGGCCATCTTCCACGGCAGCGTTGCCGGTCGCCCGTGCAGCAGCGTATCGACCACCTTGTCGGCGCCGCCGGAATCGGCGAGTAATTTGCCGAGCATCGCACCGAGTGCGATCAGCACGCCGACGTAGCCGAGGACTCCGCCGACCCCGGCTTCATAGGACAACGTCACCTTCTCCAGCGCGATGCCGGATCCGATGCCGACGAAGAGGGAGCCGATGGTCAGCGCCAGAAAGGCGTGCATCTTCAGCCACACGATCAGCAGCACGACGATCGCGATGCCGATCGCCGCCACGATCAACACCAGCGTGTCGTGGCTGCTCCAGGGCTGATGCGCGTCGTCCGTTGGGCTAGCAGCTGCAAAGACATTCAGTGTCCAGTGCGCGGCACCGGTGTGACTGGTGAGTATGGTCATGAGCTCTCTTCCTCGCTGCGCTCAGCCGGTGAGGTTGAGCTGTTCCATGATGTGTTGTGCGATCACGCTGGGTGGCGGCCCGACATCAATACGAATGGCCGGTTCGTCCGCGGCCGGTTCTTCGAGGTCGGCGAATTGACTCTCGAGTAAACTTGTCGGCATATAGTGGCCGTGGCGGGCCGCCATCCGTGCGCTGATCGTCTCCCGGCTACCAGAAAGATAAACGAAGACAACACCCGAACCACGTCGGTTGATCACGTCCCGGTAGGCGCGTTTCAACGCCGAACAGGTGATCAGACCGCTCCGACCGGCATCGAGTTGCTCCTCCACCCAGGAGGCCACCTTCTGCAGCCACGGGGCCCGGTCGTCATCCGTAAGCGCATGTCCGGCAGTCATTTTCTCGACGTTTGCCAGGGGGTGCAAGGCGTCACCCTCCTCGAACGGCCAGCCCAGGCGACCGGCCAAAAGAGCGGCCACGGTTGATTTGCCACAACCCGACACGCCCATCACCACGAGTACGACCGGCCTGACCACAGTGATTGCATCGCCGGTGTGCATGACCACATGGTGGCACTCGGGTGAGAATGTCGCTACGGGTCGAACTCAAGGCCTCAGCTGTTTGCTGATCCGCTCGGCACCAACGGAGACTACTGTGTGGGCATGGACACCAACCCCAACCCGATCACTTTCATCCCCGACGTTCGTGCCGGTACCGTCGTTGACCCTGGCCGACCACACCACACGAAGGTGCTCAGCGCGCCGGGGGTGCGCGTGGTCGTGCTCACCTTCGAGGCGGGATACGTACTGCGGGAGCACACCACCCCGGCAATGCTCCTGCTGCAGGTGCTCGACGGGCGCGTGCGCATTACCGCCGCCGATCAGGTCACCGAGCTCGCACCGGGAGGGCTGCTCCGACTCGATGCGGCGTTGCCGCACACAGTGGAAGCGCTCGAGGAATCACGGTTGATGCTGACGAGGGTCGGGACCCCCTGAGGATTTTCCGCTTACACGTCGCGGGCGCTGGCCCGAGGGGAAGGAAGAGTTCATTCATCCCGCGGTCCGAACTGCGCGACGTGGCTCAATCGGGGATGAACGTCCCGTCAGCGGAGCAACGGCGTAGCCGTTCACCGCCAGTGCGAGGGAGAACATTCTTCGCAGTGCAGTGAGAACACTCCAGCCGATATCGGGGAATGCTGGCCACTCCATTCGTCTCCGGGTTGGGGCTCAAATGAGCCAGAAAATGACAGAACGGGCACGATATTCTCATGAAGGTGACTCCTTTGTTCGTTCAGACCCCGAACCTTGAACTACCCAAAAGCTGCGGAATGGCTTCCTCCAGTTTGCTTATATCAGTAGCCGAATTCGACCCATTGACGGATCGCATCCGGCGGCGTAGGAAAGGGTGTCGGCGAGGCTGATTGCTCGGGACATCTTGACGCCGCACCGTGCCATCCCGATCGGAATTGAACTTCACGCGCCGCGCCGAGTACAGTACTCATGTCCGGCGTCTCGCATCGCCGTTGCCCGCAAAAAGCGCACCATCCGACTTCGGTTCTGATCATCAGCCCCCTCGCCCGGATAGACACACACGGCCAGCCCCTGTCTACCCTCCGAGAAAGTACCCCATGATCTCTGTCTCCGAACGCGTCGCAACCGTCCTGGCCGCTCACGTCTCCGACGCCTTCGGCGTTATGGGCAACGGCAACGTCCACCTCATCGATGCCTTGACGAGGACTCCGGTCCGCTTCACAGCGGTACGCCACGAAACGGCCTCAGTCGCTGCAGCAGACGCGTACCACCGCACAAGTCGTCGAATCGCCGTGGCGACGACGACGTATGGACCCGGTTACACCAATGCCCTCACGGCGCTCGCCGAGGCCGCTCTGGCTCACACTCCGCTGGTGCTTATTGTGGGCGACGCCCCCTCCGCCGGTCCGAGGCTCTGGGACATCGACCAGATTGGGGCCGCTCGCGCTCTGGGAGTCACCACCTTTGTTGTAGACGCCACGACACCGGGAAAAATCACCTCAAACGCGCTGACCCACGCGCTTCGATACCGTACCCCGGTCGTACTCGCGATTCCCTACGACGTTGGCACGCTTGTCGCCGATCCGGAAGAACTTGTCGCGGCCACCGGCCCAAAGCCGCTCGTTCCCGACCCCGACGATATCGAGGTCGCAGCACAAGCCCTCGTTCACGCCAGGCGTCCGCTGATACTCGCTGGGCGCGGAGCGAGAGACGCGAGAAAATCGCTTTTTGCGATTGCCGATGCGCTCGGCGCCCTCACAGTATCGAGCGCTCCCGCCCGTGGCACGTTCGCTGGTCGCGCTCGTGACCTGGGCGTTTCGGGAGGATTCGCCTCGGAACGCACCGCGACACTGGCTCACTCCGCTGATGTCGTACTGGTCGTCGGTGCCTCCCTCAACCAATTCACCACCTCATTCGGAGACTTCTTTTCGGCCCAAGCCACCGTAATCCAAGTGGACATTGCCGAGGCCGCGACCAACGCGCTCGTATCAATATTTGTGCGCGGCGACGCGAATCTGACGCTCGCTGCGCTCCAGGAGTCAGTTGCCGTCACCGCAGGCAATCGTCTCGGCGACACCTGGCCCGGAGTGAGTCCCGCCGATATCGCCGGCGCACACAACGAGCGCGAGGCCGGGAACGCGATTGCGGCAGATGGCCGACTGGATCCCCGCAGCCTCACCCGTCGGTTAGACGGAATTCTCCCTGCCGATCGACTGGTTGTCTCGGACGGTGGCCACTTCATCGGCTGGGCGAACACCTATTTCGAGCTCCCCGCTCCAGACAGCATCGTCCTTGTCGGAACGGCGTTTCAGGCCATCGGACTGGGAATCCCGAGCGCAGTCGGGGCTGCCGTCGCGTGCCCGGACCGCACCATCGTCGTTGTCACCGGTGATGGTGGCGGGCTCATGGGTATTGCCGACCTCGACTCGCTCGTTCGCGCCGCTCAACGAGCTATCGTCATTGTCTTCAACGACGCTGCCTACAGTGCAGAGGTGCATCAATACGGCTCTCAGGGACTGGATACCGCGGCCATGCTTATTAATGAGGTGTCTTTCGCGGCGATGGGAGAAGCGGTCGGCGCACAGAGCGTGATCGTTCGAACCCTCGACGATCTCGCCACGCTCGAATCGTGGCTCGCGAACGGGGCAGCAGGAACATTCGTCGTCGATTGTCGTAGTTCTGGCAGCGTAGTCGCTCCGTATATGCGTGAAATCATGGAGAAGAGCGGTATAAGAAGGTGACACCCGCGGGTGCATCATTCCGATCTGACTCAGCCCAGACATTCCGCAGCCGTTGCGGGACTCGCGCGCAGCCGGCGGTCTCAGGCTGCGGTCGTCAGAACACGGCCGGCTTTACGCCAGATCGATGCTGACCATGGGGATATTCGATCCGTCGTCACGAACCGTCTCCCCCAATGTCTCGGTGACCACGGTCTTCAATGCCGCCCAGGACCGAAGATGCGCGGCACGATACGCCCGGAGCGCGAGGGCGGCATCCGTCGGCGTCATCAGGTGTGTCACCGCGGCTCTCGGCCGGTGGGAACCCACCGTCACCCGAACGTGCGGGTCGGCTTGGATGTTGCGGAACCACTGCGCCCGCGTGCCGAACCCCGACGCGACGATGTAGCGATTCGGTGACGGATGGTCGACAATCTCGAGCACGACGTAGCGCGGGCGGCCGGAGGAGCGCCCGATATGTTCCAGCATCATCATGCGGCTGCCGAACAAGAAGCCCAGGCGGGCGCGAAACAGTCCGATCGGCGCTCGGACCAGCCAGTGCACACCGAGCATACGGGCGGCGAAGGGCGCCCGGCGGGGTGGTGTCGACTCAGGACGCGACATGTGTTGGTGGTGCCGTCATGCGTACCTCGTTAATTCGCTACTGTCTTGCGCCAGATTACCCGAGAGCCAACCCGAACAGTGACCTACTCAGGAACTGGGAATCATCCCACCAGTGTGTCTCAGAACAGGCGCCGAATGCGACCCGTTGACTGATCACCTGCGCAGGCGTACGCAAGGGGCGGACCTCAACTGACTGAGATCCGTCCCAACGGCGACTTCCAATCGTTAGCGAGCCGGCGGTCCGCCGACCCCACCTCCCA
>Ga0307487_1002013_pt1 | contig 13566 bp, 10 predicted proteins | sample CBIW12metaG_FD_203665 | JGI IMG/M metagenome (GOLD analysis project Ga0307487, IMG submission 203665) | Sea-ice brine microbial communities from Beaufort Sea near Barrow, Alaska, United States - CBIW 1.2 | ecosystem: Environmental > Aquatic > Marine > Coastal | place: USA: Alaska | collected... | reverse complement strand
CAAGCGAAGACTTCATTGATCGGCTCTCCGGTCGAGTCTTTCTGGCGCCTCAGCGCCGCGGAAAGTTCTTGTGGGTCCCTCTCGAGAATGCACCTGATGCCCCAGGGCCCAGCGAGGCACTCGTGGCCCACCTCGGCATGAGTGGTCAAGTGCTGCTGCGCGATCGGAGCACGGATGACCGGCTCACGCGCATCCGAATCGAACTTGATCATCCTGACCACGGCGCACTGCGCCTCAACTTTGTCGACCAGCGCATTTTCGGCTCGATGGCGATCGACAGCATGCTGCCAACGGTCGATCAGCCAGCATTCGCGGTGCCGAGCCAGGTTGCGCACATTGCACGAGATCCGCTCGACCCGTTCTTTGACGACGCGAAGTTCTTGCGTGCTCTAAAGGCGAAGCGCACGACCGTGAAGCGGGCTCTGCTCGACCAGACCCTCGTCAGTGGCATCGGCAATATCTACGCTGACGAGGCACTGTGGTCTGCTCGCGTGCACTACAACCAGCCGACGGAGTCGCTGAGTCGCGCCAAGGCGGTGCTGTTGCTTGCTGAAGTGCGGGCGGTGTTCGCAAAGGCGCTCAGCGAGGGCGGCACCAGTTTTGACGCCCAGTACCTCAACGTGAACGGTGAATCAGGCTACTTTGCGCACTCCCTCAACGTGTACGGCCAGCAAGGCAAAGGGTGTCCGCGCTGCGGGCGCGCTGTGGTGCGCGAGAAGTTCATGAACCGGGGCTCGCACTTCTGCGGGTTCTGCCAGCGCGTTCGGTAATCGTGGCCTCCAGCGGCATGCCGGGAACCACGGGCCGATGGGCCGATGGGCCACAAGCTGAGGCGAACGATGATGGGATGAACTATGACACGTATCCAAGATCTCGTCGATGAGCTGGCGCAGCGGTTGCAACGTTCTGTGGCCGTTGATACCCCCGACTCTCATCTGATCGCGTCGAGTCGGCATTTCGGTGATGAAGACGCGCCGCGGATCGGCGTGGTGCTCAACCGAGACCTCGACGAACGTGTCGCCAAGTACCTGTTCAGCTTCAGGATCCGGTCGGCACAGGAAAAAGTCCTCATTCCGGCCCAGCCCGAGCTCAGGCTGAAGGCGCGTTGCTGTTATCCGCTATATCGGCGAAAGGTGCTCGTCGGGTTTCGCTGGCTCATCGACGGCGACGGCCCCGATGAGGTTGTCGCTCCCTACGTGGAGCAGATTGCTGCAGCGGTCGGCGACGAGAGTGAAGCTACCAACGTCGGGGCGCACAGACTGAGCCAACTTGGCCGAAAATTGCTCTCCTCTGACGGCGATGTCGGCCAAGCGGCTCGCGCGGTCCGTGAGCACGGCTTCGCCTCAGACGGCTCAGTGGTCCGTCTAATTGCCACGGCTCGCTCCGACCGACGGCACGACACGGTGTCGCCCACCGAATCGGCATCAGTATTGGCGGCGGTGCGCGAGTGGCGCCGACCGGGTCGAGAAGCGTTGGAGCTCGAACTTGGGGGTACAACGGTCCTGATCTGCGCTTTCGGTGCAGACGAGGATGAGGACGGCATCTCCCGTCTCGCCTCGAGAATTTCAGCCGAGCTCGCAAACGTTGATTCTCGAATCGGGGTTAGCGAGCTCGGTACTCTAGAAGAATCACGTGTACTGCTCCGGCAAGCGCTGCTGTCAGCCTATGCTGGCCACATCTTCGCGGGTCTTCCCGCTGCGTTGGCCTGGGCGGATCTGTTCCCGGAGCGGGTAGTCCTCGAGATGGCGGCATCGGTCCCGGCAAGTGCGGAGCCGCCGGAGTCCATGTCCGCGCTCTTCGAGCCAGGCAACTCCGGACTTCTGGAGACCGTCGAAACGTTCCTCGACCACGGCGGAGATCGCACCGTGACCTCAGAGGCGCTCTTCATTCATCGCAGCACCCTCAATTACCGCTTGACTCAGGTCCAGAAGCTCATTGGCGAGGATCCCACGGATGGTCGCAGCCGGCTCGGTCTGCACTTGGCCATCAAGCTTCGGCGGGCGCTCGACGGTGGGATCGCCAAGTTCCTACAAATTGACGAAAATCTGGGCTGAATCTCCTCAAGGATGCGGATGACGGCGTGCGGGGGTGCGACGGAAAATTGGTCATAGGCCGATTTCCTCGCCAGCCCACCACGTATTCCGAAAGGGTGTCAATAATGACAAACATCGCCGCACATACAGAACGAACCTTGGACCTCGAACTCGGCAAGAGCGTGCTCTACCTTTCCAAGCAAAATGTGCTCGATCTCGATATCACCCGTCCGGAGATCCTCGACATCACGCGAGACACCCTCGTTGAACACGGAAACCAACGGTACGAGATGCCGGCGAAGATCGGTGTACATCCGTATCCGGAGGTCTTCTTTCATGCGATGCCGGCATACGTGCCCGGGATGAACGCTGTCGGCTGCAAATGGATCGAGTGCTACCCGAACAACCCAGAGAAGTTCGGACTTCCTCAGACCACCGGCCTTATGGTCATCAACGACGTCGACTCCGGCGTGCCGGTCGCCATCATGGACTCGACGTGGGTGACGGCCATGCGCACTCCTGCCGTGACTGTGCTCGCTGCAGCCAAGCTGCACCCTGGAGCAGAGACATTCGGCATGTTCGGCTGCGGAGTGCAGGGCAAGGAACACATCCGATTCGCCGCTGAAGCACTACCTAGCCTTAAGACCGTGTACGTCTACGACACCCGCGAAGCCGCTGTTGACGCACTGATCTCGGAGTTGAAAGGTGAGGTGCCCTTCACTCTCGTTAAAGGCACGTCTGCCGAGGCCGTTGCCAAGAGTGCAGAGGTGCTTAGCTCCGCCACGGTCATTCTCAAAGAACCACTCTCCGTCATTAAAGACGAATGGATCGGACGTGGTCAGACCATCCTGCCGTGCGACCTCAACACGTTCTGGGACCCCCGTATCGCCCACCGAGCCGACAAATACATCGTCGACAGCATCGACGAGCACGAGCTCTTCGCGGACATGGGGTACTTCCCCGACGGTCTCCCCGCGATCACCGCGGAGACCGGTGAGGTGATCGCCGGAGTGGAACCTGGACGGGAGAACGCCGATCAGCTCATCGTCAACAGCAACATCGGCATGGCTGTTTGCGACGTCACTGTCGGCCGCGCGATCTACGAGCGTGCTATCGCACGCCAGGTTGGGAATCATCTCGAGCTCTAACCCTCATCCGGTTCAACTAGATGAGCGGCGACACGTGCAGCTCGCTAGTTCGCCACTGCCGGCAATCTAGCGAGCGCGCTTTAGCCCCAGGCGCGCGCGTCGCCGTTCTGGCGGTAGTCGGGCCAGGGGAGATCGATCGGCGGCTGGAAGTCCACCGGCAGCAGGGCGGGCATCGGCTCGTCGGCGACGCGCTTGTCGAACTCGCTCTTTGCTTCGGCGAGTAGTGCCGGGTCGACCAGCAGGTCGATGAAGGTGCCGGCAACAGTCTTGCCCGCTGTCTCGATGGTGGGGTCGATTGTCTCGGGGATACCTCCGAGGGCATTCATGACCCAACCGGGGTAGGCACCCTTGCCTGCCGCAGGCTTGAGAGCGGGTCGCGAAACGTAGAAGCGAACGGTCGGCGCGTAGTGCGTCATTTCGACGTAGTCATCGCTCGTCCAGTTCTGCTGCCACGGAGCGAGGTGTTCCCGCAGAGCATTCTCGGCATCCTGGGGGGTGATGAGCTGTTCGCACTCGTCGAGGAACGGCTTCTCCATGGCGTCGAGACCGAGGTTGCGCTGAATTTCCTGCGCAACAGCAATGGCGTCAGCCCCGTAGCTGGGGGCGCCTACCGCTTCGAGGTTGTTGTACAGAACCGTGGACATGGCGTGGTTGGTGCGACCGGGGCGGCTTCGCGCTACCCACGTTGTTTCGGCATCACAGTGAGCCATTGCGCCGGCATGCTCAGCATTGCGGTCGAGCACAGCGAGAACGTGCTCCGCCATCTCGATGTTCGGAGTGCGCCACGAATACTGGATACGGGCGACGCGCGCCGGCAGATTGTCGGCGGTCGCTTGGCCGTCAAGCAAGATGGCGTCGCTGAGACTCCACCCTCCAAAGCTCGGGAGCATGGCATCCTGCATGATGCGCGACGAGGTGTACATCGACATCAGGGCAACGTTGGCGCCGGGAGCCCGTGCTGCGGAGTGCGAAGCGGGGATGGGGGAGTTGGGGTTGGCGTTGAGTTGCCACGACTCCGGCTCGTCGCAAATGAAGCTGTAGACCTTGCTGTAGTAGGCGCCGCACTGGGTGTCCCAGCGGGCGGTGTTGCACAGCGGAAGCATGTAGAACGGGTGGAAGCTGACGATGGCATCCACGTTGTCGTAGTAGCCGCGCAGGCCGTGAACAACCTTGGAGCCGTGCATCTTTTCGGCGGGCTCGCCCGTGTACTTGAGGGTGCCGGGGATGTCGTGCTTTTCCATGGCGTGCTTGGTGGCGAGCAGCCCGGCGAGGGTCGAAATGCCGAGGGCGGAGTGCGGGTCGGTGTGGCCTGGGGCAAAACGGCTCATGCCCTCACGGCTGTCTTGAGTGACGGATGCCGACTGGTTGTTGCCGGGAACAGCATCGTATTCGGCGTAGCTCAGCATCGTGGGGCCGCCAGTACCGTGAGTCCACTCCGCGCTGAAGGCGGTCGGCATCCCGGCTGAACCTTCTTCGACAATGAAGCCCTCTTCGCGCAGCAGTTCGACGTACCACTTGGCCGAACGGAATTCGCGCCACGCAGGCTCGGCAAGCTGCCAGATGTGACTGTGCCACTCCGAGAGGCGAGGCATGTTGTCATCCACCCAGGTGCGGGCGGTGGCTTTGGCGTCGGAGGCGAGAGCGATTTCGGTCATGGAGTGATCCTTTTACTGAAAGAGAGCGTTCAAAAATTGGTGAAGCGGGCCGAGGGAGACAGCGGACGGCTACGCGTTGGGCGCGTCGAAGACCGCCAGTGGCACATGCACGAGAGCAAGTCCCGGCGTAGCAATTGCTTGCGCGACGGTGTCGGTGAGCTGTGTCGGATCAGTGACCGAGAAGCCGTGACCACCGAAGGCCGCCGAGAGTACCGACCAGTTGGGTTGGGCCAAGACAACGCCGACCGGCGTGATACCGCGGTCTCGTTCGTTCTGGTTGATTTCGGCGTAACCACCGTTATCGACGCAGACGATAGTGAGATCAAGCCCCTGTTCGATGGCTGTCGCAAATTCTTGCACCGCGAACATGAGGGCGCCATCGCCGAGCACGCACACGACGGGGCGGTCTGGGGCCGCAACCTTCGCGCCGACAGCCGACGGCAAACCGTAGCCGAGAGTCGCATAGGCAGGCGTGTAGAGGAACGAGTGCGAGGCCTGTTGGCGCACAACACTCGCCATCCCGAAGTAGGTGATTTGCGAGGAGTCACCCGCAACGATCGCGTTCTCAGGGATCGCATCATTGATCAGAGTCGCCACTCGGTGCAGCGTCGGCGAAACCTCTTGAGCTTCACGAACCGCGGTGTCGCGCACCGCTGCAAGCTCCGCCGCCGTCGTGGCGCTGCCCGTGATGGTGCGTGCAGTCAGGGCGTCGCGCAATTGGCCGACGATCACCGCGCTGTCTCCGACAAGGCCGATATCGCTCGCGACGTTCTTGTTGAGTTGCGACTCCAAGACATCGATGCGGATGACGGTGCCGGCCGGCGCGATGACGCCGCCCCACAACTCCGCTTCGCCCAGTTTGGAACCGATGATGAGTACGGCATCCGACTGATTGATGAGCTCGTGAATGACGGGAAGGCGGATCTCGGACGCGAGCGACAAGGGGTGACTCTCGGGGATCGACGCTTTGCCATTGAGGGTCGTGACTACAGGCGCGTTCAGCGATTCGGCCAGAGCGGTGAGCTCGCTGCCAATGCGGCTCGCACCGCCACCGGCAATGATCACGGGATGCACGGCAGCAGCCAAGACCTCGGCGGCGCGTTCGACCGCAGCCGCGTCGGCGGCGACGCGTGGGCGCTCGGGCCGAGCCTGCAGCAGCTCCTCTGGGCAGTTGCTTGCGGACTCGAGCACGTTGAGAGGAATCTCAATGTGCACTGGACGGGGGCGCCCGTAACGGAATAGCTCAAAGGCATCGTGCACAGCGTTGACGGCATCGCTTGCGCTCGTGACGCGTCGACTCCACTCGACAATTGCCCCAGCAGCACCGGTGGAATCTTTCGTCTCGTGCAGTGCGCCATTGTCGGCAAATTCGCTGCCCTCGGCGACGCCAGGCGAAAGCAGAATCATGGGTCGCGACTCGCAGTAGGCGGTGCCTGCACCCGAAAGGGCATTCAGTAGACCAGGACCCGATGTCGTGATGACAACACCGGGGAGCCCGGTTTGTTGAGACCAACCATCCGACCCATAGCTTGCGCCCTGCTCGTGTCGCGTCGTGACCGGACGGATGCCCAGACGTCCCAGCGGCCGGTAGAACTCAAGATTGTGAGTACCGGGGATGCCGAAGATCGTATCGATGCCGTAGCTGCGCAGCACCGTCATGATGGCGAGACCGGCGTTGTTGACATTAACACCGCCAGCGGCTGCAGCCGCAGTCGACTCTGGACTGTAATTCGTGTCGGTGTCGGTGTCGGTGTCCGTGTCGGTGTCGGTGTCGGTGCTGGTGGCGGTGGCGGTAGTCATGAGTCGGCTCACTTCTCGTCGGCGGTGTACTGGCAGACGCCGTCCACCCACGTTTGGGCAACCGCAATCTCGCTGATGCGTTCACGTTCGGTCTCGAAAATATCGGCGGAGAGCACAGCGAAGTCCGCCCGCTTGCCCACTTCGAGACTGCCAAGGTCGTCCTCGCGGCCAAGTGAGTATGCCGCGTTGATGGTGTGGGCGCGCAGTGCCTGTTCCGGTGAAATCGCGAGGCTGTCTTGGCCGAGCTGGGTTCCGCGTCGAGTGATGCGCGTGGTCGCAGCCTGGATCGCTTCGAGTGGTCGTGGGTCGGCGACAGGCGCATCCGAGCTGATCGTGATGGGAACTCCGGCTGCCGCGAATTCGCCGAGCGGGTTGAAGCGCTCGCCGGGGGTACCGATGGCCTGTTCGACGCCCTCACCCCAATTGAAGTGGTGCTGGGGTTGGTTGACGGGCCGGATGCCGGCCGCCGCCATCCGCGAAATTTGGTCGGGGGTTGGCAGCCCGCAGTGTTCGATGCGGTGCCTGGCGTCGCTGTCAGGGTTCTCTGCCTGGGCGGCTTCAATCGCGTCGACGACCATTTCGATGGCGGTTGGCGATTGCGCGTGGGTCGCGGTTTGGAGCCCGACGGCGTGGGCTCGACTGATGAGCGCTTTGTAATCGGCGGGCTCGTGGTAAAGCTGACCGGTGCGGCAAGGGTCTCCGACGTAGCCATCGGGGAAGTAGGCGGTCCAACCACCGAGGGTGCCATCGGCGTAGAACTTGATGCCCGAAAAACTCAAGTGGGCGTTACCGAAAGCGCCGTGCATTCCGGTTTCGATTGCTTCCTCGAGCAAGTGCGACAGCAGGTACATCGAGATGCGAGTCTTGAGCTGATTCTGCTCCGCCAAGCGCAGGTAGGTGTCGAATTCTCGACGCGAAACTTGAGCGTCGCCGATCGTCGTTACCCCGCCCTGCAGGAAGGCATCCTGTGCCACGGCAAGCTGGCGCACATGCTCGGCTGGGGTATCTGCGAGATGGAAGTTGGGGCCATGGTGGCCAACCTTCACACCGCCAAGTCCGGTAAGAATGTTGCAGGCGGCATCCGACAGCTCACCGGTGAGCTCGCCGTCGGCGTCGCGGAAGAATTCGCCGCCGTCAGGATTTTTGGTGTCCCGACTAATGCCGAACAGCTCGAAGGTGTAGCTGTTGACGACTCCACCATGACCCGAAGCGTTCATGAGGTAGACCTCGCGATCAACCGCGACCGCATCAAGCTCGGTGCGGTGCGGATGACGCTGTTCTGCAAGGTTGCGCTGTTCATAGCCGTAGCCCCGAATCGGCTGACCGTCGGGAACGGTTTCGGCCGCGGCCGCAAGAAGGGCCACGATCTCCGGGATGCTCCCCGCCTTGTCAGGCCCGCAATCCACCCAACTCATTAGCTGACCGAGCATCAACGGGTGAGCGTGCGCATCAATAAATCCGGGCACAATCACTTGCGTGCCGAGGTCAACTCGGGCTGGTTGGGCTGGCGATAGCGTGGCGGCGGCTGCGAGGCAGTCGTCAACGGTTCCCACCGCTGCAACGGTGCCCGCAAAAACGAGTATGGCGTTGACGACAGTGTTTGCGGCATCCAAGGTGTGGATGGCTCGCGCCGTCACAACGGTGGGGGTGAAATCTGAAAGTGGCACGTCAAAGGCCGAAAGCTTGCGCATGAGTACTCCGGTGAGGTTCTTTAGTGAGTGGAGAGTGAAGGTGCCGTCAGCGGCACGAGAGGAGTGTCTGGTGTGCCGTTGAGGGCCCACGAGACAACATTTTGGGCTTGCATTCGCACGTATTCGGCTTCGCTGCGTTCAGAGAAGTAGGCGATGTGTGGCGTGATGAGGGCTCGCGGATGACCGAGGAGTGGATGCTCGGAGGTCGGTGGCTCGACATCCAAAACATCGAGTCCGGCTCCGGCCAGGTGCCCGCTGTCGAGTGCATCGCGAAGAGCTGAACTATCGACGAGCCCACCCCGGCTCACGTTGATGAGATACGACAGTGGTTTCATGGCTCTCAGGAATGAGGCGTCGACCATGTTCGCGGTGTCAACGGTAAGTGGCAGGTGCAACGACAGAACGTCCGAACTCGAACGAACAGTGTCGGCGTCGACGCGGCGAACTCCCGCGGCAGCAAAGCGTTCGCGAGTCTCGTCAGTGTCAGGAATGAACGGGTCGTAGCCGATGATTTCGCCGAACAGGGGGCGTGCAAGTTCGGCAAACTTCATGCCGATCCGACCGAGACCCATCAAGCCAAGAGTGCACTCGCTGAGTCGCGGCTGCACGAGAGTGTCCCGGTCGTTCCAGCGATCAAACACGACGGCGAGTTGCGAAAAATTCACGCCGCGAGTGAGGTGCAACGCCAGCGTGAGGGCGTGAGTTGCGACCTCTTCGGTGGCGGCGCCCACGATGGTGGTGACCCAGATTCCGTGTTCGGTGGCGGCATCCACATCGACGTGGTTGAAGCCCATTGACATGAGGGCGATAACTTTTATCGAGGGCATCCGCTCTATCATGGAGCGCGTGATCGTGGCGTAGCCCACGAGCAGCGCACTAGCGTCAGCGGCTCCGGCAACGATCGTTTCAGCATCCAGCGAATCGAGGAAGTCGACCTCGAACCCGGCGGAGTGCAGAAGCGCGCGCCCGGCCGAGAAATCAGTGCCGTCGAGATCGGTATAGACAGCGCGAAGCGCGTCGCCGTTGCTAGTGGACATGGCTCAGAAACTGCTTCGTACGATCGTGCTGCGGGTTATCGAAGAATTCGCCAGGTTCCGCCTGTTCAACAATCACCCCGCTGTCGAAGAGGGTGACCTCATCGGCCGCGCGACGCGCAAATTTCACTTCGTGGGTGACAACAATCATGGTCATTCCGCCCGCAGCAAGGTCTTCCATAACCTCGAGGACTTCACCGACCAATTCGGGGTCGAGTGCGGATGTCGGCTCGTCGAAGAGCATGACGTGCGGGTTCAGTACGAGCGCCCGCGCAATTGCTACGCGCTGCTGCTGGCCGCCGGAAAGCTCGGAGGGAAAGTGACGATCCCGATCGCCGAGGCCCACTTTGTTGAGCATCAGGAATGCGCGCTCGCGAGCCTCAGCTTTGTTGACGTTCTGCACTTCGGTGAGGGCGAGCACCACATTTTCGAGGGCGTTGAGGTGCGGGAACAGGTTGAATTTCTGGAACACCATGCCAATATCGCGACGTTGCACCGCGAGTCTGCGCTCGGAGTGGTGCGCGATGCGGCCGTTGTTGTCTGAGGCGCCGATTCGATGCCCGTCGAGGCTAATTTCTCCTCTGTCGGCGGGCTCGAGCAGCGCCATCAGACGCAGCATCGTTGATTTACCTGAACCGGACGGTCCGAGAACTGCCTTGACTTGACCTTTGTTGATCTGAAATTCGACGCCCTTGAGAACTTCGATTCCGTTGTAGGCCTTGTGAAGGTTCGAGACGTGCAGGGTCGGAATGGTGTCCGCGGTTTCTGTGCTCATGATTACTTCTCCTTCGGGACCGTTGCGAGGGCACGCGTGCTCAGGCTGATCGGGTCGGTATTCTTCTTTGCGCCACGAGACGTCCAGAGGAAGCGCTTCTCGATCCGACTCTGCACGAGCGTGATGATCGTCACGATGACGAGGTAGTACATGATTGCGACGGTGTAGTACTCGGCATAGCGGAAGGTGATGTTTACTCCGACTTGAGCGGTGGTGAGAAGCTCCTTGAGCGAGATCACCGAGGCCAGAGACGAGTACTTGATGAGTCCGATGAACTCGTTTCCTGTCGGCGGAAGCGCGGTACGGATCGCCTGCGGCAAGACCACCTTGCGCATTACCGAGCCAGGCTTCATGCCCAGCGCGCGAGCGGCAAGCTCTTGACCGTCATCAACACTGCTCAGCGCTGAGCGGATGATCTCGGCCATGAACGCTGCTTCGACGAGACCGAGACCCACGGATGCTGCGACAAATGGTGTGTACCAGTCTGAGCGCAGGGCCGGAAATACTTGGGGGAGAGCGTTCCACATGATGAGCAGAACGAGCAGTGCTGGTAGTGCTCGGAAGAACCAGACGTAAAGGTGTGCCGGAGCGCGAAGAAGTCCCTGCTTGGAGGTTCGGCCGATCGCGAGGAAGAAGCCGAGCACTGTGGCGATGACGAGCGAGCACGCTGCGACTCCGACGGAGATGAGCGCACCCCAGAGGTAGGCGGGGTTGACGAGTTGGGTTAAGAAGATTTCTGGATCAAAGATCATGTGGTGTGACTCCCTGGTTGTGGGCGGTCACGCGAGGTGACCACCCACAGTCGAGTGTTCTTAGTAGACGTCGACGATCGAGGCGTCGAGGTTGTAATCGGCAGCGATCTTCGCGAGAGTCCCGTCGTCGTAGAGGGCGCGGAGTGCCTCAGCAACCGCAGCGGTCAGTTCGCCATCCTTGGGGGTGAAGACCCCGAAGGTGGTGTCTGGGTCAAAGACGCCATTGGCTACAGCGAGCAGTCCATCGTTCTGGGTGGCCATGTAGGCGGCGGCAACGTTGGTCTCAACGAGCACGTCGGACTTTCCGTTGATCACGGCGAGTACGGTTTCTGCAGTCTTGGGGTATTCGGTATTGGTGATGGCTTCTTTGCCGTCGGCTACGCACTCGTCGCTGAGTTTCTGAACGCTGACGGTATTGCTTGATGCTGCCTGAGTTGCGACGCGGAGGCCGCACAGGTCGGCGCCTTCCTTGAGCTTCGCGGCAAGGTCGGGAGCGGCCAATGCCGCGGGCCCGGCATTCATGATGGCGGAGGCATCAGCGATTTGCAGGCGCTCTTCGCTCATGTAGAGGCCACCGAAGATGACGTCGCAGCGACCGGTCTGAAGCCCTGGCATTAGTCCGTCGAAGGAGGTGATTTCGAACTTGGTCTCGACGCCCCAGTAGTCGGCTACGGCGCGGATGCCGTCGGCATCAAAGCCGATGATGTCGCCACCGGTCGAGTCTGCGTAGTACTCAAGTGGTGCGTACTCGGGGTCGATGCACGCGGTGAATGCGTCAGCGTTGACGAGTCCCTCTGGCGCGTTGGATGAGACGGACCCGGTGGTGTCAGTTGCGGTCTCGGTGCCGGCGGCACAGCCTGTCAGCACTACCGCGAGCGAGATGGCTGCGGCGATGCCCATGATTGGTTTCTTCATTGTTTCTCCTGTGGCTGCAGAACGGATCACCCAGAAATTCTTGGGGAGGGTGGTTTGGTTCTGACCATTGTGTTCACACCCGGCGGTAAAGTCAATGCATTTTTGCAGTTTTGTAACCAAAAAGACGCAAACTTGAAACGAATGAGTTGACTATCAGCGGTAAATGGTGGAATTTAACCCAATAAAGTGACAAAACGCTACGTTTCTATAGTTGGTTGAGATAGTCTGGCCGCGTGGACCAGCTAACCGAGCAATCTTTCGCAATTCTGCGCCAGGACGGCCGAACGTCGTTCAGCGATATTGCGCGCCAACTTGATACCAACCGGGCAAGTGTCGCGAAGCGACTGAACCCGCTGCTGCTTTCGGGCGACATCCGAATCATTGCGGCCGTTCATCCGCGGCTTCTCGGGCTGCACGTACTTGCTCACTTGTCGATTCAGACCGAGGGCGATGCTGGAGAACTCGCGGAACGAATCTGCCAGCTAAATTCACCCGTGTTCGTCTCGGAGCGCACGGGCAAATACCAGCTGATTTCAGAACTTCACACGGCAACTATGGCCGAACTGCACGAAGAAATTCGAGCGATTCGTGCCTGCGATGGCGTAGTAGACGTGCAAGTGATGATCTATGAGCGAACGCTCAAGAGCTTCTTTCTTGGTGAGGAACCTGCCCTGGCAGATTTGCCGATCGATGCGACCGATCTCAAGTTGATGGAACTGCTCCAAATTGATGGCCGAATGGGCTATGCCGAACTTGCTGAAGCCGTTGAGTTATCGATCAGCGGATGCCGCACCCGCATTAATCGCCTCACCGAAACTGGGGCGATGCGCATCGGCCTGCTGCGCGAACGCACTGATATGACCTCGCATCTCACGTTCGGTTTCGGATTCATCACCACTGGCAAGACGGACCCGCTCGTGAGACTAATCGACGAGCAACCGGGGGTGGAGTTCATGGCACGCACGATAGGCCGCTTCGACTTCGTGACGACTATCTCGTTCCCGACTCTGAGCGCTTTTAACGACTTTGTGGCAGATCTTCGCGCACTGACCAGCGTGAAGTCGTTGGAAACCTGGCTGCATGCCCGCATCCACAAGGAGCGCTACCAACACAGCTTGCACCGAATTCGCGAGGGCGCCGGTGTTTCGGCCGATCGCAGCGCGGTTGCATCGCCCTAAGGCATCGCTTTAAGGAATTGTTGCTAGTGCAGCTCTTTTTTCCACACACCCTCGTAGCCAATGGGCACGAATCCGACGGCTTCGTTGACGACAAGCATGTGGCGGTTCTCCTCAGCGTTGTAGGTAATCACTGAGGGGTGGCCGGGCGCGACCCGGTCAAGGTGGGCCAGGTTCAGCACCTTCACAAGCATCCCCAGCCGGTGGCCGCGGTGCTCGCGAATCACAATCGTGTTTCCTTGAATGATGGCGCGGGTCGTTTCCTCAGGCACATTGAGTCCAGTGAAGCCGACCAAGCTTCCTGTCGCCACATGCTCGACGGCGGCGACAACAGGAGTGAGCGCGCCCGCAATGAGCCGCGACTCGTTCTCGCGCATTCGTTCAACTGTCCATACATCTTCGGGTGGCTCGAGTCCAGCAGACGGGGCGTCTGTATTCATGCGGGAAAAGAGCATCGCATAGTCCTCGACCCAGCGATCTGGACAGTGATCTACCCACTCGTGCACTGCGTAGTCGCGACTGCAATGGTCGATCGCCCGGTCAACGAGGGAGTGTAGGCCGGGAAGTGGCAACGGCAATCTGCTGATT
>Ga0307487_1002011_pt1 | contig 13579 bp, 17 predicted proteins | sample CBIW12metaG_FD_203665 | JGI IMG/M metagenome (GOLD analysis project Ga0307487, IMG submission 203665) | Sea-ice brine microbial communities from Beaufort Sea near Barrow, Alaska, United States - CBIW 1.2 | ecosystem: Environmental > Aquatic > Marine > Coastal | place: USA: Alaska | collected... | reverse complement strand
GGGAAATATTTGATATGATCTATGCCTCTCATCCCTTTGATGTTGTGGGATACGATGGGTATAATTATCCTTACGCTTTTTCAATTCACGATTTCGAACCAATTACCGGGAGGATCCATCAACCGCCGCCGGTGCATCAAACCTTTGAATCTGATGGCTTTGTGGTATGCAGTTTTTGTCCAAGGAAATATGATTATCATCCCCAAAGTATTCCTGCGCCATATAATCATAGCAATATAGACAGTGATGAGGTTTTGTATTATGTGGCCGGTGATTTTATGAGCAGAAATGATGTTGAACAAGGGCAAATTTCGCTACACCCCACAGGAATTCCACATGGGCCGCACCCGGGAGCTGCAGAGCGCAGTATTGGAAAGACAGAAACAGAAGAACTCGCAGTGATGGTCGATACCTTCAAGCCATTAATGTTGACCGAAGAGGCCATGAAAATAGCCGATGAATCGTATTATAAATCCTGGTTAGATCATTAAATGATTTGAAAATGACAATAAAAATAAATTTTTAAAGAACAGGGAAATTGAATCGTTTAATATTTTAAACCTGTGGATTTTCTCCATAAAACACAAAACAAAATGAGCACAGATAAATCATCTTTAAAATTAGAAAAAGAAAACCCAGAGGCAGAGGATTTCTTGCCGTTATTGGGCACAGATTTCGTGGAACTTTATGTGGGAAATGCCAAACAGGCGGCTTTCTACTATCAACAAGCCTGGGGTTTTGAACCGGTAGCATATTCCGGTTTGGAAACAGGCAGAAAGGACAGTGTTTCCTATGTGATGCAACAGGATAAAATCCGTTTGGTGTTAACTTCACCTTTAAGCCCTGGTGGCGACATCAATGCCCATATCAATAAACATGGAGATGGAGTTAAGATAGTGGCACTTTGGGTAGACGATGCCAGAAAAAGCTATATAGAAACCACCAATCGTGGCGCAAAATCCTATGTAGAACCTTATGTTCTGGAAGATGGCAATGGCTCTGTTGTGATTTCCGGGATCCATACCTATGGTGAGACGGTACATTTGTTTATAGAACGAAAAAATTACAGTGGCGATTTTTTACCTGGATATAAACCATATACGCCCAAATTCAAAGTTGAACCTACCGGCCTTAAGTTTATTGACCATATGGTAGGAAATGTGGGGTGGAATGAAATGAACAAATGGTGTGAATTTTATGCAAATGTGATGGGTTTTGCACAATTGGTTTCTTTTGACGATAAAGATATTTCCACAGATTTTACCGCCTTGATGAGCAAGGTGATGAGCAATGGAAATGGTAGGATAAAATTCCCGATCAACGAACCCGCAGAAGGAAAAAAGAAGTCCCAGATTGAAGAATACATAGATTTTTATAACGGTGCAGGGGTGCAACACATTGCCCTTGCCACAGATAATATTATTGAAACCGTAACAAAATTAAAAGATCGTGGGGTAGAATTTTTATATGTTCCTGAAAGTTATTACGATACGGTATTGGAAAGAGTTGGTGAAATTGATGAAGAATTGGCCCCACTTAAAGAGCTGGGAGTTTTAATTGACAGGGATGACGAAGGGTATTTATTACAAATTTTCACCAAACCGGTTTTGGATCGTCCAACTATGTTTTTTGAGATAATTCAGCGAAAAGGAGCCAAATCTTTCGGAAAAGGAAACTTTAAAGCTCTTTTTGAAGCTATTGAAAGAGAACAGGAAATGCGCGGAACCTTGTAATTTGTATTAAATTATCTCCAATTAATTATCTATGTCAATCTATTTATAACGATTTTATCGACTTTGAGTTAAAGTCATTCTTTGTGTTGCGAAAGATGAAGAATAACATGACTTTTGCATCACATTTTGGAGTGGTTACCAAAGTGTTTTAATTTTTTTTATAATTTAAGTTTTAGTTGGTTAATAAGATAAAAACCCCATCATTAATTTGATGGGGTTTTTTGTTTTTTATACATTTGGAATAGTAATTGTAATTCTACTAAAAATAAAAAAACATTTGGAAAGTCAGGTGTTCATTAAATCTTTGACAAATGAAAAATAGAATTACCATTATAATATTGGTTCTGCTGATGGCCCCTCTCAGTATATTTTCTCAACAAGCTTTTCAGGATGGGGAATGGTTAAAATTCCGGGTTTACTATGGAATATTCAATGCGAGTTATGCAACTTTAGAGGTCAGTGACACCAATTTAAATAATAAAGATGTTTTTCACGTTATAGGAAGGGGTAAATCTACAGGATTGCTGCATTTGTTCTTTAAAGTAGACGATAATTACGAAACTTATATAGACAAAGATAACGGTCTTCCTTATCGTTTTATACGTCAAATTGATGAAGGTGGGCATACCAAAGATTTGCAAATTGATTTTGACCAGGAACTCAATAAGGCGTACGTTTTTAACAGAAAGCATAACGAAAACAAAACCTTTACCACCCAGGAAAACGTGCATGACATGTTATCGTCATTTTACTATATCCGCAACTCCCTGAACGGCAATAAACTTGTTGCTGGTCAGGAATTTAATATGAATATGTTTTTTGATGATGAAAACCACAACTTTAAATTAAAGTTTCTGGGAAGGGAAGTTTTAAACACAAAATTTGGTAAAATTGCAACATTAAAATTCAGGCCTTATGTAATGACGGGAAGAATATTTAAAGAAGAGGAAGCCCTTACGCTTTGGATCACGGACGATAAAAATAAAATGCCCATTAGGATTAAAGCTGATCTTGCGGTAGGTTCGCTTAATGCCGATTTGGAAGAATTTAAAGGATTAAAACATCCATTTGTAATATTAATCAAATAGTTCATGGAACAAATAAAGCCTGAGATTGCAGAGCGTATCCTGAAACTTGAGGAAAAGTTTAAAAATTCCGGACAGGATATCGGCTCTTATCTGGACGGGCTTTTATATGACAAGTATATTACATATTGGGATTACATCAACCTGGATACATTATTGAGTTTGCAGGTTCCAAAAACATATTTCCCCGATGAGGAAATATTTATCACCTATCATCAAATTACCGAGTTGTATTTTAAACTCATCCTGCATGAGCAGAAGCAAATCATTGCATCAAAAAACCTCACCGCATTATTTTTTACCGAAAAATTGACAAGGCTCAACCGCTATGTCAGGATATTGATTGATTCTTTTGATGTCATGATCAAGGGAATGGAGCGGGAACAATTTTTAAAATTCAGAATGGCACTTCTGCCCGCCAGCGGATTCCAATCTGCACAGTTCAGGATGATCGAATTAAATTCAACCCCTTTAGAACATTTGGTCCCGTTTGAACTGAGGAAGAATTTTTCTTCAGAAAACAGCATCGAGGAATTGTATGAAAATTTATATTGGAAGAAGGGAGGAATCGATTTGGGCACAGGCGAAAAAACCCTAACCCTCAAACAATTTGAATTGCGCTATACGCCCCGGTTTTTGCGCATCGCTAATCAGGTGAAGGGGGAAACCCTGTATCACAAATATCTGCAACTTCCCGAAAAAGAAAAAAACGATCAAATTTTGACTGATGCGTTGCGTACCTTTGACAGCAATTTAAACGTCAATTGGTTGTTAATGCATATGGGCGCGGCCCATAGGTATTTGAATAAGGATAAAATGGCACTTGCAGCTACAGGTGGTACAAACTGGAAGGAATTTTTACCCCCCAGTTTCCAAAAAAATAGTTTTTTTCCGAACCTGTGGTCAGAAGAAGAATTCAATAATTGGGGTAAAGAATGGGTAAGCCATTTGTTAAATACAGAAAAATAAAATTAAAATTGAGAAAATTAAGTTTTTTACTATTGTTGTCGATGGCATTTACTGCCTGTAATGAAAAAATTGAGCAGAAGGATTTAAGCGAAGTAAAAGTTGTGGAGAAACAACCCATATTTAAAGAATATGGATTTGTGCTGAATGATTTTGAAGTAGTGCGCGATACCATAAGATCTGGTGATAGTTTTGGAGGGATCATGGGTGTTCAAGGCGTTAGCGGAACAAAGGTTTTTGAAATAATGGAACAGGTTCGGGAAACTTTGGATCCGACCAGATTGAAAATTGGAAAACCTTACGTGATCTTAAAAGGCCGGGATTCGGCTAATACGCCTCAATTTTTTATTTATGAAAACGATAGAATAGAATATACGGTTGTGAATATTGCCGATAATATTGCCGCTTATAAAGCCCAAAAACCGGTAAGCATTAAAAGGAGAACCGTTACGGGAGTAATAGTAAGTAACCTTTCTGAATCTATGGAAAGCCAGGGTTTAAGCGTACTCTTATCTTACAGGTTGAGCAATATTTATCAATGGAGCATCGATTTTTGGAAACTTCAAAAAGGCGATCAGTTTAAAATGGTATATACCGAGAAATATATTAACGATACCATTTATGCAGGAATTGAAAGTATTGAAGGCGCTGTTTTTGTACATCAGAAAAAACCGTATTACGCTTTCAATTATATGGTAGATCCCGAAGCCGGTAATCTTAGTTTTTACGATGAAAAAGCCAGGCCCCTGGAGAGTTTCTTTTTAAAAGCCCCTTTAAATTTTAGTCGTATTTCTTCCAGATATTCAGGGAACAGGTACCATCCGGTGCAAAAGCGATGGAAGGCCCACAAAGGAACGGATTATGCAGCGCCCCGGGGAACCCCTATCTGGTCTACCGCAAACGGGACGGTAATAGCTTCCAGATACACTAAGTGGAATGGGAATTATGTAAAAATAAAACACAATGATACTTATACTACCCAATATCTCCATATGTCCAAAAGAAATGTTCGGGTTGGACAGCGTGTAAAACAAGGTGATGTGATTGGATTTGTAGGTAGTACTGGCCTTGCAACCGGCCCCCATGTTTGTTACAGGTTTTGGGTTCACGGAAAACAGGTGGATCCATTCCGGCAAAATCTTCCTGCTGCAGAACCAATTGCCGATAAATTAAAAGATAATTATTTCGCATCCATAGAACCTGTCAAATTGGAATTGGACAAAATCCCATTTAAAAAAATATAAATACGAAAACCACTGTTGAACAGGTTTTACTAAATGGGAGTTCTAAAAAATTGAAAAAAATAATTTAAGAACAACGAACAACGATTTCAGATTTTAGAATCGTACCTTAAAATAAGACTTCCCAAAAATTAACATAAGATCAAGAGAACAATAATACACTAAAGATGAAAAATATAAACCCTACCAAAACCAAAGCCTGGGAGAAATTGAACAGGCATTTCGAAGAAATCAAGGATTTGGAAATGAAGCAGATTTTTGCTGAAAACCCTGCAAGAGCGAATGAATTTACACTTCACTGGGAGGATTTTTATCTGGATTTGAGCAAAAACAGGATCACGGAAGAAACCCAAAAAATCCTGAACGAATTGGCAGAAGAATGTGGTTTGGCAGAAGCAATTCAATCCTATTATAAAGGGGAAGCCATCAATCAAACCGAAAACAGGCCCGTGCTGCATACCGCTTTAAGAACATCAGAAGATGAAGTGGTTTTGGTAGATGGGGAAAACGTCATGCCCGAAGTTTACCAGGCAAAGGAGAAAATCAAAAAGTTTTCAAATTCTATAATTGAGGGGACAAAATTGGGATATACCGGCCTGCCTTTTACCGATGTGGTAAATATAGGCATTGGAGGATCAGATCTTGGTCCGGCAATGGTTACCGAAGCATTAAAATTTTATAGATACCACCTAAACATACATTATATTTCCAATGTGGATGGAGATCACGTACATGAAATCCTGAAGGACCTGAATCCTGAAACCACCTTGTTTGTAATTGTTTCAAAAACCTTTACCACACAAGAAACTCTTACCAATTCCAATACAGCAAGAACCTGGTTTAAAAAGAAGGCGCCGGCTGAGGCTGTTTCCAAACATTTTGTGGCGGTTTCCAGCAATATAGCGAATGTTCAGGAATTTGGTATTGATCCAGATAATATTTTTCCAATGTGGGACTGGGTTGGCGGTAGATTTTCTCTTTGGAGCGCGGTTGGTTTATCCATTAGCTTGGCAGTTGGCTACAACCAATTTAATGAATTATTAAAAGGCGCTCACCAAATGGATCTTCATTTTAAAAATGAAGCCTTCAGCGAGAATATCCCGGTGCAACTTGCCTTATTGAGCATTTGGTACAACAATTTTTTCAAGGCTGAAAGCGAAGCGGTAATCCCTTACACCCAATATTTACAGAAACTGCCTTCCTACCTGCAGCAGGCAATTATGGAAAGCAACGGTAAAAGTGTGGACAGGAACGGGGAAGCTGTTTCCTACCAAACCGGAAATATCATCTGGGGCGAACCAGGAACCAATTCACAACACGCTTTTTTCCAGTTGATCCATCAGGGCACTAAATTGATCCCGGCAGATTTTATTGGTTTTAAAGAATCGCTATATGGGGACAAGGATCATCACGATAAATTGATGGCCAATTATTTTGCCCAGACCGAAGCCTTCTTGATGGGAAAAACTTCAGAAGATGTTCAAAAAGAACTGGAGGATAAAAACCTGTCAAAAGATGAAATAAAAAAACTAAAACCCTACAAAATCTTCGAAGGGAACAAACCCACCACTTCCATTTTAATAAACAAGCTTACACCTGCAAGTTTGGGAAAATTGATCGCGATGTACGAGCATAAGATATTTGTTCAGGGCGTGATCTGGAATATATTCAGTTATGATCAATGGGGAGTGGAATTAGGGAAACAATTAGCTTCACAAATCCTTTCCGAAATACAGCGATCAGAAATGCGGGAACACGATAGTTCTACTGAAAATCTATTAAAATCCTATTTGAGATAGATTTCAACTTTTTATTAATAAATCAGCAACACCCTTAATTCTAAGGGCCAGGTGACTAATTTTTTTGGTTAATTTTGAACGGAAAATCGATGAATCCGACTATGTATTTACAAACCATCAGGGAATTTAACAAGCTCACATGGTACTTGAATTAGATGCTTCCGCCAGAATTACTGATAAGTTAAACATAAAGGGTATGTTATCTGTTGGAGACCGTGTTTATTTCGGTTACGGTATTACCTGGAATGTCTGGATTTCTTACAAATTCCAAGGATATTCCAAAATAGATTAATAAGATTGCCCTGGATTCCCAGGGCGATTTTTATTGAAAAAAACCTATATTTACCCAAAAATAATTATAATGTACGAAACGGTTCAATTTATTCACTCTTACTGGGCATATCTGGTAGTTCTTGTTTTAATTACAGCATCGGTAAATGCCATTGCTGGTTTTGCGGGCAATAAGGAATACGGTGCCGCCAATTTCAGAATAGCGCTTTTCACCCTTATTGTTTCTCATATCCAATTGCTCATTGGCCTGGTGCTTTATTTTACAACACCCTATTTCAGGGCGTTTAGTGAAGTTGGTATGGGAGGGGTAATGAAGGATCCTACATTGAGATTATACAATGTTGAACATCCACTGGTGATGATCATCGCAATTGTATTGATTACCATGGGTTATTCAAAGCACAAAAAGAAGTTGACCTCTAAGCCAAAATTCAAGATATTGGCCATTTTTTATACCATAGCACTTATTTTAGTATTGTCCAGAATTCCATGGAACATGTGGTTCTAAAATTCAGGTTTTAGGATTCAAGATTCAGAATTCAAATATATATTCCATATAATTTAGCTCACTCTCTCCCTAACAGGAGTTGGAGTGGGCTTTCTTTATAATTCCCCGTTCCATTCCTTATTGAACTGTATTAGGTATTCTTCCATATACTTATGCCTGGCTGCGGCAATTTGTCGTCCGGTTTGGGTATTCATCCTGTCTTTTAACAAGAGAAGTTTTTCATAAAAATGATTGATTGTTGGGGCCGAAGAAGATTTATATGCAGCTTTGCTCATACCCAGGTCCGGCTTGACCTCGGGATCATAGAGCGCCCTTCCTTTAAAGCCCCCATAATTGAACGTTCTGGCTATTCCAATGGCTCCAAGCGCGTCTAAACGGTCGGCATCCTGAATTACATCCAGTTCAGGCGAGCGGAATTTCTGTTCTTCGTTGCCTCCCTTAAATGAAATATTTTCTATTATCCTTGCAACGTGTTCTATAATTTCACAAGAAACACCTTGCTCTTTTAAAAACATACGGGCTTTGTTAGGGCCAATCTTTTCATTGCCATTATGGAATTTTGAATCGGCTATGTCATGAAGCAATGCGCCCAAGGTGACAATAAAATTTTCGACATTTTCATTTTTTGCAATATGTTGTGCATTATTTAGAACCCTTTGAATATGAAACCAATCGTGTCCGCCTTCGGCATTTTGAAGCGTCTGTTTTACAAAATTTTTGGTGTTTTCAATAATTTCAGCCTGGGTCATAAGAATGTTTTTTTATAAATCTCACAGGTGTCAAAGATCTGTGAGGTTTAAATTTTTACTATTCAATATCCGCGATAATAGTTTGTTCCATCTGTTCTATTAAATTTAATGGCATGTCTGAATTTGCGGGAATTGGTTGGTGAACCTTTAATTTTATATGAACTCCTATGCCCAATGGGAATTTCCCATATTCAAAGAGTTTCCAGGAATTGTTGATGGTTATTGGCACCACAACTGCTTCCGGCATTTTCTTGATCAGGATCTGAAGTCCGGTAATTGCAAACCTTTTGGGCTTCCCGTCTCTGCTTCGGGTTCCTTCAGGAAATATTACCGCAGAGTGTTTTGTTTTATTCAAATATTCCGAAAATCGGGTGAGAGCGATTATGGCTTGTTTGGAATCCTTTCGGTCAATTAAAACAGAACCCCCGTGCCTCAAATTAAAAGAAATACTCGGAACTCCTTTTCCAAGTTCTTTTTTACTGACAAATTTGGGATGGTGTTTTCTGAAAAACCAGATAATTGGCGGAATATCATACAAACCCTGATGGTTGGCCACAAAAATACAAGGCCGGTCCAATGGAATCTCATAAGGGTTATCGACACTGAAACGCGTCCCTAAAATATTTAAACTCCGCATTAAAAAAAGGTTAAAAATATCCACCGATATTTTATGTGCTTTATATCCTCCCAGTTTCAGGGAAATCCACTGAATTGGATGAAAGATCAGTAAATTTAGAAAGAAAAAAAAATAACATAAAATTGAAAGGGGATAAGCGAGTACTTTCTTCATCATAAAATAGATCTTCTGCAAAAATACATATTTTAAAGAATATTAGGCAGCACTAGCTATTATTCAACCAGAACACATTTTCCGTTTTCACAAGCAAGTTGCGTGGGTGGAGTAACAAACATGCAGTCGCTAATCACGCCGAACTTTTTATTGTAAGCATCTTCAGCTTTGTTGTATTCTTCAACCATTTTGGTGAGTGCCTCAACATCCATTTGGTTTGAAAACAGGAGATAACCCTGTGGGCCTCCGCAGGCTTTGCTTCCGTAGGCCAAAAAACCGCAATCACCGGTTTCTGAACAACTATCGGCATTTATAACAGAATGAATCTCGGCCAGTTGTTTCTCCAAATTCTTCGCTGTAATTTCCTGGTCATCTTCCGCCTGTTCACAACCTGAAACACTTCCGATAAATAAAAAAAGCGCAAGGAACAATTTCATAAAAGCTGTTTTGATGAGTGAAGAAAGGTACTAAAAATGGTGAATTTCGGCAATAAAAAAAACCGATCTCAGGGAGACCGGTTTTTAATTTATTTTAAGATCAACCCGGGATTAACAAAATTCGTTAAAAGCACCGGTTAAATTTGCTGCGATCATTTCTGCAGGCCGTCCTTCAATATGATGGCGTTCTAACATGTGAACCAATTCACCATCTTTAAACAAGGCAATAGAAGGTGAAGAAGGAGGGAACGGAATCATATAGCCACGTGCTTTATCTGTTGCTTCTTTATCTACTCCTGCAAAAACGGTTACCAAATTGTCAGGTTTCTTGTCATTTTGTATTGAAATACGGGCTCCCGGACGTGCATTTGCTGCCGCACATCCACAAACTGAATTTACCACGACAAGGGTAGTTCCCTTTTTTTGCATCGCCGCATCTACTTCTGCTGCGGTATGTAATTCTTGAAAACCTACTTTTGTAAGGTCTTCTCTCATCGGTTTTACTAAATCTGCTGGATACATATATATGGAATTTTTAATAAACATTTCTAAAGAACAAATATACAGAATTATCTTTACTTAGACTCATCTCAAATAACTATGTATGAATAGGTTGAATTTATTGAAAGTGTTCCATAACTTTATTGGGACACATTCCTTTTAACTTCTTCAAAATACTATCTTTGGCACTCAAAAGAAGATATTTCATGTTCAAATGGGTTTTGGCCGTTCTAGGCTTTATGTTTTTTAGGTATCCGGGTGCTGTCCTAGGTTTTATTGTGGGAACTTTAATAGATAACTGGAATAGGTCTTCGGGCGGGTTGAACTCAGTTTTCTCAGGTGAAGGCCAACGGGTTTCCCCCGGGGATTTTGAATTGAACCTCCTGTCACTTGCTTCCCTGGTTATTAAGGCCGATGGAAAAGTTTCCCAATCTGAAATGGACTATGTGCAAGCCTATTTTGTGCAGGCCTACGGGAAAGAACGTGCCAATGCGACCTTCAGGACCTTTAACGAGGTGATTAAAAACCGGGAAATTTCACCGCAGCGCATCGGGCTATACCTGCAACAGCGAACCAGATATGAGGTAAGACTTCAGATCCTTCATTTTTTATTCAGTATTGCAAAAGCCGATGGATTTGTTTCGGAAGCAGAGGTGAACCAGCTTTTTGAAATTTCCGAATGTTTGAAATTAAGCAGAAGGGATTTTGAGAGCATTAAGGCTATGTTCTTTAAAAGTGCCGATAATGCCTATAAGATCCTGGAAATTGAAAAATCTGCGACCGATGCCGAAGTGAAATCAGCCTTTCGCACTATGGCCAAAAAATACCATCCGGATAAACTCCAACATATGGATGAAGCCTACCGAAAAGGAGCCCAGGAAAAATTCACAAAGGTTCAGGAAGCTTACGAGCAAATTCAAAAGGAAAGAGGTTTATAAAATTAAATTCCCATCATCATTTTTTGAAATTTCAGGGGCAATTACTTAATTCAAAAATATATTTTTAGACTAATCTAAAAATATATTTGGACCATCTAAAATATTTTCTCAATTTTGCATTATCAAATTTAGATGGGTGAAGACCAACGCGCTAAGATTTATTTTATCGATAGGTTTTATTTTTGTCGGCTTATTTTAGGCCTACAGCCAGGAAAATTCAGTTTCGGAAGATTTAATTTTCAATTGGATGCTTTAATTGGTAAAGAATCGATAATTCATAAAAATCAATGTTTGGTGGCGGGATAAGTCTCAGGTTACTAAAATAAATAAAGAGTATGTTTACTTTCTCAGAAGAAAATTATTTAAAGGCCATCTATCACCTGGAGCGAAAATTTCCTGCCGGGGTGAGCACCAATGCGCTTGCCGAAGAAATGGAGACCAAAGCCTCTTCGGTTACCGATATGATCAAGAAACTTTCGGAAAAGAAACTGGTAAATTATAAAAAATATCAGGGGTTTAAGCTTAGTAGGTTAGGTTTGGAAACGGCGGTTTCTGTAATAAGAAAGCACCGCCTTTGGGAAGTTTTCCTGGTAGAAAAATTGGATTTCTCGTGGGATGAGGTTCATGAAGTGGCCGAACAACTGGAACATATAAAATCTGAAAAACTTATCAGGGAGCTCGATAGATTTTTAGGGTTTCCCAAACGTGACCCGCACGGTGATCCAATTCCTGATGGCGAAGGTAATTTTACAATTTTGAATAAAGTCTTATTATCTGATCTCAAAAAGGGAGAATGCGGAATTTTTGTTGGGGTTAAAGATTCTTCAGCAACATTCCTGCAGTTTCTCGATAAAAGGAATATTGCCTTAGGGAACGAACTAAAAATAATTGATAAGGAACCTTTCGATCAATCAATACTTATAAAAATTAATGAACAGGAGTTGAGGGTTTCAAATTTGATTTCCGGCAATCTTTACATTAAAACAACTTAATTATTATGAATGATATAATCTCATATTTAAGTAGTATTGACCCCGTTTTAGCGGCATTTTATGCTACTCTTTTTACCTGGGGGGTAACCGCATTGGGGGCCAGTCTGGTTTTCTTTTTTAAGAATATTAACCGCGCTGTATTTGACGGAATGCTGGGTTTTACGGGTGGAGTGATGGTTGCCGCGAGTTTCTGGAGTTTATTGGCACCAGCGATCGAGATGAGTCCAGGGGAAGGCTTTACCCAGGTGTTTCCATCGGTAATCGGGTTTGCGCTTGGCGCCCTGTTCTTATTTTCCCTGGATAAAATATTACCGCATTTACATGTCAATTTTAAGATGAAGGATAAGGAGGGATTAAAAACCCCTTGGCATAAATCTGTTTTATTGACCCTGGCCATCACGTTGCACAATATTCCTGAAGGACTGGCCATTGGAGTACTGTTTGGGGGAGTCGCGGTAGGATTTGAAGGAGCCAGTATTGGAGGAGCGGTGGCCCTGGCCATTGGAATAGGATTGCAGAATTTTCCGGAAGGTTTTGCAGTAGCGGTACCTTTGAGAAGACAGGGATTAAGCCGATGGAAAAGTTTTAATTATGGACAGCTTTCAGCAATTGTAGAACCAGTGGCCGCAGTTTTGGGGGCCTGGGCCGTTATTACTTTTCAACCTATTTTACCTTATGCCCTGGCTTTTGCAGCCGGAGCAATGATTTTTGTAGTGGTGGAAGAAGTTATCCCGGAGTCTCAACAGGAAAGGTTTACCGATATTTCCACAATGGGATTCATCGGCGGTTTTATCCTGATGATGGCCCTGGATGTAGGTTTGGGTTAATCCCTGTTACATATCAGGCTTTTGATCGTCTTTATTAGAAAGGATTAGTATGAAGTATTTGTTTTTATTCGGAATTTTAATTTGTTCAATTTCCTTATCAGCCCAGGTTCAGGAAGAAAACGGAATTTTCAACTCGGTTTTGCAAGGTGGGGAACAACTTGAATTTGGTGATAAATCCATCAGGTTTAAAGAGGTTATTTCCGATTCCAGATGTCCGAAAGATGTTACTTGTGTTTGGGCAGGGGAAGCCAAAGTTTTGATTGAAATATTTGAAAAGGGCAAACTCATCAACGAAAAATTGGTGGTTATTAATGTATATGCCATAGATGAAATCCCTTTAAAGTTTTCGGCCGGAGGTGGAATCTACTCCATCACTGCATTTAGATTGTTTCCTTATCCCTCCACAGCTTCCAAAAAGGATACAATGGATTATACCCTGGAAATGCAAGTAAGTGAAAATTTATAAGATCGGGAAAAAACTAAAAGCAGAAGAAATATTCAGTAGCTAATCAGTCCATAAAATTTTGAGAGCCTAAAATGACTAAAGTAATGGAGTCGTCAATTTTAGGGGTGGTACAAAACTGTAAATTTTTTTATTTGTTCATAGAAACTGCTAATTTTCAAAAAAACCCCAGTTGTTTCGATTAATAGTTGTCCACTTTTATTTTTTCTTTTAACTCAAAGTACTCCAGACTTTCGGCACGTTAGCACTGCTTAGTTAC
>Ga0307487_1002009_pt1 | contig 13582 bp, 17 predicted proteins | sample CBIW12metaG_FD_203665 | JGI IMG/M metagenome (GOLD analysis project Ga0307487, IMG submission 203665) | Sea-ice brine microbial communities from Beaufort Sea near Barrow, Alaska, United States - CBIW 1.2 | ecosystem: Environmental > Aquatic > Marine > Coastal | place: USA: Alaska | collected... | reverse complement strand
CAAACAACTGCACTTGCCGGATGCCGAGGAATTCCCTAAAGAAATGTTCAAGCAGAAATGGAAAATCTACTCTTTGGACACTTCGGATGTTGGCCTTCCAGAACTGGCAGACCGAAACCAACTGGGCTCAATGATAGATACCTTCAATATTACTGAAGCGGAAAAAATTCGATTAAAACAAGATGCCGGAGTAGAACCCCGCGAAATATTAGATTTCAATGGCCAGAAAGAGAGCGCTCCCGAAGAATGAAATAGATGTTGAATTGCGGTATGCCAATTGGCTTTCCCAAACGATATTGATGCTGCAGCCCAAAAACTTGGGTTTGGTGGCAGGCCGTGGAGCCGCAAAAACCACTGATATTTTTTCCCAACGCCTTCAGGATATTTCTTATGATATGCCCGGCTGTTATATTGCCATTTCCAGTGATACTTTTATGAATGCCAGGAAGAATGTTGTTCCTTCTTTAATTGAGGGTTGGAAGCGGAATGACTGGCAGGAGGATTATCATTTTGTCATTAATAGAAAACCGCCTTCTCATTTCGATAAACCTTACAAAGCGCCAATTGAATGGAAGGACTCCATGACCATCCACAACGGTACGCACTATAAAATCATTTCACAGGACAGGCCTTCCGGTGGTGCAGGGGATTCTTATCAGCATGTAGGCGGGGATGAAGTAAAATTCCAATCGGAAAAGAAAATAAACAAGCTTACCCCTGCGGTTCGTGGTGGTGAAATCAAATACCGGAATTCCCCGTATTATGGCGGCAGGACTTTTATGACGGATATGCCCAACACAAACCACGGGGAACATGACTGGATACTGCGGATGGAAAAGAATATGGACGTGGAACAAATCACGCTGATGCTTCATTGCGCTTTTACAATCAACCAGATCAAGATCGAGCTTTACCACGCGGAGAATTCCAAGGATGCCAAAAAATACGAGAACACAAAAAACAAGCTTGATCGCTGGATAGAGCGGTTCAGGTTGCTTAGAAAAAATTCGACATTCTTTTATATTGCCAGTTCCCTTGTGAATGCTGACTTTTTAGGCTTCGATTATTTTAAGGAGCAGCTGGAGACCATGATATTTTCGGAAGTGGCATCTTCTATTTTTTCAATCACTCCAAAACTGGAAAAAGGAAAGCAGTTTTATCCCACGCTTTCCCAAAAGAATTTTTATAAAGATGGTTTCAATTATTCCAGGGTAGATCAAATTGCCTGGGAAGAAGAAATCGAGGAACTATCCCTGGACCTGAAATATATCAATCACGAACAAGCCATTGAGGGCGGACTTGATACCGGGAATATGTGTTCATTGCTGACGGGACAGGACCAGGGGAAGGCAAACAGGATCTTAAAAGAGTTTTATACCATTCCGGGTACCACCCAGCAATGGATTCCGGAACTGGGAGAGAAATTTGTTGAGTTCTATAAATACCATCGGGAAAAACATTTATTGCTTTACCCGGACAGATCCACGCATCAATATAAAAAGGTGGGGGAAGATCACGCTTCAAAATTCAAGAAAGCTGTTGAGTACGATAAGAAAGGAAATTCGACAGGTTGGACGGTGACTATAATGAATGAAGGTCAGGAGACCATCAGTCAGCAAGCGGAATTTGAATTGGCATTTATCATGCTGGAGGGATCACATCCGGAGCTTCCTGAAATATTAGTGGATCAGCACAACTGCAAATGTTTGAAGTCTTCGATGGAAGGAGCGGAGAAAATACTTCGGGTTACACCAAACGGGGATAAATCAATTCACAAAAATAAATCTTCAGAAAAATTACCGGAAGAGCACCTTCCAATGCGCTCTACAAACTTCAGTGATGCGTTCAAGTATTATATATGTCGGCCGCACTATTTTGAGAAAATAGCAGGTAACAGGATCCAATTCACCGGATTGCCGGGGGTGAGATAACAACATTGCTCCCCAAATGCTCAACTTATGGCCCTGTTTTCCCTCGCAAATTCTGTAAATCTTTGAAAATCAATAATTAAACCCCTTTGGCAAGGCGCGATTTTATATCTGTTGCACAGAAGAGGCCGCCACGCTCAGGGGCGTTATGGTAATTACCCTCTGTTACCCTTTTTAGAGATATGATTGGGCCCGCCGCGTGTCCTTTTCTCTCTAAACTCACTTCGTTAATATTGAAGTAATGAAGGCCAATACATACACTATCGAGGAAGCGATTACCCTTATGAGGAACCTCTCTAAGTTCCATAAGACCTTTAGTATTAAATTCAGGAAGATAGGAGGGGGGGATAGCATCATAAGTAAATGTAGTCTAAGGCCAATGGCCACCACTGCATCAGATAAATTCGGGGCGTACAAGCTCCAGCTTACCAACGAGGACAACCAAACACAGCGCAGCTGTTACATCCCACTAATTAAAGAGGTCAACGGAATAAAAGTCGATTAATATGACAGGACACAGATTATCCAATAACGAATATTTAGGAGTATCAAACGGCAAAGCTAATTACTTCGAGATCCAAGGCAGGGCTGCAACCGGTGCCAATGCTTCCAAAAGTACCGAGGACTTCAACGCTTGGAAGGACAATGCGATAAACCTTGGAGATTATAAGGTGATCCCTTTCGGAACCAACAATGATATCCCTAATGAACTACAAGAAACCATCTTCCCCAATCACCTTGCGCCCGGTGTGCTGGACAGGAAGGTTGAGCTGTTGTTTGGTCAGGGGCCTTACCTGTATCAGCTTAAACCGGACGGAAAACAATTCTCCCGAATCCCTGTAGAAGATGCGAACATTCAAGCCTGGTTAGATTCTATAGATTACGAAACATCCTTAATAAAGAATGCTACCGAGTACTACTATGCCGAGCAGATCTATACCAAGATCCGCCGCGGGATGGGAGCACGTATAGGCAGGACGGACGTATCTGCCGCCGGGGTTGAAACATTGAGCAACGTGAACTGTAGGCTGGCATATAAGCGAAGTGATGCCAAGAAAACACCTACACATGTGATCGTTGGGGACTGGAAAAACTCAACAGATAAAAAAGATTTCGAGGTTTTTCCTATCTGGGACAAGAATATACCAGACCGCTACCCAATATCCATTCATATCACTGGCTTTAAATCCTTTGGATTGCCGCATTATGTGCTTCCAAGCATCTATGGCACGCTCAATTGGATCCGTAGATCTACCATAGCGCCAAAGATTATTGAAGCTTTTACCAATAATTCCTTGAATATCCGCTTTCATATCACATCCCCACAGAAGTTTTGGGATGATCAGCGTGCAATTATGATGAAAAACTGCACCGCTCAGAAGATTAAGTTCACAGAGAAAATGATGCAGGACCTTGAAGATAAGATATTCGATGGCCTTTCTGATGTGCTTTCCGGGGTTGAAAATGTTGGGAAATTCTGGCACAATAAGACAGTACAGTCCTTTGTTGGCGGAAAAGCAGTTGAAGAAGGCTGGAAGATAAGCCCAATTAAACAGGAGGTAAAAGAGTATGTGGATGCCCAGATAGCCGTGGCCAATAAGTCTGATTTTGCCGTGCAGGCCGGATTGAGGTTGCACGCCGCCCTTGCTTTTGTGGGTGCCGATGGTAAAAGCGATTCGGGAAGCGAACAGTTGTACGCATACCTGATCCATCAACTCACGGCCTTGCCAATAGCCGAACTTTTTGTTTGCAAGGCCCTTAACGATCTTATAAAGCACAAATTCAACACCAATATAAGGGTTGGGTTCTACCAGGTACAGGCGCAAAAACAGGAAGATACATCTCAATCCAAAAGGGTTAAAAACACCACCGTATAATGAAAATACTATTCAATAAAGCCGAAGCAGGTCAAGATGAAGTTAAAGCCCTTCTGGGTTTTATGAATGCCGATATCACCTACAAAAATCTTGAACCAGATATTGAACTCAACACACCTTACCTGGTACATTTTATTGGGCAGGCGGTTTATGACAAGATTGCGGCCTTTTACGAATCTGCCCAAACTGCTGAAGGATTTGAAGTTTTAAAACCCATCCTGAAATGTGCCCAGCTTTATATTCTGCTAATAGCATATTTGGAATATGCCTCAAACGGTGATCTTATCCACGGAAATAATGGGCGTAAAGCCATCTTTGCGGCCAATGAAAAAACCCCTTGGGATTGGCAAATTAAAGCCGATAACGGGGCCTTGGAGCGCCGTGCCTATAAAGCGCTTGATTTGCTCATTGATTTGCTTACCGAAGCCGATTATCCAGAATGGACGGCCAGCGCCCCTTATAAAGCGGCAAAAGCCCTGTTCATTCCCACCACCAATTCATTTCAAAAAATCTACCCCATTAACCACAGCGGACAGTTGTTTTACCGGCTAGTGCCGTTTATGGCCGATATTGAACAGGAAAACATCCTTGCCATCCTTGGAGAAGTAAAATACCTAGAATTAAAATCCGGGACTCCCGCTACTATTCCTGAAATCGATTTTAAGCTACTGACTTCCTATTGCCAAAAAATAACCGCATACCTGGTCATTGATCGCGCCTGGAGCATCCTTCCGGAAGAAATGTTGGGGGAACCCGTGAATTACAAGCTTACCGACACTGCCCGCGCAGACCTTAGGGAAAAACGCTCCATTGCGCATTTAAAACGTGTTCAGGTGTATGAACGCGACCTTCAAAGCATCCTTGCACGCCTTGATCTGGAAGTTTTTTCGGTAGATCAAACCCACGGCATCAACCCGGAAAACAAATATTTGAACCTCTAACCAAACAACTAATGAATAAACTCAAACAATTCTTTAAAGCTATCTGGAAATTTTTTGTAAAACTCACCCCAAAAGGGCGGGAAAATCTTTATTATGAAGCCGCATTGGACAATATGAAAGGTGTAAATGAGGAGAAACAGCTCATAAAAAGTAAGTTAAAGGAGGAAATGGACAGCTTCCTGAACCAAAAGAACGTCAGGAAATTGACCGTATCTCAAAAAGAACTGCTTTTGCAGGATAAATTTGGCAAGACAATGAAATATTTCGGCTTTAGGCTGCACCCGGAATCTAATAAACTGATCAATGCATAAAATCAAATTCGGAAACATAGCGCTCGATTTCCCTGAAAGCATTTCAGAAATGACAGAACCTCAATTCCGGTATTTCTCATTTTTGGAAATGAACCGCCAAATGGGAAAATTGACCATGGAAGAACTGGAGGTGCTGTTCGTGTATTTTGCAATGAACATGCTCCGGGCTTCAGAAACTTCGTTGGTGGTTGAAAATGTAACCAATCTCAGGAAATTGGTACAACCCTATTTCACCACTCAAACTGTAAAGGGAAAAAAATATACCATCCTGGACCTCAATTTTGTATCGAATTTGATCCCTGTCATTGAAATTAAAGGCACAAAACTATATGGTCCAGATGCGGCGCTCCAGGATTGCAGCTATGAACAGGTTTTTGTTCACGGACAAAATGCCCTGTTGGATTTTTCAAATGATAGGGATGAAGGGTATCTGGACCAGTTGGTTGCTGTTTTATACCGCCCCATGCACAAGGGAAAACGTGTTGAATTCAATACCGAAACCTATGAAGAGCAGTTGGAACTTATCAAGCAATTGCAGCCGGAAATAAAGTTTGCGGCGTACCTGTTCTTTGCAAGTTGCCACAAATTCATCACCACGGCCAAAGCTCTCAATATAGGCGGCGGTACTAGTATAAATGTGGCCCAATTATTCGAGCCAGACCCATCACAGGGAAAAGCCAAGGGAATAGGCCCTGCGGGCATCATCTTTACCATTGCCGAAAGCGGGGTTTTTGGAAATGCCAGGGAAACCGGTAGGGAGAATGTTTATACTATAATATCAAGAATGGTGCAATTGCACGAACAATATTTAGAACAAAAACGAAATGCTAAACGCAAGTAAATTAAAGAGCTTTCTGGAATTGGCAAAGGCAAACGTGCCGGAGATCAAACAAACCTTCAGGGTGATCCAGGATGAAGATGTGGCCAAATTCACCAGGGCAGTCACCTCCAGCGGTGGGAATATCGTGATCGTTGGCGTATTGCCCTCCATGGGCCTTGATTTCCAAAACCTAGATAACTTCCGCCACAACAATAAAATGCAGTTGTTTATACTTCAAAAATACGATACCACCAGCGGGGAAGAAGCTTTGATGCAATTGTTTGATGATATTGCCGCCGTGGTTTTAAAGTTTGAGGCCTGGATGTTCCTTGAAAGCGATAAATTTCCCTGTCCCCCAATATTCAAGGAAATAAAGTTTGAAACCTTCACCGCAGATCCCGTGAGCAATTACTTTGGGTTTTGCGGCTATATGATACAATTCGATTTAAAAACAAAATAGAAAATATGCAACGCCTACAACACGTTATCCAGATTCGTTCGCCGGTGCCTCACCGCCCGCGTACGTCTGTCAAAAACCACCATTATGGTGGTTTTTTGCTTTTACATACCTTTAGCCTCTAACTAAAAATTTATATTATGAAAAAATTACTATTCCTTTTAATGATTCCAGTTTTTGCATTTTCTCAGGAAGAAGTTGAACAATTTGAAATGACACCTACAGGAATCAATGGTTATGTTGTGGTTGATTATCCCGGTAAAACTGTTGATGAATTATTTATGGCAGGTAAAAGATGGGCAGAGTACACAATCACAAAGGCCGAAGCAGCAAAGAAAAGTGAAATTGTAAACGAATATTTAAATTACAGTATTTATTATCCTGGAGCATTACTTACTGAAAAAGGAGCAAATGCAGGATTTGATGCTAAATTAGATATTGAATTCAGAGTTAAGAATGGGAAAATTCGATATGATATTCAATTACTGGATGTACGTAGTGCATCAGGAGGTGGTTTTTCAATTACCGGAGGTTTTTTTAATTGGTCTTTTTACAATAACAAAGGGAAAATAAAGAGTAATATGGCTTATCCCCTAGAAGAGTTCAATCGCCTTGCCAATAAAATTGTTATTGAAGTATCAGATTATGTTGAACATGATAAAGACAATACCGATTGGTAATCTCTTTAGACTCTAATTAATTACTATTAGTTTAGTATTAGTTTGGTTTTTTTGTTTATCTTAGCAGAGTCGAAAACAATTAAACAATATGCATTACTCAAAAACTTTATTATTAATACGGAAGGTGCCCGATAGCGGTAACGCTCGGCGGTCGAAACTTCAATGTTTAATTGTACCGGACAGCGCCTTCCTATTTAATAAATTAAGTCATGTCAAAACAATTAAACAATTCCAATGAAACATTTAATGTTTCCGTAACAGCAGCGCAATTCGCGTTACTTGAACTCCTAAGACATCCGGATGCTCCGGATTATGCCGAATCCTTAAAAGAAGTCCACGAACTTGGCACGTATTACGTGAATTCCAAGGACCTGGTCAATCTTTCAGCTTCCCGCCAGGTACACTGGCTATACGATGCCGTTTATGCCATCGCGATAGAAGAATTCAACCAACCCAAAACCGCCTAATTATGGAAAAGCAAACTATCAAAGTAGTATGGCCAGATGATTATGAGTTGGATTATCCCGATGAAACTCTTGGCACACTCTGGCACCACCTGTGCGGTGCAAAGCAATTTGATCCCGAAGATGTAGATCCGGTTTATTTTGAGCTTGAAAATAAGGTGAAGATCCAATTCAATCTTTACATCCTCCATCAATGTTATGATAATGGCCGAATTTCTGAGACTGAACTTTTGGAAGGTCTGGAAATAAAAAAAGAACACTATATTTATAATCTTCAAAATCCACAATTATGAAAACTGAAAACGAAAAACAGGAAAACACAACGTTGGAATATTTATTCCAGGAACAGGAAGTACATTTTTTAATTCATCCCACAGATAAAAATGTAATGATCAATGCTACCGAAATGGCAAAAATGTTTGATAGGCGAACAAAGGATTATCTAAAGTCAAAAGCAACAAAAGAACTTATTTTAGAACTTGAACGGGCTCCAAATGGGGCTCGTTCAGATCAGAAAGTTGTAGAAAATAGAGGTCATGTAGGCATTTATTTTTGTGAAATTTTAGCTTTAGATTTTGCCGCATGGTTAGATGTTAAATTTAGAATTTGGATATATAACACTATTCGAGAAATAATAACCAAAGAAACAAGTCACGTAAAAACGGCAGTTTCAACTTTAACTGAAAAAGAAACTGCTTTGCAAAAAATAATATCCAATATACATTCAAGCGAAAATGCAGAGGCAAAATCTTTATTAAATGCCATATCTGAATTTGAAACAGCTAAAAAAAATAAATCTAAAGCTGTTACACTGTTTTCTAAACAAATGAGTATGGATTTGTAAATGAACAACTTGATTTTTTTAGACAATCCAGTGAGAAAAATGAATAATAATCGCTAAATTCGTTCAACAGTAAGTTTCTCCAAACACTAAACCACCCTCCCTGGTGGTTTTTTTATATTTAACAAATTAATGTGCTGTTTATGTATTTGGTTATGTGTTTAAAATATATATATTTGTATTACTTTAGTATTACATTGGTATTGATTTTGGTTTAATACTTCATAAAAATTATATGTCCAAAGAATCCGTCAAAATAAATATTAGCAGAAAACAACTTGCTGCCAAACTGAGAACCTTAGTGTTTAAAGAGGAAGAAGTGCATATTGTTTATCTCCCTGGTTTCAAAATATCTGGTTATGGAGAAACTATAGAAGAAGCTTATGAATTGGCAAAACTGTCATTGAGAGATTTTGCTGATAATTTATTTAAACTTCCTGAATCAAAGATTTATCAAACATTAAGGGAGTTAGGCTGGGAAAAAGATAAATATTTAAAAAAACAAATGCGAAATTTGAGTGAAACAACCTTTGAGGATATTAAAAGAGAATTTAATATTCCAGACAACACACCTATTCACGAATCTTCCCTTTCAGTTTAATGAGTGAATATAATAACCCTGTACCTACTAAATGTTGGGAAGCCTTTTTAATTTATTGTGGTTGCGAATTTGTTAAAAATGATGGTTCACACCACAAATGGAAATGTAAAAACTGTTGGCGATCAATAATTTTTTGGGGCCATAAAAAGGAAGTTCCCCGGTTCCACATTAAAACAAACCTTCACACAATGGGGAAAACCAATAAAGATTTTAACGACTGGGCTGCCATAAATTGTTAACCTAAACCACCCTCCGGGGTGGTTTTTTTATGTCCTTTTCTCACTTCATTTCTTCCGTTATACTTGTAGTATATGATTGGAAGATCCCACAATAACGGCCTCATTGAAAAAGCTTTTGTAGAAAATATCCTCAAGGAAGAAGCCGATAATATTTTTCGCGCCCAGGACAGGGTTTTGAGCAAGGCAGGAAATAGCGAAAAAATCAATCTCACTCGGTATTCCCGTTCCTTTTCGGTTTCCAATATGAGCCTCAAAATTACCCACAACATTCAGGAACGCTTTATAGATATGAAACGCACCCGCTATGGGAAACAAAAACCAATTGCCGTGCATAATAGCATCATTTACGGGCATTGGAACAATATTATTTTCCGCTCCAAGGTGGAACTCACCAAAACATTGCGCGCACAAATGGCCGTGCAACTTAACCTCGAAATATAATGGGAAAGAAAATCACCGATGAAAAGCTGAATGTTGAGATGTCCATTAACGGGGTCAATAAGACTCAGGCGGAAATCAGCAAGATACAGACCTCCATCAGGGGCCTTAAAAATGAACAAGAAGATTTGACCGCTGCCAAGCGCAAACTTATTGCTGAAGGAAAACGGGAATCACAAACCTATAAAGACCTTACGGCGCAACAGGGAAAGAACCGTGTTGCCATTGATGGCTATACCAAAGATCAAAAGAAACTTCAATCCCAGTTAGGCCTTACCGGCCTTACCATGAATCAGCTGAAAAAGCGCAAAGCTTCCTTAACCGCCCAAATGAACAGCGGTAATGATTTCAGCCCTGAATGGAAGAAACTGAACGCTGAATTACACGAAACAGATAACCGAATTAAAAAAGTTCGCGGGGAAATGAACCAGACCGGGGGCGTGATGGCAAGGATGAAGAAAAGCCTTGGCGGTTTTGGTTCTTTATTGTTGGGTGGTGCCGGGATCATGGCTGCATGGAGGGGCGTGAAGAAATTGGTCAATGTGAATTCCGAGTTGAGCGATTCCCAGGCAAACGTCCGTAAAACCACCGGCCTTTCTGATGAAGCAGTCGCAAAACTTACCAAGACCCTGAAAAAATTAGATACCCGGACCCCAATTTTAGAGCTGGAGGCCCTGGCAGAAGAAGCAGGGCGCCTTGGGAAAAGATCGGTAAAAGATATTGAAGGCTTTGTGCGCACTGCCGATAAAATAAGCGTGGCCCTTGGTGATGATCTCCAGGGAGATATTACCGAAAATGTGAGGCTTATCGGGAAATTGACCGAACAATACAGGGTTGGGGATAAATACGGCGGCGACTTTGAGAAGACCATGGAACGCATGGGATCTGCGGTTAACGAAGTAGCTGCTTCAGGTTCAAACCAGGCAGGTTTTCTTGTGGATTACCTTTCCCGCTTGAGTGGGGTTTCAAATCAAACCCATATTTCTGCCGATGAACAATTGGGTTATGCCGCTGCCTTGGATGAATCTGCACAAAGCGTCGAAGTTTCCGGTACCACAATGGGAAAGGTCATAGTGGATATGTACAAAAATGCCGATGAATACGCTCAAATTGCAGGGGTTTCCACCACCGAATTTTCGAATTTATTAAAAACCGATGCCAATGAGGCCCTTCTTATCTTCCTGGAAGGCTTGAAAGGGAATAATGAAGGCTTCGAGGTGATGACCAAGAAAATGGAAGGCCTCAAACTGGAATCAAACAGGAGCATAGCTGTACTTACCTCCCTTGCTGCCAATACGGATAAAGTCCGTGCAAAACAGGAAATTGCCAACAAAGCGATCATTGAAGCCACTTCCCTTACCGAAGAATTCAACATAAAAAACAACAACCTGGCGGGAAACCTTGAAAAAATAGGGAATGCATTTTCCAATTACTTCAAAAATTCCGCATTTACAGGATGGCTTACCGGGGTTACCGCCGGATTCCTTGAATTGATAGGAGTTACTAAGGATGTAAATGAAACCTTTAGGGAAGAGACCAAGACAAAAGTTGAAAGTGCCGCAGCAAACAGAAAGCTCGTCGATACCAGTTCAGCTCTTCTAAGGGAATACGAATCCCTCACAAAAGATGGTGTAGAACCTACAAAAGAAGCCAAGGAAAGACTGGATGTAATAACACTTCAGTTAAAAGATCATTTAGGAGATTCGGTTGTTGCACTTAATAAGGAAACCGGTGCGCTAACATTAAATACCGATGCTGTCAAAAAACAAATAGAAATAAAAAGATTGGCCTCAGATGCCGAAGCCAGCGAATTAGTCTCACGATTAAAGGGCGCCAAAGACAACAAAGCAAAATTTGAAAGTGAACTTCCAGCGCTAATTAAAACAGCGAAAACAAGGAAGCTAATTGCAGCAGAAGCCATTAGGCAGTTAAAAGAAAGTGAAGATTTTAAAAACAAATCCCGTCGTGGACAGTTGGGTGCTTTAAGTTCTCTGGATGCTGTCCAGCAAGAGCGTGAAGCAACCAAAGCCCTCAATGTTTTAAAAGGTAAAATAAACGAACGTGAGAAAAGGCGGCTTAATATATTAACAGCCCTTAAAAAATTAGATTATAGTGAAAATGTCGTCAAGTCTCTATTTCCTGATAAACCGGTAGTTGAGGATAATCCCGATTCAACAGAGCTTACGCAAGAACAAAAAGATGCGATTGCCACCGCTGCCGAAAAAAGGAGAACAGATGCTGCTGCATCTGCTAAAAGAGAAAAAGAACAGTATAAAAATAAGGAAGAGCAATTATCAGAAATAATAAGAAACAAAATCAATGCACGGGAAATTGATAAAAAAGATGGATTAGAAAGAAATCTTGCCAATATAGATGAAAATTACCGAAAAGAAATTGAAAAAGCTGAAGGCCATGCTGATAAAATAAAGGAGTTAGAATTTCTTAGAGATCAAGAAAAAGCAGACCTAAAATTAGAAAAACAGCAAGAATATTCTGACAGGATAACTGCTCTGGAAGAAGAGGATAGGAAATTAAAAGATGATGCAGAATTAGAAAGGGAGATTGCAGCTGCAGGAACTCAAATCCAGAAAGATGAATTAAAATTGGAGCACGCCAGAAGCCTTGCATTGGGAGAGCTCGATATATTAATGGAAGCGGAGTTGGCAAAAGTTGAAGCTGTAGAAAACGCAGAGCAGCTAAAAGCGGCTATCCGGGAAAATTACTCACTTCAAGCCGGTAAACTTAATACCGAATTTGATAATCAGGAAAAAAACCTCAAAAAAGACCAGGTCAAGTGGACAGAAATGACCGAGGAACAAAAGTTAAATGCTGTAACTGGTGCTTTAGGAGCTGCTGCAACGGCATTTAATGAAGGTTCTGGAGCCTGGAAAGCTGTTAAAATTTCTGAAACATTGATCACAACTTATCAATCTGCACAAAATGCATTCAACGCATTAGCTGGAATTCCAATTGTAGGTCCTGCGCTTGGAACTGCAGCAGCTGGATTAGCAGTTGTTGCTGGTTTACAACAAGTTGCGAAAATAAAAAACACACCTATTGCTACAGTTCCTCAACCAAGAACCACTCGGGGTTTCGAGGATGGTTTTTACAGTGATGTGACCAGGACAGACGGAAAACGCTTTAATGCCCGTAATATGGGTAGAAGCGGTACCCAAATAGTAAACGAACCTTCCTACTTTTCAAACAACGGCGGTTTCCTCACCGGGGAAGGCGGTCCCGAAATGATTATTGATACCAATGTTTTTAGAAGGTTGGACCCAAAGATCATAAATAATATTATGGAAGTCCGCCACAACGTGAAAGGATTTGAAAGCGGCAGCTATCCAAACCAAACTGGGGGAAGCAGTGATCCTGAACTTAAAGCAATGCTTGCAACCTTAATAAACAGATTCAGCGAACCAATAATGGCTAAAATGGTCTATGGTTACGATGATGAAAACGCTCGTCAGGTGCTCCAAAACGAAATAACAGCCTCAAAAAATAACGGAAAACTTACCCAATGATAGAAATAGTTCAGGTTCCAGATAGATTTCGTGTAATTGCCGATGGCAACGACACCCTTATTAAACTGCAGGCCAACCCAAACGGCGGCTATTTTGTTCGCGCCAAAATATATGTGGATGACCTCCCAGACCCTTTCCTGGTGCAGGGATGGAGCAAGGATGATGCTGGCCTGTGCGAATTCAATTTAAAGCATTTATACTATTCGTATTTTGTCAATACGTTTTCTTCTGCAATTACCACGGGTTTCAACCCACAGCCGGGTTTGTTCAAAAAAATAAAGATAATTGCCGAAGAATATTTGGTGGGCGGGACGGTTCCCGTTGCCACCTTGAGCCTTCCGGAATTCTATTTGATAAAAAACCTAAGGCCCTATAAATTCGAGGATTCCAAAACGGTTTCTTTTTTGGATCTGCCACAGGAAAACATCAATGTGGACAGGGAATCAGGCTTTGTGTTCCCC
>Ga0307487_1002004_pt1 | contig 13627 bp, 13 predicted proteins | sample CBIW12metaG_FD_203665 | JGI IMG/M metagenome (GOLD analysis project Ga0307487, IMG submission 203665) | Sea-ice brine microbial communities from Beaufort Sea near Barrow, Alaska, United States - CBIW 1.2 | ecosystem: Environmental > Aquatic > Marine > Coastal | place: USA: Alaska | collected... | reverse complement strand
CTTCTCGTCGCGCTTTCGGGATGCGCAGGTTCGCAACCATCCCCAGCGATGCCGTCAGCGACTAGCGGGCCCGAGCAGTCTGCCGAAGCCGGCGAAAACGTCGTTACGACCATCGGCCTGAAGTTCATGCCGAAAGACCTCACCGTCAAGGTGGGCACCACGGTCACTTGGCAAAACGGCGAGACAATCGGTCATACCGTGACGTCCGGAGCCTGGGGCGACGTGAACGAGTCAACCGGTCTTCGCGGCACGCAGACGCCCGACGGTCTCTTCGACCACGACCTAGCCCCGAAGGGCCAGGAGGGCGACACCTTCACTTACACCTTCGACGAACCCGGCGAGTACCTCTACTACTGCCAACCGCACTTGACCATGAACGCAACCGTCACGGTCGAACCGTAAGAACCCGCACAACACAACACACCATCAACAAGGAGAAGAAACAATGCGTAAAATCACAGCACTCACCGGTCTCGGCCTCGCCGCGGTACTCGCGCTCTCGGGCTGCTCAGCGGCAGCAGATTCGCCGGCGACTACCGACGACACGACCTCCTCGGCGGTAGTGGACACAGTAAACAGTGACGGATCCGCGTTGCGTGCAACGCTAACCGCCCTGCTCGCCGACCACGTCTACCTCGCCGGTGCAGCCATCGACCAGGCGCTCGCCGATGGTGGCGACCTCACGACGGAAGACGTCGCCGGGGCAGTCGAAACCCTCGACACCAACTCGGTTGAGATCGCAGCCCTAATCGGCTCGGCTTACCCGGACGCCGAGCAGCCATTCCTCGATTCATGGCGCTCGCACATCCCGTTCTTCGTCAATTACGCGGTCGCGAAGGCAACCGATGACCAGGCTGGCATCGACCAGGCAATGTCCGATCTGGGCGGCTACGCCGTGTCGTTCGGCCAACTGATCAATTCAGTTGTTCCTGAGCTGCCAGCTGAGGCAGTGCAGGCTGAGCTCGAGATGCACGCCACATCGTTGGTCGCAGCGATTGATGCGAACATCGCCGGTGACCCTGCCTACTTCGCACTGCTGAAGGAAGCCGCTGGCCACATGCCGATGACCGCACAGGCACTCGCTGGCGGCATCGCAGCCAACAAGGGCATCCAGTAAAACCGATTCGCGAATGAGCCGGTGGGGAGCGAACGAATCGCTCCCCACCGGCTTCAGGGTTTCCGGAAAGTGGTGGAGAGAAAGGGCAAGGACATGAAAATTTTCGTTGTTGCGGCACGGATCTGGATCGCACTCGCGCTGGTGGTTAATGCATACGTGCACTTTCTTCTCGCGACTCCATTCGATGCCATCGTCGGTTCACTCGTCAGTCAGGGTGCGCTGTTCCGCATCCAGGGCGTCGTGAATATCCTCGCGGCTGTCCTGATTCTGGCGGTATATCGCTGGTGGACCGGTCTGCTTGTGGCAGTGATCGCGGCGGGCGGGCTCGCACTGCTGGTGGCTTCGGTTTATGTGCCGTTGGATCTGAGCGCAATCGGGTTTCCTGTGATCTACGAACCCGCGTGGTATCCGGACAAGGTGGTAGCAGTCATTGCTCAGGGCTTCGCGGTGATTGGCGGGCTGGTAGTGGCGGTGTCGACGCGTGCTCGTGCAGCGCAGAAACACAACTGACATTTTTATGCTCGTGGCTAGGCCCAAGGATGTTCTCCCTAAGGCCAACGCCGCCCAGTTCGTCTATTCACACCAACAGTGTCGCAGGCCGCCACCAGCGTTGACTCTCCCGCGATCAACACCCAAAACCGGGCCTGCCTATCGATCAACCCTGTCTCAACAACACCACAACAGCTCACATCAATAACGCGAGTGATTCAACTACCGATTGAGCCAGACGACCCCTCGACGTCACGCCTTCGAGAGGATGACGAAGGCCAGTGATCTCGTTGCGGGGTACGGCGCTCTGTGGATGCGTTGTGCGTAAAGAAACAAGCCTGTGGCTGTGGTGGGTTACGCATCAATGGTGCTTGGCCGAGCGAGTGAATCAGTCGCCCGAACTCGGAGGAAGCACATCGCGGTCGACTACTACGGAGATTGTGTCAAGTCGCGGGTCAGCTATCAGTCGCTGAAAGATGTTCAACTCAGCTGCGACTACTAGCGAATCTGGATAGAGGCGACCGCCCCACGCGAGACGATATTCGTCGTCCCAGACGAACTCTGGGACCCTAACCCCAGCGTGAATATCAGTAGCCTCGAGCGGAGCCTCAAAATAATCCTCGCCCAACATCCGACAAGTTGAGCAGGACTGTCTGCCGCTAGCATAGCCAACCCAATGAAGGCTATGGAGCACAACGTTGCCGACCGCATCGCGGAGCGCACCTACAGTGGCATCATCTAGCTCGCCCCTACACGACACGAGGTCTCTGACACCCGGTTCTTCAATCGCGACACGGTCCGCTAGTTCGAACCAATCGAGCGAAGCGGTTGCTTCGTCGAACGGTACGAACCGCGACCAGCGAACGAAATTGCCGCGCTCATTGACTAGTGGCAGGAATATCCGAAGCATGGGCAGACTGTGATGCGATTCGGGAATGAAGTCGCGTGCCGACCACCCGTGTTCAGATCGCGCAGACTGCGTCGCGTAGTTGTCCATGTTCGACACACTACAGATTCGCGCCCGAGCGACAGCCTAAGTACACGCTGGTTAGCGCACGGACCAGCAGCCTGTCGCATTAAGGATTCGCACGCGGCGAACGGGCCGTAGCGTCGCTATCCGTCCGATTCAGTCGACGCGTTTAGCCACCCGGTCGCAGAGGGTGACCCACTCTCCGTCTGGATTGAACTCCCAATGATGAGTTTGGGTGCGTCCACCGTCGCTAAAGGTAACCGTTGCACGTGCATGTTTGCCGGTGAAGTGCCAAGTGTTTTTGTCGACGTTGACTAGATAGTCGTTGGCGAATCCGAGGTTGTCGATGCTCCACGAAAAATAGCTTTGCCGTTCTGGGTCCCAGCCAAGAAAACTCATCGTGTCGAACGGCCCATTTGCATGTTCCTCTTGCACTATGAAGTACTCGCCCACGTTCCAATGCGCGGAATGGACGCTACGCCAGGGCCCGCCTTGTCTGTCTGTGCCGTACGCCGTGCCCTCCGCAGACCAGTCACCGAGAAAAACGGCCAACGCCTTGTGTTTTTCAACCATGCGAAGACTCTGGCACATTGATGTGGACCTCCGCCAGGGTGGGATTCTGTGGGTGGAGCCAATGGTTACGAGGTTCATCCACCTGAAGCCAGTCTTCGAGTTCATCTCGGATGAGCTCTTCGGTCCAGTGGTCGTCAGCTTCGGCCGCGGACTGCACTAGATGACAAGCGAACCCGTCGACAAGAGCGCGCATTCTTTCGATCTGTGGCGATCGGCATGGTCGGTCTCGGAACGCGTGTCTCGTATGGTTGCCAGGGCTGTCGGTGCGCTGGCTGATGGTCGAGAACGTAGATCTGGTGCAGCTGCTCATGTTCATCATGGTCCACGCATTCCTCCTCTTCTCCTACGAGGCATTACCCGAAGAATTGGTGTTGCGAGGCTATGCCTAGACTTCTGTAAGGGAACGCTGGACGCCCTTCTTCGTTGTGATTTCTCAGGACATCGGTAACAGTTCTGGGGGTCTCGGTGGTGACAGGTCTGCTCGATGTTCGAGGGATGAGCCTTGGTGAACCTGGTGAACCTGGTGAACCTGGTGAACCTGGTGGACGACGGGCCGATCCGTAGTCACGAGAAGATACGGTCGTTGGCCATGACTCCAGTGCCGTCGACATCGACTGTGACGGGGTTTCTTTCGTTCGAGTTGCGGTTGCCAACCCCTCGGCACAGTCATGGGGCCAACGTATCGCGACCACCCTCTTCCTGTTTGCGAAGCGATTCGATCGATCGGATGCCCTCTGGGCGGCCCGCGCGCACCCATAGCGCCCACAGTGTGGCTGCTATGAGCGCTGCAGCCGCGAGGCTCACGAGGGGCCAACCGCGGGCAAGGTTGACGATAAGCGTGAACGCCACGATTGCCGCGCCGACCACGTTGAGCACGAAGCGTTTGCGCTGGCGGGCCAGGTGTGTGAACCGAGCCATCGCCAGCAAGCCGGAGAGGAAGCTCAAAAATACAGCGACTGCGTAGAACAGCACGAGCCGCTGGTCGTCAGCGCCGGTGGCAGCGAGGACGACCATCGAGAGAGCGGTGAAGAGTACGAGACCCCAGTATGGGGTGTGGCGCCGATTCACTCTGCCAAATGCCGCAGGCAGAATGCCCACGGCGTTCGTGCCGGAGGGATGCACCGCGAGCGCTTTCAGCAGCCCAGGGCCCGCCTGAAAAGACGAACTTGCCGCGGCGAGTAGTAGCAGCGCGGTCATGAGCTGGAAGAGTCCAAACAGCGGGGCCGGGGCGACGTGCCGGGCGAAGTCGGCTATGAGAGTCGACCCCTTGTCGGGGATGCTGATGCCAAGCCGTGTCGCTTGCACCGCGAAGGTGAGTGTGAGTACACCAACGATGCCAAGGGTGAGCCACAGCGTGAGCTGTCCGAACCGGCGGCGACCATCAGAATCGAGTCCGCCGAGCTGGGCAATCGCCGTCGAGGGAGCCTCGACACCGGTCGCGAGCGCCATCGCGACCGGGAACGCCAGTATGACGGCTACAGCGCCCGCAAGTGCGTTCGGGTCGGCAGCTGCCGAATCGTCGAGGAACGCCGAGTCGAGCGGCGCGGCGACAACGCTGAACAAGAGCACCGAGGTTGCCACCGCGACGAAGCTCACCGTCATCAGCGCGAACAGGATTCGCCCGAGGTTTCCGAACAGGGACAACCCGCCAACCATGGCCACGAGCGCGAGGGCAATGAGCAAGCGCCACGGTGCAAGCACGGGAAAGTAGGCGATGACGGCCGACGCGGCTGCCGAGACGCTGATCGCGATGGTCAGTACGAAGTCGACCACGAGGGAGCCGACTGGCAGAAACGACCAGCCGTCGCCGAAAGCTTCGCCGACGGCAGCCGATGCTCCACCGCCCTGGGGATAGCGGGCGATCAGCGCCCGGTAGTTCAGGACAACAAGCGCGATGATCGACACGACGAGCCCCATCGTCGCGACGAGCAGGTCGAGCCGACCATCCAGCGCCCGGAGCGCCGCTTCGACCGCGTAGGCGACCGAGGATACAGGGTCAGCCATGAGCGTGAAAGCGAACGCAAGAAACAGAACGACGCGAGAGCGGAGGAAGGGCACGCGGTGACCCTACTCCCGCATCGACCTACTCCGTCGCGCGCCGCGGCGTGACCGGGCGAAATTCGGGCGCTAGCCTCACGCGCGGGCTGAGGTGCGGAACACACTCACCAGGTCGAGACCACGGCCCGCAACGGAGTTGGTTGGGACTATGCCAGCGTTCGTGATGCCGGGCCGACAGCTTTCGCTTAGGTATAGTCGGGAGCGTGAATGAAAAAGATATGCTCGGCCTCTGGTCTGGAGCGCGGCTGCACATCATGGTGGCGCAATTCGCGCCGACCTTCCTGCTCACCGTAGTCATTACCGTGCTTGCCCTGGACGGCTTCGATGGCAGCCCGGTCGCGGTGCGGATCGCGGCGGCGGGAATCTTGCTTGCCTCGGGAATCCTCGGTTCCATCGCTCAGTACACATCCGCCAGCGAAGCACAGGCAGTGGTGGCCGATCTGCGCCAGATTGAGAATCCGTCCCGACTCGTGCAGCAGATCATCCAGACCGCATGGTGGACGACGATCGTGAAGTTCGTCACCCCGGCGATCTTCACGGGGATCTTCCTAGCGATCCTTGGGGAACTGTTCATCGCAGGCTAGGCGACCGCGCGGCAGCGATCTATGAGGAGCGCACCCACATCGGCTGGTCAGCTGCGGAGCACTTTAGGCTGTTGGTTGCGGTGTAAAAGCCCCACTCGGTAGGTCTTTTTCGCCGGCAATGATTGCGTCAACGATGCGGCGCGCAACGTCGGCGGGGTCGAAGCCGGTGGGCATAGTGGGCGCGGTGCCGGCGACCGGCCGAGTGGCGAGCCCCGTCTCGGTGTGGCCGGGTCGGGCGTCAACGAGCCCGATGCCGTCGCGGCGCAATTCGCGGCCAGCCGCCTGCCCGAACGCGGCGAGCGCTGCTTTGGACGCGGAGTATGCGGCCATGTTCGCTGTGGGGGACTCACTGACAATACCGCTCAGGGTAAGAAAGAATGGGTCGCGCTTCGCTGCAGCAGACTCGAGCAGGGCGGGGCGTGCTGCGCGTAGCAGGCGCATCGGCCCAAGCGCGTTTACGGCGAAAAGCTCATCCATGGTCTCGTCGTCTGCGTCAGACGCCGGCCCAAAGGCAACCACTCCGGCCGCGTTGACGACACCATCGAGCTGCCCATAGGCCCCGAGGGCGGCATTGACAAGTTCGACGCCGGATCCAGCGTCACGCAGGTCAGAATTGACGAAAGTGCCCGGCACGGCTAGGGCACGTATTTTCTCCTCTGAGCGCCCATGGAGTGTGAGCCGGGCGCCTTCAGCAGCCAAAATTCGAGCGATCGCGGAGCCAAGGCCACCCGATGCGCCAACGACAAGAATGGATGATCCTGCAAGCGAAGTCATTCGTCAACGATACTGTTTGCGGCTGTGGAAAGCCCCAGCCGCAGTAGCGTGGTGGCATGACAACAGGCGAGCCGGCAACACCGTGGTATGCGCTCACCTCCGACGAGGCGTTCGCTCAGCTTGACGCGAGCCCGCAGGGGCTGACCGCAGCCGAGGCCAAGGAGCGCCGCGCCAGGGTCGGGCCGAACCAGCTGGAAGTGCGCAAGCCGACGCCCCCGTGGGTGGTCGCAGCGCGACAATTTCGGTCGCCCCTTATCGCAATTCTGTTGGTCGCGGCGACGGTGGCCCTGTTGCTACAGGACTGGGTTGACGCGACGGCGATCCTCATCGTGCTCGTGCTGAACGCGTCGATTGGGTTCTGGGAAGAGACGCACGCCGAGCGCGAGATGCGCGCCCTCGCCTCGCTCACCGTGCCCGCTGCACGCGCCGTGCGCGACGGACACGTCATCCGGCTGCCTGCAGTCGACCTCGTGCCCGGCGATGTCGTCGCGCTCGAGAGTGGCGAGCAGGTGGCCGCCGACGTGCGTGTCATCGACGCTCACGCCCTGCAGGTCGACGAGTCGATGCTGACCGGCGAGTCAGAGCAGGTGCACAAGACCTCCGCGCCTGTTGCCGAGCATGCCGCAATGGGCGACCGTCTCGGGATGCTTTACAGTGGCACCTTCGTTACGTTCGGTCGCGGCCGCGGTGTAGTCGTCGCGACGGGCCGCGATACCGAGTTGGGGCGCATTAACGAGCTCGTACAGACTAGCTCGGAGCGCACGCCGCTGCAGCAGAGTATCCGCAGCCTCGAGCGCCGTATCGGACTGTTCGTTGCCGTCGTTGCTATAGCTGTCGTCGTCACCGGTCTGTTGCTGGGGGAAAATCTCGAAACAGTGTTCCTGTCAGCGATCGCCATGGCCGTCGCGACGATTCCCGAAGCCTTGCCGGTAGTGATGACGGTCGCCCTCGCGATCGGTGTGCGCCGCATGGCGGCCCAGGGTGCGATTGTGCGCACGCTGCCCGCCGCCGAGACTTTAGGATCGACAACCGTGATCGCGAGCGACAAAACGGGGACGCTCACCGAAAACCGGCTCACCGCCGAGCGCGTGTGGATACCCGGCGGCGATGCACTCGACGTGTCAACTCTGCCCCACCAGCCGAGCGGCGTACTGCGCGAGATCGTCATGGCTGGCGCCCTCGTCAACGAGGCGCACCCGCACGCAGACGATGAGAGTGGCTTCATCGGTGACGCCGTCGATGTGGCGCTCGCCGTGCTTGCGCGCTCGCTCGGGGTAACGAGCGATGATGACGACCTACCTGACCAAGTGGCCCGCCTCCCGTACGAGCCGCAAAACCGCTACTCACAGTCACTGCGTCGCGGCAACCATGACGCCGACGATGCCGCGCTCATGCTCTACGTGAAGGGCGCGCCAGAACTCGTGCTGTCGATGTGCAGCTCAGAGGCTGGGGCCACCACGCTCGACACTGCCGCGCGTCAGCGGGTGCAGGATGCGCACGACCAACTGGCCGCAGACGGCTACCGCGTGCTGGCGATCGCCTGCCGCAGGGTGGCCGACAACGAGCTGCCGGGGCCGGAGCTGCCTCACCCCACCGGCCTGCAGTTGCTCGGACTTGTTGCGCTCACCGACCCGCCGCGCGCGGATGCCCTCGAGTCGATCGCACTCTGCGTCGGGGCAGGGATGCGCGTCATTATGGTGACCGGCGACCACCCTTTGACCGCAACCACAATCGCGCGCCGGCTCGGCATCGCCGACTACGACAACGTGATCACGGGCGACGAACTCGACGAGCTCGACGACGCAGCGCTCGCTGAACGCGTCGCTCACGCCGGCGTGGTGGCGCGTGTCTCGCCCTCAGACAAGCTGCGCATCGTACAGGCGCTGCAGGCCAACGGCGACACGGTCGCAGTGACGGGCGACGGCGTGAACGATGCGCCCGCACTCAAGGCGGTCGCGATCGGCGTCGCGATGGGCGATTCGGGCACCGATGTGGCCCGCGAGGCCGCAGATGTCGTGCTCACCGACGACCGCTTCGCCACCGTTGTCGAAGCGGTCCGGCAGGGGCGCATCGTGTTCTCAGCGATCCGCAAAGCTACCTTCTTCTTGTTGTCGACCGGATTCGGCATCATGCTCGCCGTCGCTATTAGCTTCTTCTTTGAGCAGCCGCTGCTCTTGATCCCCGTGCAGGTGTTGTGGATCAACGTCGTCACGAGCGGCCTACAAGACGTCGCGCTCGCGTTCGAACCCGCCGAAGGGGACGAGCTTCGTCGGCCTCCACGGGCTGCGAGCGAAGGCATCCTGTCCCGCGAATTGTGGGTGCGCACAGTGATTTCGGCGAGTTGGATGGCGACCGTGCTGCTCATCACCTTCCAACTGGCGCTCGCCGCAGGCTATGAACTCGAGCGCGTGCGCACCATCACGATGACAGTGTTCGTGCTGATGAGTTTCTTCCAGTCGGGCAGCGCGCGCACCGAGCGCCGCTCGCTCTTCACCATCAGCCCATTCAGCAACCTGTTTCTCATCGCGACCGCGCTCGGCTCGCTCGGGCTACAGTGGCTCGTGATGACCTGGCCGCTCAGCGCGGGCGTGCTGGGGCTTGTGCCGCTCACGCTCGGCGAGTGGGTGGGGTGCGCACTCGCCGCATCGACCCTGCTGGGGCTCATCGAGGTAGAAAAGTTTGTGCGACGCATGATCGCACGGCACATGAGCCTGGCTGTGGTCTAGACAGGCTGGTGAGCATGCTGCGTCAAGCTGGAGAGCTTCACCTCTCCGATCGGCTCTTCGGCGAGCAGCGGCACGATCGCGATCCGTGGGCTGAGCGCACGCACTCTGGCGATCTGTTTGACTTCGTTTGCGGCCCGCTTGTGCAAAAACGGCGACACGGGGTGCGCGGCGGCGATCGAATTGTTGACAACCCAGCCCCATGGATGGATGCCCGCACGTTCCAGATCCTGCTGTAGTCCTTCGGCTTCGAGCACGGGGGTTGTTTCGGCCAGGGTGACGAGGATGACCTTCGTCTGCTCCGGATCCTGCAGGCGCATCAGCGGCGTAACGAACGTGAGGCTGTCACCGATCTGTCGGGCGATCTCGCGATGGTAGGAGCCCGTGGCATCCAACAGTAGGAGGGTGTGGCCGGTCGGGGCGGTGTCGATCACCACAAACTGGCGCCGTGATTCGTGGACCGCGCGGGAGAACTGCTGGAACACCGCAACCTCTTCGGTGCACGGTGACATGAGATCTTCTGCCAGGGCCGCCCGGCCGTTATTGTCGAGTTCCTTCCCCTTGGTGGCCATGACATGGTCACGGTATTGCTGGGTCGCCTCATCAGGATCGATGCGGGAAACGGTGAGACCGGGCACACTGCCGTGCAGAGTTTCGGTGAGGTGGGCTGCAGGATCGGTGGTGGTGAGGTGCACCTCATGCCCGCGGTGAGCGAGCGCGACGGCGACCGCTGCGGCGATGGTGGTCTTGCCGACGCCACCCTTTCCCATGCACAGAACGAGACCGTGGTCATCCTTGTCCAGCTCATCGACGAGGGCGACCAGCGGTGCGTCGACGAGCACTTCAGCCGCCGAATCGTTCGGTGATTCCGGTGATTCTGCTGAACCGGCCGTGAATAGGCTGCGGAGGGCATCGATGCCGACCATGTTGCCGGTCTTCAGTTCCAGTGTGTCCCTGGGCAGGGCCGCAATCGAGGTGGGCATGGCCGCGATTGCGGTGCTCTCTCGATTCCGCAGAGCCGTGGCGATCGATTCGTCGCCTGCAGCTTCGGGCAACACTCCGTTGACGACGACGTACCCGCTGTGGATCCCGATCTCTGACAACTCAGCAAATGTGCGGTCAATTTCGACCAAGGAGGATGTCTGCGCACGGCCCACGAGAACCAGTCGGGTGCGAGTGGGATCGGTGAGTTCTGTAACCGCGTTCGCGTAGACGGTCCGGTGCTTCTCTAGGCCGGCCATTGGGCCGAGGCAGGAAGCGTCACCGTTGCCGGTAGAGAGGAACTCTGTCCATGAGCCGGGCAGCTGCAGCAACCGGATGGTGTGCCCGGTCGGGGCAGTATCGAAGATGATGTGGTCGTAACGACCGTAGCTGGCAGTATCGGTGAGAAGGTTGGTGAACTCATCGAAGGAGGCAATCTCGGTGGTGCACGATCCCGAAAGGCTTTCGGCAATTCCCGCGAGCTCGCTGGCGGGTAGCAGCCCGCGCACGGGTGCGATGATCCGTTCACGGTAGGCTTCGGCGGCTTGCTCCGGATCGATCTCGAGAGCTGAAAGCCGAGGAATTTCAGGTATCGCGGTGATCGCATTGCCGATGGTGATGTCGAAGACTTGCCCAATATTGGAGGCGGGATCGGTGCTCACCAGCAGAACGTGCTTGCCGCGGGTGGCGAGCTCGAGCGCGGTCGCGCAGGCGACCGAAGTTTTGCCGACGCCTCCCTTACCGGTGAAGAAGAGGAATCTGGGCGGATCTTCGAGAAACTTCACGGTCGACTCAACAACATCCAGTTCCACCGCAGCAGCCGCCAGCCGTCTTCTCGGTGAGCCCAAGGTCGAGACGCTCAGCGGACCTCGCGGCAGGAGTACCGAGGCCGGCAAGGCCGTGCAGCGCCTCTATGGTGGGATACGCGCCGGCGGCAACGGTGACTCCATCGACGACGGTCAGCGGCAGTCCCTTCGACCCGACGGTGTGCATGAATGCGCGCACCGTTTCGTCGTTTGTGAACGCGGTGGGGTCGTTGGCCAGGTTGTGGCGCGTAATGTCGGCGCCTAGCTCTTGAAGGCTGCGAACGTTTGTGGTGACGGTCACGAGTGACTGGTCGACGTCGACACCGCACACTCCGGTGTCGCAGCAGAGGGCGGCTTCGTAAATGTGGATCGTGGGCATGAGGTTCTCCTTTGTGGTCATACGGAACAGGATTCGCTGTGGATATGCGAGGGCGCATCGACATGGATAGCAACGCCGAGGGCCCGGATCGCCTTGGATTCGACCGCGTAGTGCACATTCATGCCCCGGCGCTCCTTTGAGACGAGCCCGGCCTTCTCGAGTGTCTTCAGGTGATGGCTAACCGTCGGCTCCGAAAGCCCAACGGCTGGTGCTAGGTCGCACGTGCATGCTTCCTTGTTGGGCTGGTTGAGCATAAACGCGATGAGCCGAAGACGGGCAGGATCAGCCAGCGCCTTCAATCGCACCGCGAGACGCACCGCATCATCTAAGGGAAAGTCCGGAGTTGATGATAGCGGCGCGCAGCATATTGGCGACACATCATTCAGGACCGGGAGCGCTTTAGGCATAGTCCCAGTATGGCACCTATTCGACATATATCAAATAGTTAGGGAGGCGGTTGGGCGCTGTTCCCGAGCGGGCGCCTGTCTCCGCTATTCGTACCGAAGCGACTCCACAGGGTCAGCTCGAGCAGCCCGAGCAGCGGGCAGGGTGCCCGCGAGGAACGCGATAGCCATTACGACGAGGATGATCACGGCGACCGAGATCGGGTCGAAAGCGATTAGCGTGAGTCCCGGTAGGTCGGCGAGGATCGCGCCGGAGAGTAGCGAGCTGATCCCAGCGCCCACGAGCATCCCGATTCCGACACCGATCGCACTGCCCAAGAAGCCGATGAAGACAGCTTCGAGGCTGAAGAGTCCGAAGACTTTCCCGCTGCCCATTCCCATTGCTTTCATGAGCCCAATCTCGCGGGTGCGTTCCTGCACAGACATGAACAGGGTGTTCACGATTCCAAAGCTTGCCGCCAACAGGGCGATAATCGCGAACGCATTCAACACCAGAACGATGGCATCAATGATGGTCTTGAACGTGCCCAGCTGGTCGGCGACAGTGGTGCCAGTGAAGCCTGCATCCGCGAGCCGCTCCTTGAGCGAAGTGACCTCGGCATCGGTCGCCGCCGGATCGAAGCGGATACTCGCCTGGGCGTAACGCTCCTGCTGATCAGTCGGGATGCCAATGTTCTGGGTCTGATACAGCTCATCGGTCAGCGCAGAGTTCACGACAAGTCCGCCAGCACCGGGCGCAGCAATGCTCTCCTCGGCAACACCTACGATGGTGGCGTCGATAAAGTGTTGGGTGCGTTCGGCGTCCGTGATCGCGATCGTGAGGGTCTCGCCCACGGCGGCATCCGCGTCAGCGAAACCGAGCGACTCCACATAGGTGACAGGCACATTCAGTTCGACGGCATCCGAATCTGCTGCGGGCGCTGCACCAGCCGCGAGCCGCACAGTTTGGCCTGCAATGAGAACGCCGACAGACGTCAGGTACTGCGTGCCATCGCCGTACTGAATCCAGTCAGGGGAAATCGACTTTGTCGCCTCAACATCGAGCACACCCTCGATGGTGGCGAGCGCATCCAAATCGCCGGGAGTGAGTGCCACGACTGTGGACCCGGGACGACTGAACCCTCCGCTGACCACAGCATCGGGGTCATATTCGGCAGGCCCGGAGGCATCGCCGAAGCCGGCATTTGCGTCCTGGGTCACCGAAACCGTCATCACATCTTCTGCACCAATGGAGGTGACGGTGTCGTCGATATACCGGTTGATTCCGGTACCGAGGCCGTTGGTGATGGTGAGAGTGAACGCGCCAACGAAGATCGCAAGGATCGTCAGAATGGTGCGGGTCTTCGAACGGAAGGTGTTTGACGCGGCCGAGCCGATCAGGTCGAGAAGCTTCATGCGGCCACCTCCGTGGTGTCGTTCACGAGCAGGCCGTCGCGAATGTAGAGACGTCGATCGCAGCGAGCAGCGAGTTCCTCGTCGTGAGTGACCACGATCAAAGTGATGCCGTTATCGCGGTTGAGATCAAACAGGATGTCTTCAACGACTGCGCCGGTGGCGGTGTCGAGATTTCCGGTGGGCTCATCGGCGAAGATGATGCGTGGGTTGTTGACCAGCGCGCGAGCGATCACGGAGCGCTGCTTTTGACCACCAGACAGGTTGAGGGCCTTACTCGACGCTTTGTCGGCCATTTCCAGTTCCTCAAGAGCGGCAAGGGCGCGCTGCTTGCGCTCGCTGCGCCGAATGCCCGCGATTTTCATCGGCAACATCAA
>Ga0307487_1002000_pt1 | contig 13642 bp, 10 predicted proteins | sample CBIW12metaG_FD_203665 | JGI IMG/M metagenome (GOLD analysis project Ga0307487, IMG submission 203665) | Sea-ice brine microbial communities from Beaufort Sea near Barrow, Alaska, United States - CBIW 1.2 | ecosystem: Environmental > Aquatic > Marine > Coastal | place: USA: Alaska | collected... | reverse complement strand
CCACGTCGAGCGCCGGCGAGTCACGCACATCGTCGGAATGCGGCTTGAAACTCAGACCGAGCACCGCGACCTTGGCGTTGTAGATCGCCGGGCCCAGCGCGCTCACGGTCAGATCCACCACGCGCTGGCGGCGGCGCAGGTTGATCCCGTCGACCTCCTTCAGGAAGGCCACCGACTCACCACGGCCCAGTTCCTCGGCGCGCGCGGTGAACGCCCGAATATCCTTCGGCAAGCACCCGCCGCCGAAACCCACACCAGCACCCAGAAAACGGCGGCCGATGCGGTTGTCGTAACCGATGGCATCCGCCAACTGGGTAACGTCGGCACCGGTCACCTCGGCAATCTCGGCCATCGCGTTGATGAAACTGATCTTCGTGGCCAGGAACGCGTTCGCGGCCACCTTCACAAGCTCGGCGGTGGCATAGTCGGTGACGACCAGCGGGGTCTCCGCCGCGAGCGCCGCCGCATACACCTCACTCAACAGAGCCGTCGCATGCGCTCCCGCCTCGCCGTCCGGCACGCCATACACGAGACGGTCGGGGCTGATCGTGTCCTGCACCGCGAAGCCCTCCCGCAAAAACTCGGGATTCCAGGCCAGAGTCGCCCCACTACCGGACGCCTCCACCACACCCGCAAGCCGAGCCGCGGTGCCCACCGGCACCGTGCTCTTACCCACGACCAGGTCACCGGCGTTCAAATGCGGCAGAAGCGCCTCGATCGCCGAATCCACGTAGGTGAGATCGGCGGCATAACTGCCGGCCTTCTGCGGCGTGCCCACCGCCACAAAATGCACCCGCGCGCCGGCAGCATCGGCAATGTCGGAACTGAAACGCAACCGACCCGACGCCATCGCCGACGTGAGCACCTCGGGCAACCCCGGCTCGAAGAACGGCGGACGCCCCTCGGACAGATGCTCAATCTTCGCGGCATCGACGTCGATCCCGATCACCTCGTGACCAAGCTCCGCCATCGCGGACGCGTGAACCGCGCCCAGGTAGCCGCAGCCGATAACGGATACTCTCATAGGTTCTGCTCCCTGCGTTGGTTGATCGCGGTGGCGCGCTGGCGCCGCACAATGCCCATCACGGCGACGAAGGCCGCCGCGAAGACGAGCAGACCGGCCACGCCCCAGGTCACGAGCACCGTGGAGTCCTGGGAGGTGCTCGTGGGGCCGCCCGCGATGATCGTGCTGCCCAGATCGGTGCCCGGAACCGCGATGGTGGCCGTTCCCGTCGCGCCCGAGCTCAGGCCTCTGCCGGTGACCGTGTACGACCCGATCGCGTTGAAGGGCAGAGTCACGTAGACGCTGGCCGCGCCCGCGTGGCTCGCCGTGCGGGTGCTCGAGACCGTGTCGGCCTTCACGACCGAATAGGTGGGCGCGCCCTCCCCCGAGGTCGTGAACTCCACCTGTTCGTCGGCGTGGAAGGAGCCGTCGGTAAGGGAGACGGTGAGGGTGCTGCCGGGGGTCGGTTCGCCGGCGACCCGCACGTTGTCGTCCCGGGTCTCGACGGCGTGCGCCGCGGGCGGCACGGTGACCACGGCGAGGGCCACGATCACGAGCGCGGCGTAGGTTATTCGGGCGATGAGGAACTCCTTGGTGGTGGTCATGGTGGTCATGCTGGTCACAGTGGGCCTACTCTCGGAGCGTGTCGGTGTGCTCGCGGTACCAGGCGACCGTGGAGGCGAGGCCCTCGGCGAGGCCGATGCCTGCCGTCCAACCGGCGGTGGCGAGTTTTCCCACGTCGAGCAGCTTTTGCGGGGTGCCGTCGGGGCGAGTGGTATCCCACTCGGTGGTTCCCGTGTAGCCCACGGCCCGGGCGACCTCTTCGGCGATCTCCTTGATGGTGACGTCACGCCCGGTGCCCACATTGACCTGTTCGGGTCCGTCGTAGTTCTCGAGCAGGTGCAGGCACGCGGATGCCATATCGTCTACGTGCAGGAACTCTCGCCGGGGCGTTCCGGTGCCCCAATTTGTGACGCTGCCCGCCCCGCTGGCCACGGCCTCGTCGTAGCGCCGGATCAGCGCCGGCAGCACATGCGAGCCCTGCGGGGAGAAGTTGTCTCCGGGCCCATAAAGATTGGTCGGCATCGCCGAGATCCACGGGAGCCCGTACTGTCGGCGCACGGCCTGAACCTGCAGGATCCCAGCGATCTTCGCGATGGCGTAGGCGTCGTTCGTGGGCTCAAGGTGCCCGGTGAGCAGCGAGTCCTCCCGGATGGGCTGCGGCGCCAGCCGCGGGTAGATGCACGAAGACCCCAGGAACAACAGCCGCTCCACTCCATGCTTCAGGGCGGCATCGAGCACATTCGTCTGAATGAGCAGGTTGTCGCTGAGAAAATCCACCGGGAAGCTGTCATTGGCGAGAATGCCACCGACCTTTGCCGCGGCGAGCACCACATAGCGTGGCTTCGTCTCGGCGAAGAAGGCGAATACCGCTGCCCGGTCCTTCAGATCGAGTTCGGCCGAGGTGCGCCCGACCAGGTCGGTGAACCCCTCCGACTGCAGGCGTCGCCAGATGGCGGAGCCGACGAGGCCACGATGACCGGCGACGTAGAACCGGCCGGCGCGGTCGAGGGGTCCAGGCTCGAAATGTACCTGGTCGCGGTTGTCCACGTGTTCTGCCACGGACACGATTACCGTGCCCCCACGGCGTCGAGGGTGCCCCAGGAGGCAAGCTCGACCCGGTCGATCCAGTTGCTGGCCGCATGCTCGCGGGCGGCGATGTCGGCGTCAACCATGATGCGGGCCAGCTGGGCGGTGTCGACCGTCGCCTTCCAACCAAGTTTCGCTTCGGCCTTGGACGCGTCGCCGACGAGGGCGTCGACCTCGGTGGGGCGCAGGTATCGTTCGTCGAACTTCACGTACTTTTCCCAGTCCAGGCCGGCATGGCTGAATGACGTCTCGACGAAGTCGCGCACGGTGAAGTTGCCGCCGGTGGCGAGCACGAAGTCCTCGGGCTCGTCGACCTGCAGCATGCGCCACATGCCCTCCACGTACTCGGCGGCGTAGCCCCAGTCGCGAATGGAGTCGAGGTTGCCCAGGTACAGTTCCGTCTGGGCGCCCGCCTTGATGGCGGCCACCGCGCGGGTGATCTTGCGGGTGACGAAGGTCTCGCCGCGGCGCGGCGACTCGTGGTTGAACAGAATGCCGTTGACGGCGAACATGTCGTAGGCCTCGCGGTAGTTCTTGGTGATCCAGTAGCTGTACACCTTCGCGGCGCCGTAGGGCGAGCGCGGGTAGAAGGGTGTGTCCTCGTTCTGCGGCGGCGGGCTGGCGCCGAACATCTCCGAGGAACTCGCCTGGTAGTAGCGGGTCTCGATTCCCGACATCCGCACCGCTTCGAGCAAACGGATGCTGCCCATCCCGGTGGTGTTACCGGTGTGCTCGGGCTCGTCGAACGACACCCGCACATGCGACTGCGCCGCGAGGTTGTAGACCTCGTCGGGGGCGATCTGCGCCAGCAGGGTCACCAGGCGGGAGCCGTCGCTCAGATCGCCGTAGTGCAGGAAGAGCTTCGCTTCGGGGTCGTGCGGGTCGACGTAGAGATGGTTGATACGACCGGTGTTGAAGGTGGAGGCCCGCCGAATCAGGCCGTGCACCTCGTACCCCTTTGCGAGTAGAAGTTCGGCCAGGTAGGAACCATCCTGGCCGGTGATCCCGGTGATGAGTGCGCGTTTCGTCATTCTTCTCCTTATATATACGTACAGCGTCGTGTTGAGTCGGTGGGCCCCGCGTGACGCGGTCAGGGGCGGGGCAGATCCTTGATTTTTCGAGCCGGATTGCCGGCGACCGCGGTGTAGGCCGCGACGGGCTTCACGACGACCGCGCCGGCGCCGATCCGGGCGCCCTCGCCCACGACGATGTCGCCGAGGATGAGCGCGCTCGCGCCCACGACCACGCCGTCACCGATCACGGGACAGCCGCCGCCGGCCTCCTGATGGCCGATCGTGACGCCGTTGCGCAGCACAACTCCGCTGCCGAGGCGCGCGTGGTCATTTACGACCAGGCCGGTGCCGTGGTAGATGGTGAGGCCGGGTCCCACACTCGTTTTGGGCCGCAGCTCGATGCCGAGCAGAAACTCGGTGAACAGCCGGTGTGCCACGACGACGGGCAGGGAGATCGCACGAGGACGGTCGAGGTCGCCCATCATGAGCTGAGACACCCGGAACGAGAGCACCACGAGGGCGGCCTTCGGGTCGCGCGGGTTGGCACGCAGGTCGGCACGCAGTGCCCGGCGAAAGTCGCTGCCGGTGACCGTGCGCGGGCGATCGGCCGCGTCGGCCGCCGCATCGATGGCCGGGTGGGCGCGGCCGGTCGGCAGCTTCCGGGCCAGACGCTTGAGCCCCCGGCCACCGAGGGGCACCGGGTTGGCGAGCACGGCCAGGGCGGTGTAGCCCAGCCGGGTCGGCAGCGAGCGGCGTGAGGTGTGTTCGGAGGCGCGGCGCAGCCAGACCAGGCTGCGCACCTCGGCCGCACTGCGCGCCTGGGCCGGGGTGCCGGTGTGGCGGGCGTAGTGCAGACGGATGCTGTCGGCATCGAGGATGCTGCTGCGCGGGGATGCGCCGCTCTTGCCGCCGACCCACTGGTACACGCAGGCGACCTCCTCATGCACCAGGATTTCCCCGAGCAGGGAACCGCGCACGATGAGCTCGTAGTCTTCGCCGAAGCGCGGCCAGACGCCGGCCGGATCACTACCGATGACCTGGCGCAGGCTCGCGGTGCGCCAAACGAAGGCGGCCGGCGGGCCGGGGGCGTGGCCGCGGGCGATCAGGCTCGCCGCGGTGACCCCGTCGGGCCAGTGGCGCAGGTCGCGGCGCGCGCCACCATGGCCGATGCCGACCGTGCGGCCCTGAGCGGCCACGGCGTCGGGCGCCTCGACCAGTTGGCGAAGCGACTCGGCGACGCCGGCAGCCACAATGGCGTCATCGGAGTCGAGCAGCACCGCAAAGGGCTCCTCCACCGCGGCGATGCCCGTGCGGCGGGCGGCGGCGGCACCCGCGTTCGTCTGGATGATCACCGTGCAGCCCAGATCGGTCGCGAGCTCGCTGGTGGCGTCGGTGGAGCCGTCGTCGACGACGAGGATCGTCGTCGCGCCGGCCGCACGTGCGCTCGCGACGGTGTCGGTGATGGTGCGTGCGGCGTTGTATGCCGGGATGATGGCGGCGAATGCGGCGTCTTTAGTGGGTGAGAGTGTGATTCCAAGCCTCCTCGTATGCGTTGCGTGAGTATTTCGCGGTGAACTGCTCGCGGGCGGCGCGGGCCATCTGCCCGCGGGTTTCGGGCGATCCGATCAGCTCCTGCACCGCGCCGAGCATTCCGGCGTCGTCGCCCACGGTGAGCAGACGCCCGGTCGCCCGGTCGTCGACGAGGTCACCGATACCGCCGATATCAAAGGCCACGACCGGAAGCCCGGCCGCCATCGACTCCACGAGAACCAGCGGTTGCGCTTCGAAGGGGTAGCGGCTGGGGAAGACGAGCAGGCTCGCCTGCTGCAGCAGCTCCCATTTTTGCTCCGGCCCCACGGGGCCGAGCACGTCGGTGTTGGCTCCGGCGGCCGCTCGCAATTCTCCGAGCTGGTCGTCGCTCACCGGGGCGCCCGCGGCGACGAAGCGCACCGGGCTCCCCTGCCGGCCGAAGTGCTCGGCCAGGTCGAGGAACTCACCGAGGCCCTTCTCCGGAATGAAGTTTGAGAGGAACAGCACGGTGAGTTCGTCGGTCTCGGCGGTGCTGGTCGAGCCCAGCGCGGCCGGCACCCGGTGCGGTGTGTTGGCGATCGAAACGATGCGGGCGTCGGGGGCGAGACCGCGCACATCCGCTTCGAGGGCGCCGCTGAGGCACACCAGCGTCTGGGCGCTCGTGAGCAGTCGGCGCACCAGGAATGCCCACACCCGGCCGCGCTCGGCCAGGGCCGTGTACCCCTGAGTGTGCAGGTAGCCGATGGTCGGGATGCGAAAGCGCCGCAGGATCTCGGCGAGGGCGCAATCCACGAGGAACGACGCCGTGCGATTGGTCATGAAGAACACGACCTGGCGGGGCCGCCGGTGCACGATCGCCCCGAACAAGCGGCCGATCAGGCCCCCGGCAGCGGCCACTTTGCCCGGCTTGAAGGCGCCGACCTCACCGACGTCCTTGCTGAACCGACGGTCGATCAGCCGATACGGCCGCGCGAGGCGGTCGAGGGTTTCCAGGAACACCACGCTCATCACGGTCGAGCCGTGGAAGGGCGGCGGCACCTGGCTGATGACGATCACGTCGCCGGTCGTACCGGCCTGGCCGCTCACGAACTCACCCGCCCGTGCACGAGCAGGGTTTGCACCTGGGTCCAGACGCTGTCGATCGCGGCAACGAGCCGCGGTTTCGCCGTGGCGAGGGCGAGGGCGTATTCCGTGTCCGCGCGAATCGCCTGGAGCTCGGCAACGGAGGCCTCGGCATCCATCGGGTCGACCAGGCCGCGGGTGACGCCGAAGTCCTCGAGGAGTGCGCCGTACTTGTGTGACCAGGAGTGCGCGACCGCCGGCACGCCCTGGGCGAGGGCGCTGACGAGGGCGTGGTAACGGCCCGCGATAATTCCGCTGCACGAACCGATCAGGCGTTTGGCCTCGAGGCCGTCGGTGGGCACGATCACCTCCACGTCGGGTTGTTGGGCCTGCACGGCGGCGATGACGCCGGGGTCGCCGTGCGCGGAGTGAATGAGAAAGAAGGGGGACAGCCCGTCGGCGGCGAGCGCGCGGTAAATGCTGAGCAGGGAGGAGGCGTAGCGGGCGGCGGCATCCGGTTCGCTCGACCGGTTCGCGAGGTTGACGTTGGGCACGATCGCGACCCGGCCGGTGATGCTCGGGTCGGCTGGCGACGTGACCGTCGGCGCGTGTGCCTCGAGGGCGATGGTGATGTCCGGGCAGAGCAGCATTCCGGCGTCGGTTCCACGCAGGGCGGCCACGTGCGCGAATGACTCACGGTCGCGGGCGCAGATCAGGTCCACGTGGGAGAACAGCTCACGGGAGGCTGCGGCAACGTCGGGCTTTGTGAAGGGCCCGAACGCCTGAGGGAGCAGCACGATCGGCTGCCCGCGTGCGCGCAGACGGGCGAATGTGGCCGCGTCGCGCCGAATGGAGTCGGGGTTCCACTGGTCACCGATGGCGAATCCGGAGGCATCGAGCACCCCGGAGATGTGCCGGGCGGAGTAGAGGTCGAGGCGGTGGGCCAGAGGCAGCGGCAGCAGGTCAATGCCGAGGCTTTCGAGGCGGCCGAACTTGGGAACGCTCAGGTAGCCGCCGATGTCCCAGCGGTGACGCAGGTCTGCCGAGACGCGGCGCACATCTGCCGCGATGCGCACCTGCTCGGTGGCCATGCGCTCCTGGGCGGCGCGCAGCAGCAGCTCGGCGCCGCCGTTGTGCGAGCCGACACCGCGCACGAACACGACGTGTTCGGGCGAAGTCGAATGAGTGACGTCGGTCATGGTCTGGGTTCCACTAAACATGGGCCTCCAAGGATCGATAGCTGCGAACCTGCTCGAGTGAGAGTTTCGGTGATGCGGGCGCGAGGCCCTCGGGGTCGCCGTAGCCGAAGGCCACGAGCATGACGACCCGTTCGTAGGGTTCCAGCCCGATGAGCTCGCGCATGGCGCGCTCGGGGGCCTTCATATCGGGCCAGTTGATGCAGCACGACGACACCCCCGAGGCTTCGAGGGCATAGACGAAGCCCATGGCGGCGAGGCTGCCATCGATGTAGATGAGGTGCCGATCGCGCTCGTCCTGGTAGGCCGACAGGTCGCCCACGATCACGGCGACCGATTGCAGGTTCTGCACGTACCCGGTGGTTCCACCGGCGATCGCGGCAACCGCGCGGGCATCTGCCGGGGTGTCGAAGATGCGCACCTGGTAGGGCACCCGGTTGCAGGCGGTGGGTGATTGCAGGGCGATACCCACGGCGCGGTCGATCAGGACGCGGTCCACCGGACGGTCCTGGTACCAGCGCACGGAGCGGCGGTGATGCGCCAGCGCCTCGAGGCGGCCCGGGTCGAAGTCGATGGGGGGCGCTGCGGGCAAGGCCGGCCCGCAGTAGGGCGTGGCGGATTCCAGATCAATCAGCGCGTAGGCGGTGCGCGCCCGGGCGATGATGTGGCTCGTGCTCGTGGCCGTCGCCTCAATGTAGCCGTCGAGCACGTCGCGGGCCCAGGCGACGGTTTCGTCCCCGAGCACGCCCAGGCGTACCGAACGGTCGAGCCGCTCGAGCAGCTCGAGAATGTAGCCGGTCGCGAACTTGTCGCGGCGGGGCCGCATGGTGAGGCCCTTTTCGATCATGTGGATGCGCCGGCGCAGTTCGAAGACCTCGGTCCCGGCCTGCGTCTTGCGGTGGTGCTCGCGAATGCCGTGGAAAACCGCCGATGTCTCGCGGCTGAAAACGTTGCGCACGAAACGGTAGTGGAACCCGTGCGACCCGTAGCGGTAAAGCGCCCGGTTGCCGTCGTCGCGGGTGCGCTTCAAACGCTCACGCAGCTTGCCTCTGATGAGTCGCATTATTTACCGGAGTCCTTCCGAAGTCGGTGGAGAAGTAGTCGTATGGGGGCGAACGGGGCGAGGGTCATCATCAGGGCGACGCCGAAGGTGCTTCGGCCGAAGAAGCAGAACAGGTACGACGCGGAGGAGTAGGCGATCACGGTGGCCCACGCCGAGCCCACGATCCCGAACTCGGGAATCAGGGCGATGTTGAGCCCGATGCTCAGGGCGGCGCCCACGCTATGGCGCAGCAGCGACAGCCACAGTAGGCCTTCGGCGACGATCCACTTGCTCAGAATCGCGGCCATGAAGACGAACGGACACGCCAACACGTGCACCATGAGCACCGTCGCAGACTCCGCATATTCCGCCCCGAACAGCAGCGGAACGAGCCAGTCGGCGGTGGCGAGCGTGCCGATCACGACGACAATGCCGAACCAGAACGCGGCGTCGAAGCCGCGCTGCAGCTGGTGGCGGTATTCGGCGCTGCGGTTGCCGAACTTCTCGCGCACGTCGAGCAGGCTGGGGAAGGTGGCGCTCATGTACGAGGTCGGCAGAATGTAGAGAATCTCGCTCAGTCGCGCGGCAGCCGCGTACAGGCCAACGCTGGTATTGCCCGAGAGCGCCTGGATAATGACGATGTCGGCGCGCAGGTTGATCTGGTTCGCAATGCCCGAGATGGCGAGCGGGGTGGCGTGCCGGGCCAGCGTTCGGGTCTCGGCACCCTCGGCCTTCTGGAACGGCGAGTTGCCGGTGGCGCGGCGGTACTGCACCGAGATGAGCACACCGTTCGTGATCTGCTCGGCGACGAACAGCACGATGAGGCCCATCACGGTCGGTGCCCAGAAGAGAAGGCCGAGCCGCAGCACAAAAAACAGCACGGCGGTGCCGATGCGCACGAGTGCCGGTTCCTTGGTGCGCAGCCGAGCCTGGAACCACAGCTCGGGGGCGTCGAGCACGCGGGCGATCACGGCCAGGCAGGCCACGATCGTGACCGCCAGCACCGACTGGTCGGCGCTGGCCAGCGCGAAGAGCGCAAAGCCCACGTACACCACGAGCGCCATGACTTCACGAATGAAGAAGAGCGAGGCGAGAATCCGGGTGGAATCCTGTTCCCGAATGCGCAGCTCGCGAATGGCCAGCCCCTGCAATCCCGAAGCCATCACGGCCACGCCGAGGGAGGCGAGCGTGATGGCGTAGCTGTACGTGCCGAAGTCGGAGACCGACACGAAGCGCACCAGCACGATACTGAAGGCGCCCGTGAAGACGAGTGTCGTCACCTGCTGGGCGACGGCCCACAATCCGTTCTGTTTCGGGGACCCGGCCACGACCGGGGGCTTGGTATCACTCATCGGCTGCCGGGCTAGCGCGCGGGCGCCACGAGCGCCGCCTTGAGAAAGCGGGCGTTACCGAAGACATACCGCTTCCACAGCCGCCGCGGTTCGCTCGCGAAACGGTAGGCCCACTCGAGCCCGGCCTTCGTCATCCACGCGGGGGCTTCGGGCGTGGTGCCCGCGGCAAAATCGATCGCTGCACCGATGGCGACAGCCACGACGGGCAGGTTCCCGGCGAGTCGCTGGGCCTCGTGGTCCTGCTTGGGGGTGCCGAGGCCAACCCAGACGATGTCGGCTCCGCTACTCCGGATACGGTCATCCTGCGCGCGCAATTCGTCGGAGTCGAGCACGCGAAACGGCGGGCTCTCCACACCGACGATGTCGATTCCGGGGAATTTCGCGTGCAGGCGACGGGTGAGGCTGTCGAGCACGTCGTCGGTCGAGCCAAGCACGAAGTGCCGGATGCCCTGTTCGCGTCCCTTGTCGAAGACGTCGAGGAACAGCTTCGGACCGCGCACCTGTGCCAGGCGCGGCGACTGGCCGCGCAGCGCGGAGATCCAGCCGATCGGCTTGCCGTCGGGAAAGTTCACGGCCGGTGCAGCGAGCACCTCGGAGTAGCTGGCCTGCTTGTCGGCGAGGGCAACGGTGTAGGCGTTGGCGAGGTGCACGTGGGTGCCTTTCCCCGTCGATTCGGAGGCCAACGCCACGATGTGGTCGCTCGCCTCGTGCGGGGTGCTGGAGACGAATTCCACCCCGCCGACCCACTGGGTCGATTCCGCGGTGGGCGTGGTGCTGATGAGTTGCGTCACGTGAGGTTCCTTGCTTGTGTTTCAGATACGGACAATGTCAGTTGGACCGCGAGCGGGCTCAGTAGGCCCCGTCGCGGCCGACGACGGCCTTGGCGGTACGCCAGAGAATCACGACGTCGCCAATGGTCGACCAGTTCTCCACGTAGTACAGGTCCAGTCGCACGGTGTCTTCCCACGACAGGTTCGACCGGCCGCTGACCTGCCAAAGCCCGGTAATGCCGGGTTTCACGAGGAAGCGGCGGTGCACGTGGTTCTCGTACTCGTTGACCTCGCGTTCGAGTGGCGGCCGCGGGCCCACGAGCGACATGGTGCCGAGGAACACGTTCATCAGCTGGGGCAGTTCATCGAGGCTGAATCGGCGCAGGAAGCGCCCGATCGGGGTCACGCGGGGATCGTTTTTCATCTTGAACATCACCGCATTGCCCTCGACCCGACTCTTCGATTGCAGGGCGTCGAGACGAACTTCCGCGTCGATGACCATGGAACGAAATTTGAGCATGCTGAAGTGGCGGCCGTTGATGCCCACCCGGTTCTGGCGAAACAGCACTGGCCCCGGGGTGCTCACACGAACGGCGAGCGCGATACCGGCCAGGACCGGCGCGAGCAGCACCATGATGATGCTCGCCGCCACAATGTCGAAGGCACGCTTGGCGAGGAGCTTGCGGCCCTCGTAGCGCGGAGTCTCCACGTGGATGAGCGGCAGTCCCGACACCGGGCGGGTGTGGATGCGGGGGCCGCCGATGTCCGTGAGGCTCGGCGCCACGACGAGGTGCTGACGGCCCGGTTCAAGGCTCCAGCTCAGTTCTCGGATGCGAGCAGGCGGAAGCTCGTCGCTGCTGGTGATGACCACCGTGTCGGCGCCGGTGCGTTCCAACACCGCGTGGATGGCGTCGAGGTCGCCGAGCACGCTCACCGCCGTGCCGCCCAGCCGGGTGCCAGCGAGGCCATCGGGTATGCACGCCCCCACCACCCGGTAGCCCGCTTCGCTACGGTCACGCAGTTCGGTGGCGATGTGCGCCGCGGTGGTCGCTGACCCCACGAGCAGCACCTGGCTGGAGTACCGGCCGCGACGGCGTTGCACGGCGAGCCATTGGCGCCACAACCAGCGCCAGAGGAGTAGCGCGAACACGCCGAGCGGCAGGGCGATAAGAATGTAGCCGCGCGCGACATCCACCTGAAATATGTACGCGCCGAGCGCCACGAAGGCGAAGAGGTGAAGTGAGGCGGTGGCTACGTTCTTGTATTCCTCGGAGCCGGTGCCCAGTACGCGAGAATCACGGGTGCTGTAGGTATGCAGCACCGCCATCCACCCGATGATGATGATCACGGAGACGACGGTGTAGTTCACGATGAGCGGCGCGGTGGTGGCGCCGAATTTAACGTCGGAGGCGTCCGCACCAAACCAGGCGATCTGTACGCCGAAAACCACCCAGAGCAGCACGACCAGATCGGTCATGGCCAGGTACAGGGCGTAGCGGCCGTGCCAATCCGGGGTCGTCGTGCGGTCGCCAGCCTCGGTTGCAGTAAGGATCTTGCTCATAAACTCCTTGCACGGCGGCGCGGTCGCCGCATCGTTCGCTCGCTTCGTGGTCGTTTCAGGACAGAGTCCGACACCCAGCCGCACGGGGCAGACGGCATCGGAACGGGCAGCATTGCCGGGCAACGTCTCCACTGGCGTCAGACCAGGAGACAGCCCGTCGGCAAGACCTCGTTCGAGACGGGCGACAGGGCGGTCGGCTGCACTCCCGCACGTTCCGGAAGACCGACCACTTCTTGAATGTACCCCACACGGGTTACAGGCTGATGAACCGTGTGTGAGGAGGCAAGCTAGGTTTATGCGTACGAATGTTCAGTAGGCGCACACGGGGCGCGACACCGCACTCGCCGCTCTACGACGCGACTCGGCTCGGCACCACGGCCGGGATTGTGGTGGCGGCCGCGTCCTGGCCGTCGGTGTAACCGTAGCGGCCGTACTGGCCGTACCCCGATGCATCGGGACCCTTGGTCGGCAGCATCGTAAGAACCAGGCCCGAGATACGGGCGCCGATGCTGTCGAGCGTGGTGATGGCCTCCGTGAGCTGATTCTTGTGAGTGCGTCCGGCAGCGATCACGACGATGGCGCCACCCACGTTCTTGGCCAGAATGGCCGCGTCGGTGACGGGCAGCAGGGGCGGGCTGTCGTAGATGACCACGTCGAATGTGCGGTTGAATTCCGCGATGTAGTCGCTCATGCGCTCCGATCCGAGCAGTTCGCTCGGGTTGGGCGGCACGTGGCCCGCGGCAAGCACGCACAGTTTTCCCGTGCCCCAGGGCTGAATGACATCGGCAAGCTCTGCGCGCCCCACGAGCAGGTCGGTGAGTCCCACCGCACCTTCGACGCCCATGTATTCCGCGACTTTGGGACGGCGCAGGTCGGCGTCCACGAGCAGCACGCGCGACCCTGTGTCGGCGAGGGCGATGGCCAGATTGGCGCCGGTGGTGCTCTTGCCTTCGGCCTCGATCGAGGACGTCAGCACGAAGGAGCGATCGGTGCGGGCCACGTCGACGAACTGCAGGTTGGTGCGCAGGCTGCGGAACGATTCGGCGCGCGGGCTGCGGGGGTCGACGTGCACGATGAGCGGGCGGTCCTTCGCCTTCGGGTCGAAGACGATGCCGCCGAGCACGGGCACGTCGGTGAGCTTCTGCACGTCGCGCTGGTTGCGGATGCGGGTGTTGAGGGTCTCGCGCAGCACGGCGGTGCCGAGTGCCAGCGCCAGTCCCACGAGGGCGCCGATGGCTATGTTGAGCGGCACGTTCGGGCTTTCGGGAAGATCCGGAACGATGGCGTCCTGGGCGACGGTGAGCTTGACCGGGGTGATCGCTTCGGCCCCGCTGGGAGTCTCGATATCCTTCACCACGGTAGTGAGGCTCTGCGAGGTGGCGTTGGCGATCTCGGCCGCTCGTTCGGGATCGGTGTCGAGCACCGTGATGGCGATGATCGAGGTGTCGAGCGGGGCGGAAGCC
>Ga0307487_1001999_pt1 | contig 13649 bp, 10 predicted proteins | sample CBIW12metaG_FD_203665 | JGI IMG/M metagenome (GOLD analysis project Ga0307487, IMG submission 203665) | Sea-ice brine microbial communities from Beaufort Sea near Barrow, Alaska, United States - CBIW 1.2 | ecosystem: Environmental > Aquatic > Marine > Coastal | place: USA: Alaska | collected... | reverse complement strand
AACCTTGCAAACGCAGTGAGTGTTGTGGTATATGAAGGTATTAGAAGGCTAAAATTCTAATACCCAAAACCCAAAATTCCAAATTCCAAATCACAAATTCCAAAATTCCAAAATCAATTTAATATTGAGTTTCGGTGACTTCCCATTTCTCAAATCTCACATCTGATATCTCAAATCTAATATCTTACATCTATTCCTTTCTTGGCAAGGCTTCTTCGGGGAAAGGAAACACAATGGTTGAATTTTTCTCTGCGGCAATATCCGATAAGGTTTGGTAGAGCCTTAATTTAATGGCTGAAGGTGATTGGTCTATCAGTTTTCCTGCTTCCAGAAGTTTTCCCGCCGCCTGTTCTTCTGCCAAAGCGAGGATAATTTGTGATCTCCTTGAACGTTCAGCTTCTGCCTGCCCCGCCATCATGCGTTTCATATTTTCAGGCAATTGAATGTCTTTAATTTTCATCCCAACTATTTCAATTCCCCATTCCTTGGTTTCTTCTTCTACATTGTCTTTAATATTATCTCCCATTTCTTCCCGTTTGGATAAAATAGTGTCCAGTTCCACTTTTCCACAGACGTCCCTTAAAGCGGCCTGAGACAGTTGTGCAATGGCATAATTATATTCTTCCACTTCCAGGACAGCTTTTTCAGGATCATTGATCCTGAAGAAAACCACTCCGTCAATACTACAGGGAACATTATCCATGGTCATTACTTCCTGGGAAAGAATGTTGATGGTAATTACGCGAATATCTACAATTTGAACGGTTTCAACTATGGGGATAATCCATCTGAATCCGGGTTTCAGGATCTTGATATATTTCCCGAACCTGAATTTTAGGGCTCTTTTGTATTCAAAAACGATTCGAATGCCGCTAAGTAAAAATAAGCCAAATATAATAGCGAAAAGTGCTGATGGAACCATACTGCAGGATTAGATTAATAAATAAAATTTAAATCCATTTAAACAAGACTTGAACGGGGAGCTTTAAAAATTTTACTAAAAAATTACAATTTATTGAAATCAAGTAGTTTAAATCAACTTAAGAAACCCCAAAAATCATAAATGATTGAATTTAACCTATTAAATTTAGTAAAAATTAAATGAGAAAACAAAATGCCATCTGTTTATTTTTTTTTCATCGGTTTAAATAATACAGGATTTTTCAGCCAGGACAAAAAAAATCATTAATCATTAAAAAAATAGTAAATTTAGGAGGGACGGACCCGTGTGTCCGCCCCTTGCCTTCATATGAAATGGGCGATATTAAATATAAAAATGGGGGCGGACACATGGGTCCGCCCGTACTACGATTGGGAAAAAATAAAAATTATGGTTTATAATCCGCGCATTCATCATCGCAAATCTATCCGATTAAAAGGATATGATTATTCGCAGGAAGGATTGTATTTTATTACAATTTGCGTGCAAAATAAAAAATTGTTGTTCGGAAAAATCGCCCGCCCCACCCACGTACACGTAGGGGCAGACCCACGTGTCTGCCCAATCAAACCGGATAACGACCAACAAATCCCGGATAACGAAAAACGGATCCAGGATAACGACCAGCAAATCCCGGATTGCAAAAAACAAATTCCAGATAACGATCCCCAATTAACATTAAACGATGCCGGGAAAATGATTGAAAAATGGTTTCTGAAATTGGAAACAAAATTCCCGGATATTCAATGTGATGTATTCATTGTGATGCCAAATCATGTTCATTGCATTATTGTTAATAACGGGACGGGGAATTCGAATATCGCCCGGGCAAACCACATTAAAAACGATCCCAATTTGGATAGGCTTTTAATTGACGGGGAAGCATCAATTTTGGACGAACCTCAAAATTTGGGCGGGTTACAAAATTTGGGCGAACCTCAAAATTTGGGGAAATTGTCAAAAATGGGTGAATTGTCAAAAATGGCTGAATCGTCAATAATAATGGGCGAACACATGGGTTCGCCCCTAAGTTCGGTGATGCAATGGTTTAAAACCATGTCCACAAATGAATATATACTGGGGGTTAAAACATTGGATTGGGAACGTTTTGACGGGAAATTGTGGCAGCGCAATTATTGGGAACATATTATTCGCGATGAAAGATCATACAATGCCATCAGAAAATATATCATTAATAACCCCCGAAAATGGGATGTGGACAAACTCAGATAATCTCATAAAGGAATCAAAATGGGGGATAAATCCTTGTTGGTATTATAAACTTTGATAAGTAATTATTTGACTTAGTCAATTTTGAATTTTCAGCATTCATGTTTGCACGCTGTTTTTTATGAAAGATGTCATAATTTTGCCTTTTATAGAAAACACAGCTTTAACTTGCACCAGAGGTCGAAAAAATACTGACAATGCCGGAAATAGTAAACGATAAAACCGTGTTCACTTTGCTCGAGGTGACAAAGAGCATTCAAAAAACGCTTTCCGAGAGGTATAAAAGCGCTTATTGGGTGAAAGCGGAAATGAATAAATTGAATTATTACAGCCATTCGGGGCATTGCTATCCGGAATTGGTGGAGAAGGCTAATGGAAAAGTGATCGCCCAAATTAAATCGATTTTATGGAAGGATGACTACATAAATGTTAACAACAACTTCCTGAATGTCCTGAAAGAGCCTTTAAAAGATGGCATTAAAATATTGTTCCTCGCTAAAATTTCATTCGATCCGGCTTACGGACTTTCCCTGAAAATAATGGATATAGACCCGGGTTACACTTTGGGGGATCTTGAAAAGGAAAAGCAGGAAACAATTAAAAGACTGAAAACCGAAGGGATCTTCAACAGAAATAAGTTGCTGCAAATCCCGATGCTGCCAAAGCGCATCGCGATCATTTCGGTTGAAACAAGTAAGGGTTATGCCGATTTTTTGAAAGTCCTGGAAACAAATTCCTGGAACTATAAATTCTTTCACCTGCTTTTTCCTTCGTTGCTTCAGGGTGACAGGGCAACGGTTTCCATCAAAAATCAATTGAAGCGAATAAAAAAAGTAAGGGAGCATTTTGATGTGGTTGCCATAATTCGTGGCGGCGGCGGGGATATTGGGTTGTCCTGCTACAACAATTATGAACTCGCCAGGGAAATCGCATTATTTCCAATTCCGGTTATTACCGGGATAGGGCACGTTACAAATGAAACGGTTGTTGAAATGATCTCATTTTCAAATGCGATCACACCGACCAAAATTGCCGAATATCTGCTTCAGAAATTTCATAATTTTTCGGTTCCGGTCCAAAAAGCAGAAGAAAAGATCAGGGATAAGTCAATTCGATTAATAAGTGATGAAAAAACCAAATTCGGTTCTGAGATAAAATTATTCCGCTCGGTGACAGAAAATATTCTGATCGGTAACCGAAATCAGATCAAGGAAAATATCAATTCTTTGGTTCAGCAAACAAGATTTCGGTTTAAAAATGAAAAGGAATATTTGCGTACTTTCAGGGATGAAATTAAAAGAGGAACTATGTTATTTCGCACTTCTGAAAAACTTCAGATTACCCGTTTTGCGTTAATTATGAAGAAAGATGTACTATTTCAGATAGATCAAGCCAAATCAGCATTAAAGAATATGGAAAAAAATATAGATAATATGAGCCCGCAGAGTGTGCTAAAGCGTGGTTACAGTATCACTATGAGCAACGGAAAAGCCATAAAAAACACCGAAAATTTAAAAGAAGGCGACGCATTGGAAACAATTGTTTATGAAGGACGTATTTTTAGCCTCGTAAAATCATCGATAAAAACAAAAGAATAATGAGCGATATTCCTACATATACTGAAGCCTTTGACGAATTGCAAAGCATCGTTTCCGAAATTGAGCAGGGTGAAATTTCAGTAGATGAATTGTCTGAAAAAGTAAAAAGAGCTGCATTACTTATTAAGATCTGCAAACAAAAGCTCACTTCTACCGAGGAAGACGTAGACAGGATCCTGAGGGAACTGGATACCACCACAAATGAAAATGATGCACAAGAAAACAGAAGTTAACGGAGTTTTTGGGTTCCGTTTGAAATTAAATGTTTTATTAAAGCTTTCCGGCCTATATTAAACCAGGTGTGAGAGCAAATTTAAAAGTTGGGGAGCATTCCGATAAAGAAAAAGCTATCCAATTTTTTATAGTTTTGCAAAGCTATTTTAAGAATTAATATTGAAAAAGAAATCTATGAAATCATATACAATCCAGGAGATCAACGAGATCTTAAAAGGGGAATTGGTGGGAAATACCGATCACAAGATAAACGGGCCCGAAGAATTGGAGAGGGCCGGGAACAATCAAATTACAATTATTGGAACCCAGAAATATGTGCGGCAATGGGCAAATTCCAAAGCCTGTGCTGCAATTGTCAATGAGAAACTGGATTTTGAGCCCGGTGAGAACCGCGCTTTGATCAAGGTAAAAAATGCCGATTTGGCAATGGCTAAATTATTGGCGGTTTTTGCCCCGGCACCACCTCAATTTGAACAGGATATTCATCATACTGCGGTTGTCCATGAAACAGCAACTATAGGTAAAGGCTGCAAGATTGGCGCAGGTTGCTATGTGGGAAGGAATGTTGTTTTGGGAGAAGAAGTGCTTTTATATCCCAATGTTACTATTATGGACGAAACCAAAATTGGTCAGGGCACTGTTATTTGGCCGGGAACCGTAATCAGGGAACGCTGTGAAATAGGGAGTTTTTGTATTTTTCATATCAATGTGAGTATTGGTGCCGATGGTTTTGGATATCGTCCAAGTGAAGATGGAAGGGGTTTGGTCAAGGTGCCTCAAATTGGGAATGTAGTTATTGGAAACGCTGTGGAGATAGGCGCAAATTCCTGTGTTGACCGCGGAAAATTTAGTTCGACAATAATTGGCGATGGCTGTAAAATTGACAACCTGGTCCAGATCGCGCATAATTGTGTTATGGGAAGATCCTGTATTATGGCGGGCCACAGTGGCCTCGCGGGCTCTGTTACCCTGGGAGACGGGGTTATTGTAGGCGGAAGTGCTTCCATCAGCGATCACGTAACTGTTCATTCAGGAGCAGTGGTAGCAGGAGGTTCAGGCGTAATGAATGATGTCGCGGCAGGAAAAACCGTTTTGGGGTATCCTGCGACAGATTCTAAAAATATGCTCAAACAATGGATAGAATTGCGAAAGCTCGTTAAAAAATAAATTAAAAATAAGCTCTTGCCAAAACCAGGAAAATCCATAAATCCCAACAAAATAAACTTTAGGGAAAGCTTTGCTTCGCTGAGGTTTGTTCCCCGGTTCTTTAAAGAAATTAAGGCCGTCAACCCGTTTTTGTTTTATATCAACCTGTTTTGCAGGATTATAAGCGCTGTTTTGCCGGTAGTAATGCTTTGGATCGGTAAAATGATCATTGATGAAGTGGTGCTGCAAATGGCTGCCGATGTTAAAGACATGGACAGGCTGTGGCTCTTGGTGGGAGTTGAATTTGGGGTGGCGATAATCTCAGATTTGCTGAGCAGGGCCATCAGTTTGACCGATTCATTGCTGGGGGACCAGTATTCCATCGATACTTCCGTAAAAATAATTAAAAAAACTTCGGAACTGAATCTCGATCAGTTGGAAGATTCAGAATTTTACGATAAGCTGGAAAGAGCACGGCAACAAACCACCGGCAGAGTTGGGCTTATGTCCAATATTCTCACCCAGGGCGAGGATGTGATCGTTATTTTATCATTACTGGCAGGGGTTATGGTATTTGAACCCTGGCTTATAATACTATTAGTCGTTTCCATTATCCCGACCATTCTAAATGAAATAAAATTCAGCGGCACCAGTTATTCCCTCGCCAGAAGCTGGACACAGGAACGCCGGGAACTGGATTATTTGCGTTATGCAGGCGCAAGTGATGTAACTGCCAAAGAAGTAAAGCTTTTTGGACTTTCAAAATATCTTGCGGAACGATTCAAAGTGCTTTCAGATAAATATTACCTTCAAAGTAAAAAACTGGCAAAACAACGTGCCGCCTGGGGTTCATTCTTTAATGTGATAGGGACGGGTGCCTATTATGGCGCTTATGTCCTTATTGTTTTCAGGACCGTTGCCGGGATCTTTAGCCTGGGAGACCTCACTTTCTTATCCGGTTCCTTCAACAGGCTGCGTTCCAAACTTCAGGGCTTTTTTACCCGGTTTACGGCAATTACCGAAAGTGCCCTATACCTACAGGATTATTTTGAATTTTTGGATTTAAAATATGAAGAGGATCCTTCAGAAGGAAAGTTGTTTCCTCCAGAAAAAATCACAAAAGGCTTCGAGTTTAAAAATGTAGGATTTAAATATCCAAAATCTGAAAGATGGGTTGTCCGGAATATTAATTTTGAACTGATAGCCGGTGAAAAACTTGCTTTCGTGGGAGAAAATGGTGCCGGAAAAACCACTTTGATCAAACTCTTGCTCCGATTTTATGAACCGACAGAAGGCGAAATACTCCTGGATGGAATCCCCGTGAAACAATACAATAAAACCAAATATCAGCAATACTTCGGAGTCATATTTCAGGATTTTGTGAAGTTTGAACTCACGCTCCGGGAGAACATCGCGATGGGTGAGATTGAGGAGATCGGGAATCAGCCTAGAATAGCAAATGCCGCGGAAAAAAGTCTTGCAGACCAGGTAGTTTCAGAATTGCCAAAGGGGTACGATCAGCAACTGGGGAAACGGTTTAAACAGGGGAAAGATCTTTCCGGTGGGCAATGGCAAAAGATCGCTATCGCAAGGGCTTATATGAAGGATGCCGAGGTGTTGATCCTGGATGAGCCAACCTCAGCCCTCGATGCCAGGGCAGAAACCGAAGCCTTTAAACGATTTATTCAATTGACCGAAGGAAAAACCGCCGTGATCATATCGCATAGATTCAGCACCGTTCGAATTGCAGACAGGATTATGGTCTTAAAGAACGGTGCTGTACTTGAAATTGGGACGCACCAGGAATTGATGCAAAACAATAAATTATATGCCGAATTATTTAATCTTCAGGCAGCAGGGTATCAGTAAAAAATCTTATTTAAATGAATTTTTATCATCATTTTAGGCTTTTATAAGTTGTATTTTCGTAAAATTAATTTAATTTAAGTGAAACATTAAATTTTTATGTATTCTTCATAAAGTGAAAACATCTTATTTGGCAAATTGGATATGGAGCTTTTTCGGTAAGCAGCTATAAAGTGGATGTGGTAACAAATTATATAATCAGGCAAAAAGAGCATCATAAAATAATAACTTTTAAAGATGAAGTCGAAAAATTCATGAAGGAATATAATGTTGTTGAGTATGATGCTAAATATTTTTGGGATTGAGCCAGGGGCGATTCCCCTGGGATTGGTGTTTCAGGCCTTCAGCCTGAAATTTTTTGGGAGATTTCTTGGGGAATTTCTTGGGGCATCGCCCCAAGGTTTGATGTGGAAGGCCTTCAGCCTGTGTGGAAGTCCTAGAGTCTGAAGGGCTCAGACACCACAACTTGAGGCATCGCCTCAAGTTATAGATAGTAGGATCAACCCTAGCCTGAAGGGTTGAAACAAATTGGGATTAATAATGAGGTGGCCACAACAATCTTAATTGTCCTTCAGCCTGTGGGGAAGACAAAAAGCCTGAAGGGCTTAGACAACACAACTTGAGGCATCGCCTCAAGATATAGATAGTAGGATCAATCCCAGCCTGAAGGGCTGAAACAAAAATGCATGAATTATAGGAGGTTCCTACATTTCAGGTATTCAGCATGATTTTAATGAGTGCTCTTCGCAGATTTGCCAAGAAAAGCATTCAGCCTGTAGGGAAGGAAAGGAGCCTGATTGGCTCAGATACCATAACTTGAGACATCGCCTCAAGACTTGGATAGCAGGTAAAATCACAGCCTGAAGGGCTCAAACAAAAAAGCATGAGGTTCCTACATTTCAGGTATTCAGTCTGATTTTAATGAGTGCTCTTTACAGATTTGCCAAGAAAAGCATTCAGCCTGTAGGGAAGGAAAGGAGCCTGAAGGGCTCAGATACCATAACTTGAGACATCGCCTCAAGACTTGGATAGCAGGTAAAATCACAGCCTGAAGGGCTCAAACAAAAAAGCATGAGGTTCCTACATTTCAGGTATTCAGTCTGATTTTAATGAGTGCTCTTTACAGATTTGTCAAGAAAAGCCTTCAACCTGTGGGGAATCAAAGAGCCTGAAGGGCTCAGATACCATAACTTGAGACATCGCCTCAAGACTTGGATAGCAGGTAAAATCACAGCCTGAAGGGCTGAAACATAAAAACGCAAAATATGGGACAATCGCTATCACAAATGTACATTCATCTCGTCTTTCGAACAAAATATGGACGTCCTTATATTCAGGAAAAAATTGAATCTTCTTTACATGCTTATATGGCCGGGATTTTAAAGAATATGGAAAGTCCTGCGCTAAAGATCAATTCTGTACCAGATCATATTCATATCCTTTTTCGGCTTTCCAAGAATTATGCTCTGGCAAAAGTAGTGGAAGAAGTGAAAAAGCAATCTTCAAAGTGGATGAAGGAAAAAGGTGTAAATGGATTTACATGGCAAATCGGATATGGAGCTTTTTCGGTAAGTAGCTATAAAGTGGATGTGGTAACAAATTATATAATCAGGCAAAAAGAGCATCATAAAATAGTGACCTTTAAAGATGAAGTCGAAAAATTCATGAAGGAATATAATGTTGTTGAGTATGATGCTAAATATTTTTGGGATTGAGCCAGGGGCGATTCCCCTGGGATTGATGTTTCAGGCCTTCAGCCTGAAGATTATTGGGAATATATGAAGGGAAAGTTTGAGAGGATTTCTTGAGAGGATTTCTTGGGGGATTTCTTGGGGCGATGCCCCAAGGTTTGATGTCGCAGGCCTTCAGCCTGTGGGGAGCCAAAGAGCCTGAAGGGCTCAGAAAACACAACTTGAGGCATCGCCTCAAGATATAGATAGCAGGATCAATCTCAGCCTGAAGGGCTGAAACAAATTGGGATTAATGTGAGGTTGCCACAACAATTTAATTTTCCTTCAGCCTGTGGGGAAGTCATAGAGCCTGAAGGGCTCAGACACCACAACTTGAGGCATCGCCTCAAGATATAGATAGTAGGATCAATTCCAGCCTGAAGGGCTGAAACAAGAAGGGTGCAATCTCTTTTAAAACAACATCTAATTTAGCTAATTAATCCTTTGTGAATAAATTAAGATAAAAGCCTTCATTTAAATTTTAATTAAAAAGTAGGAATAAGTATTTTTAGCTTCAATTAAAAGAACACGACCTTAAAATATAAGAATGTGTTTTGTTTATCTTGAACATCTTTACCTTCGGTAGGGTAAAGAAAAAAAGGGGTTTTTTTGATTCAAAAATTGAAAACACAGCAAGAAAAAAGGAAAATGAAAAAATATTGGCTACTCGGATTATTGATCAATTTGATGACTTTAAATGTATTTAGTCAGCATGAAAAACTCTTTTTATGGCCAAGTGCTATTCCTAACAGTCAGAAATCAGATGAAAAAGAAGTTCATGATTCCAATGGTATTCTTTGGATAACAAAGGTTCAGGACCCGGATATTACGGTTTATTTGCCTTCTAAACAGCAGGCAACCGGACAGGCAGTGGTAATTTGTCCCGGAGGAGGATATGAAGGGCTGGCCTATGATTGGGAAGGAACAGATATCGCCAAATGGTTAAATTCTAAAGGCATTGCGGGAATAGTTGTTAAATACAGATTGCCCAGTTCAAAGTCGGTGAAAGTGAGTTATAAGGCGCCATTACAGGATGCGCAAAGAGCGATGAAGTTGGTGCGTTTTCACGCTAAAGAATGGAACATAGATCCAGGCAAGGTTGGGATAATGGGTTTTTCTGCCGGTGGACACCTGGCAGCCAATTTAACTACTCATTTTGACCATGAAGATTCTTTTGAAAAAGATCCTATAGATTCATTAAGTGCCAGGCCAGATTTCACCGTTCTTATTTATCCGGTGATAACAATGAAAAAAGGAATTACACACCAAGGATCCAAAAATTCACTTTTGGGAGAAAATCCATCAGAAGCCTTAGTGAAAGAATTTTCGAATGAATTGCATGTGCAGCCAAATACACCACCAACTTTTATGGTTCATGCAACAGATGATGATGTAGTTCCGGTAGAGAACTCGCTATTGTTTTACAAAGCATTAAAAGAGAAAAACATTTCGGCGGAACTGCATATTTATCCTAAAGGCGGTCACGGTTTTTCCCTGGCTTTAGGAAAAGGCTATTTGCAATCCTGGACAGATAGGCTCTATGATTGGTTACAGAATTTGAATGACGCGAATAAAACGGAGAAGTAAAGGAAAATCAATTTCCGTATTTATCTTTGAGTAAAATAGGGGTTTCAGTCATTAGATGCGCTATTAAAAATCTTCTTCTGGGAGAGGCAATGTTCAAAATTTAAAATATTTTTCTTTATTTTTCAGCATAAAATTTCAGGATCTTTATAAAATAACGGAAACCATGGATAATTGAAATTTATAAATTTTTTATAGCAAGCAGGAATAAGTATTTTAGCGTTAAATAAAACAACAAGACTTTGGCAGCCAAAAAAACAAAAGAAACCACCCCTTTAATGAAGCAGTACAACGCCATCAAGGATAAATATCCTGATGCTTTGTTATTGTTCAGGGTAGGCGATTTTTATGAAACTTTTGGGGAAGATGCCGTAAAAGCAGCACGCATTTTAAATATCGTGCTCACCAAGCGCGGCAATGGCAGCGAGATCGCAACCGCACTTGCCGGATTTCCGCATCACGCGCTGAATACGTATTTACCAAAACTAGTAAAAGCCGGACTTCGGGTCGCGATTTGTGATCAGTTGGAAGATCCCAAACTCACCAAAACAATCGTAAAACGCGGCGTAACCGAATTGATCACTCCCGGAGTGTCAATGAATGATGAGGTTTTAAGCAGTACATCCAACAACTTTTTGTGCGCGATCCACTTCGGAAAAACAAATATGGGAGTTTCCTTCCTGGATGTTTCCACCGGCGAATTTCTCACTGCGCAGGGAAATTCAGAATATATTGATAAGCTTCTGCAAAACTTCAGTCCCAGTGAGGTTCTGATCCAGAAAAACTTCAAAAAAGAATTTTCGAAGACTTTTGGCGATTCCTTCCATTGTTTCTATTTGGAAGACTGGGTATTCAAACTTGATTATTCTTATGAGTCTTTAAATAACCATTTTCAGACAAAATCCTTAAAGGGTTTTGGGGTAGATCATTTAAATGAAGGGGTCATAGCTTCGGGTGCTATTTTGTATTATTTAAGTGAGACCCAACATCATAAACTTCAGCACATCGCATCCATAAACCGGATCGCCGAAGAAGAATATGTGTGGATGGACCGGTTTACCATCAGGAACCTGGAATTGTACAATTCAAACTCGCAAAACGCGGTGACCTTGCTGGATGTGATAGACCAAACCATTTCCCCGATGGGCGGGCGAATGCTGAAACGCTGGCTGGCACTTCCGCTCAAGAATGCCGAAAAGATCAGGAACCGGCATAAGGTGGTGGGTTATTTGATTGAAACCAGACCGGAATTGGATAAAATTCAGCATCATATAAAACAAATAAGCGATTTAGAGCGGTTGATTTCAAAGGTAGCTACCGGAAAAATTTGTCCGCGGGAAGTGATCCATCTTAAAAATTCCCTGGAAGCCATTGTGCCGGTTAAAGCTTTGGCGATGAATGCCCGTGAAGAAGCCTTAAAGGTAATTGGCGATAAGTTGCAGCATTGTGAGGTGCTGCGCTCAAAAATAAAAGAAACGCTGAATGAGGATGCACCGGTAAATATTATTAAAGGCAATACAGTTTCGAAGGGTTTTCACGAAGAACTGGACGAATTGAGGAATTTGGCCTTTTCGGGAAAGGAATATCTGGACGGAATGCTACAACGCGAAACCAGTGCCACGGGAATTTCCTCGCTTAAAATTGGCAGCAACAACGTGTACGGATATTATATCGAGGTGCGGAATTCCCATAAGGACAAAGTGCCCGAAACCTGGATCCGCAAGCAAACCCTTGTAAATGCCGAACGCTATATTACAGAAGAATTAAAAGAATACGAAGGAAAAATCCTGGGGGCCGAGGAGAAAATTTATCAGCTGGAACAGGATATTTTTGCCAAATTGGTGGATTGGCTGGCAGATTACATTCGGCCGGTGCAACAAAATGCACGGCAGATCGGTCAATTGGATTGTTTGTGTTCTTTTGCGCAGCAGGCCATTTCAGAAAATTATACAGAACCGCTTATCGAAGATTCCATGGAACTGGATATAAAAGATGGTCGGCACCCTGTAATTGAAAAGCAATTGCCACAGGGCGAACATTATGTGGCCAACGATGTTTTTTTAGATCGGGAGTCCCAACAGATCATTATGATCACCGGGCCCAACATGAGTGGGAAATCGGCTATCTTACGTCAGACGGCACTTATTGTGCTATTGGCACAAATGGGGAGTTTTGTGCCCGCAAAACAGGCGAGAATCGGTTTGGTGGATAAGATTTTCACCAGGGTAGGGGCCAGTGACAATATTTCTATGGGCGAATCCACTTTTATGGTGGAAATGAATGAAACCGCCAGTATTTTGAACAATATTTCCGACCGGAGCCTGGTCTTGCTGGATGAAATTGGCCGCGGCACCAGTACTTATGATGGGATTTCCATTGCCTGGGCAATCACTGAATATCTGCATGAACATCCGGCTTCCCCAAAAACCCTGTTTGCCACCCATTATCACGAACTGAACGAAATGGGGGAAACTTTCAAAAGGATCAGGAATTACAATGTTTCGGTCAAGGAATTAAAAGATACAGTCTTGTTCCTTCGGAAACTAGTTCCGGGCGGGAGTGCGCACAGTTTCGGGATCCATGTGGCAAAGATGGCCGGAATGCCGCAAATGGTGATCAATCGCGCCAATAAGATCCTGAAAAAGTTGGAAAAATCCCATCAGATGGAAGACTCGGGGAGGATTTTAAAAAATTCAGCAGAAAAAGAACTCCAATTGAGTTTCTTTAATCTGGACGATCCCTTGTTGGAAGAATTGAAAGAGGAATTGTTGAATATTGACATTGATACACTTACCCCGGTGGAGGCATTGATGAAGTTGAACGAGATTAAACGCATGCTTTCCAGCAAACAAAAGGTATAACAGGTTCAACGTTTAACGTTCAGAGTTCAAAGTTCAAAATTCAAAGTTCAAAATTCAAAGTTTTTTTTAGATTTCTGGTTTCCGGATGAAACAGGTTCTAAATTCGAGCTTTGATTTTTTTTATTAATTTGCGCGGCTTTGGGAATTGAAAGAAAGATTGTGGTGAATAAATTTTTTGGAAGCTGGAAAACAAGAGGTTAAGGGGTTGTTATTTTTGTCCTTGAAAAACAGTGGAGAAAAGTCGTCAATTTTTGCAGAAAAACCTTTGGTATTCTAAGATTTGTATTAAATTTGCAACCGCAATAAACAATTGCACGCCTGTAAAAAGGCAACTAAGTTCTTAATATACGCGAAAATAGCTCAGCTGGTAGAGCGCCACCTTGCCAAGGTGGAGGTCGCGGGTTCGAATCCCGTTTTTCGCTCATTATAAATGTCTATGCTCGGATGGTGGAATTGGTAG
>Ga0307487_1001995_pt1 | contig 13679 bp, 13 predicted proteins | sample CBIW12metaG_FD_203665 | JGI IMG/M metagenome (GOLD analysis project Ga0307487, IMG submission 203665) | Sea-ice brine microbial communities from Beaufort Sea near Barrow, Alaska, United States - CBIW 1.2 | ecosystem: Environmental > Aquatic > Marine > Coastal | place: USA: Alaska | collected... | reverse complement strand
ACTTAATTAAAAATCAGCGGTTTTCAAACTCACCGAAAAAAGACGCGATCGCTACCGCCATCAATAATGCCGGTTTTGAATATATAATCACCACAGATGCAGATTGTGAAATTCCTGAAAACTGGTTACAAGCCTACAATGAGATCATTTTGGAAACTGGGGCGAAACTGGTTGCCGGGCCGGTAAAAATAGCGGACCCCCCCCCTAACTCCATCAAAGGAGGAGAACCACTCTCCTCTCAAATTAAAATTTCCGACACATCACCGAATCTCGATACCAATAAGGAAAAAAGATGGTTGAAATATTTTCAAGCCTTTCAGGAAATGGATTTTATGAGTCTGCAGGCCGCGGGAGCCGGGGGTTTCGGATTGGGAAAAGCATTTATGTGCAACGGAGCCAACTTGTGTTATGAAAAAGCAGCGTTTTTGAAAGCAGATGGCTTTAGCGGAAATGATGATATTTCCAGTGGCGATGATGTTTTCTTACTTCAGAAATTCACCGAAAAAAAATTGCCTGTTTACTTCTTGAAATGTGCAGAAGCCATTGTGATTACCAAACCTCAACAAGATTTAACCACTTTAATTTCCCAACGCATCCGATGGGCCGCAAAAACTCCGGCTTATAAAAGCAGTTTTGCGAAATTGGTGGGTTTAACTGTTCTGTTCATGAATTTTTCGTTGGTTATCGGCGGCTTTCTGACCTTGTTCAGCATTTTTCCTTACGAACCTTTGCTATTTGCATTCTTTTTCAAATTCAATTTGGATTTCGCACTTCTGTTTCATTCTGCCGAATTTTTTGACAGGAAAGAAGTCCTGCGAAATTATTTCTGGAGCAGTTTTATCTACCCGGTTTTCTCTAGTTATGTGGCGATTTTGTCATTGTCTTCCGGTTATGAATGGAAAGGGAGGAAGTCTCGAAGTTAGAGGTAATGATATTGGTTTTGTTTTATTTATTGTAGTAGGGGCGGACGGCCGTCCGCCCCTACTACAATAAATTGCTTCGCGACTCCGCGTAAAAATATTTTGAATTTGGAATTTGTTTTCCGTTTACTCTGCCTTGATTACAATAGGCATTTTGAAAGCAGTTGAAACCGGGATTCCGCGTTTGATAGCGGGATAGATTTTGGGGAGGGAATCCAAGCTTTGCTGCAACCATGATTTAAGGTCGGGAAGCTGATTTGTGACAAGAGTGTCCACAAAAACCGAATCGATTATTGGCTTGCCGGTTTTGGTGATCTCGAGATATAAAATCAAAGTGTCGTCAATTGCTTGGGTTACTATGGGTTCCTGCCTGGCCAAATACGCGTAAATGGAATTGACCAAAGTTGCTTCAAAACATTCCCGGGATTTGGTTAATTCATCGATGTTCTTACAGTTTTCGAAGGCGGGATATTCATCCACTTCTTTCCAGTTCAAAGTTTTGGATTCTTGATCCAGGACTTCTTTCGAAGAAATTTTCTTGGTTTCAAAATTATTGCAGCCGGCCAAAATTGGAAAAAGTATCAGGAGTAAAAATTTTCTCATGTAGATTTGGTTCTGGACTAATATTATTCAAAAATAAGCAAAACTTAGCAATCTGTTATTCAATATACTGAAGGATAACCATCTTAATTTCAATTTTCACCTGAAGCATCGGGGGCAAACTTACCTCAGGTTCCATCATTCCGTATTTTCATAAAAGATGAACAAAAAATGAAATCTTAAAACAGCAAAAACAAATCGAGGATATAGGGCGTTAAAAGTGCTGTAATAATTCCGTTGAGGCACATTGCGAGACCGCTGTAAACTCCCGGCAATTTTCCTTCTTCAAAAGCCCGGGCCGTACCTATGGCGTGTGCAGCTGTTCCCAGGGAGGTACCGATGGCTATTTTATTCTTTATGCCCAAAAGCCTTAAAATCAAAGGCCCAAAAGCATTCCCAAAGATACCAACCGCAATAACAATACCCGCGGTAATTTCCGGAACTCCGCCAACAAGTTTGGTTATTCCAATAGCAATAGGCGCTGTAACCGATTTTGCCGCTAAGGATTGCACAATAAAATCCGGAACCTTAAAGAGGATCAAAATTAGAACCACACTCAAAATCCCACTTAAGCCTCCTGCGGTAACGGCAATTAAAAATGGCTTCAGGTTTTGTTTGACCTCAGCATATTTTTCATAGAAAAACACCCCAAGTGCCACCACCGCCGGACCAAGAAAAAAGCTTAAAAATTTACCTCCGTTATTATAATCTTCAAAATCCACATTAAAAACAAGAAGAAAAATAATGATGAAAGTAATAGCTAAAAAAACAGGGTTAAACAGGATATAATTCCACTTATTTTTAATTTGGGTGGCAACAACAAAGGCCATAAGCGTAATAAAAACGCCAAATACGGGAAGTTGAAAAATCTCTTTCATTTTCCGAATTTTTCCATGATGATCGCTGTAACATATAAGGTAATCACTGAACTGACAATTACGGCAACTGTAATTGGAAGCCAGAAAGGTTGAATAAGATTGAAATAAACCATCAGGCCTACTCCATAGGGAATAAAGAATAAAACCAGGTATTTAATGAGTTTGTCCGATGCCGGTTTCACATCCTCTAATTTTATTATTTTAAGGCGCAAAGCGATAAAAATAAGGAGCATCCCAATAATATTGCCTGCAATGGGGATATTAAAAACATACCGGATCAATTCACCCGCAATTAAAAAACCGAAAATATAGAGTAAAGCTTTTACCATATTTGTTTTAAAAAATTTATTCGTACATATCATTTAAATCTGCCCGGTGCAAATCTTCAAAAAACCCGGCAATAAGATCGGTTGTATCATTGAAGAATTTTTTCCCCTTTTCTGCGGTGGCTTTCTTGGGGTTTCCAACGCCTGTATCTTCCGTGACTTTTGTCCATTCCCTTTGGGCACTTACCCAACCTTCTTTAAGGCCTTTTATTTTAAATGTTTTCGCCCTGCCATCCCCGGCTTCCTCCAAACTTAAAACCAGGTCCGGCGTTAAATGCATCATTACCGCAGTTTCCAATTCCCCGGCGTGGTCTCCGGGCTCATCAAAATATGGTTTGGCATCGGTAACTGCCCACCAGTTTAAAGAACAGACAAAAACTTCCGGAAATTCAAGGCTCAGTTCCCTGATTATTTGCTTGAAATTATTTCCGCCATGCGCGTTTACGATTACCAGTTTTCTGATTTTATGCCTGTCCAGCACCTGGACTATATCTTTTAAAACGGCATATTGCGTACTGGGGCTCATATTCATACACAGCTTCACATCCATTTGCCCTGTATTCACCCCAAAAGGGATTGTGGGCAAAACCAGCGGCCGGGCATTATTTCCCCAGGCTTTTCGTGTGGCTTCAAGGGAAATTTCTTCCCCTAAAGTATTATCGGTGCCATAGGGAAGGTGATAATTATGAGCTTCGGTGGCTCCCCACGGCAAAACTGCTATTGTAAAATCTTCATCTTTTACCTGTTTCCAATTGGTTTCGGCTAATACATAGGGTCTTATTCCGGTTTTCATAATTTTCCTGTTTTGACAATCAAGCCTAAAATTACTAAAACTTACAACTTATAAGGCTTTGTGAATTCATTTAATCCAAATAAATATATCAGGCATTAAATATTTTGTGGTGAACAGAACTTTAATTCCGGTTGGATTTTATAATTGTTGGTAGGCAAGAAGAAGGAATTTGTAAATTTCAGTAAAAAAAAACAGGAGGGATTAATTAATATTAGCCGAAAAATGAAGTTTGTGTTTAAATCCTTCTTGTTCATTATTCAAATTTCAAAAAACAAGAGAAGCCAAAAATTTTAAAATTGAAGAACGCCTTGTTAAAATTCGTATTTTTGCAGAGTTTAAAACAAAGCACAATGGATAAAGAACAAATCAGAAAGGAATTTAATGAGTTCCTGGATTCCGCCTCCGATGAAACCGTAAAGGATTTTTTGAAATTTTTAAAGGACAGAAAAAAACCAAAAACCGCTTCAGAAACGGATCTTAAAAATGGTTTGACCGAGGATGACCTTTCCTTTAAAAACCGGTCCAACTAATTGGATCTACTTCTGGCTTCTCTTGGTGCCCTGTTAATGATTTTGGGCCTTTTAGGCAGCTTTTTGCCTTTTATGCCAGGAGTTCCTATAAGCTGGGCAGGACTTTTATTGTTGCACCTTGCTCCTTCAATTCCTGTGAATTACCTGTTTTTGGGAGTCACTTTTGGTGTGGCAGGCCTAATTTACGGCCTAAACCTTATAATCCCCGCTTTGGGAACCAAATACGCTGGAGGGAGTAAATTTGGGATGATAGGAGCCACCATTGGCCTTGTTGCGGGAATTGTCGCTCCCATTCCTTTCGGGATCATAATAGGCCCGTTCCTGGGGGCTTTTATTGGGGAAATAATCAATAAATCAAATTCCAGATCGGCATTAAAAGCGGCTTTTGGGTCATTTCTTGGTTTTTTGGCTTCAAGTTTTATGGAATTTGTAACAGCTTTTGGATTCTTATTGCTGTTTATCTACAAGGTTTGGGAATTCCGGGAAGTCATTTTTTAAATTCGGAATTTGTGCTTTAAGCACAGCAATAGCCTTTAGCTGGTTTGGTACCGGTTTAATTGTACTTTCATAATCCTGTCTAAAAACAAATTAACTATTCTCAACTATTTCAATTTCCTCTTCATTTAACCCATATAATTCATAAACCATTGCATCAATTTCTTTATCTGTAGAATCTATGTTGGATTTTACATCCAAGGCTTTTTTGCTTTCCTCTAAAAAGTAATCTTCCCATTCCCCTTTTTGAGATAAGGAAAGTTTGACTTTTTTCTTTACCAATTCCTTGATGAATTCTCCAAAAGAAAGTAAATGCCAATCTTGTAATTTTTTAGATAAACTATCTAATTCAAATTCTCTTTCTAAGGCTCTTTGGAATTTTTGAGATACTTCCTGTAACTCTTTGTTTAAAACAAGGATATTTACTCCTAATTTCTCAAGAAATATTTTTCCAATTAAGGATTTTTTCATTGGTAGTTGACCAAGGTGTAAAGGTTTTACCTCATATTCATTGAAATAAATATTAAAATAAAAATCTAATAATTTTGAATTAATTACTGGATAAAGAATATCTAAACTATATTGACTATCAACTAAAACTACATTTGAAAGTCTATTCAGATTATAATATTTTTCTTTGTCTAAATACCCAACAAGTTTTCTTTTCATTCCTCTTCTTGTTCTTTGAACTAGAATTTTATCTTTTGTGAATATATATTCAGGGGGTAATGCTCTACCTTTATCACCTCTACTTTTAACAAAATCACTGTCATACATTATATATTCACCTTCCCAAGAAACTTCATTTCTTCCTATATCTTTACCACTTAAGACTTTATGGTATCTACCATCAATTTTAGTTGAAGAAGTCAGGTCTGTTTTGATGTAACCTGTATTTATTCCAACGGTACAATAACAAATTTTACCTAGTGCAACAGAATTGAGTTTCATTTTGTCTATAATACCAGAATACTCATCAGAAATATTAATATTAAATGTAAAATCTTTACCTGAATATTTATCAATATCTATTAAATACTCAGATTCTAAATTGTCAAAGGACCTATTTCTATCTCTTTGAATTTTAACTTTAACATTATTTTGTTTATTTGTTTTTTCTTTTTTAAAAGTAAATATTGTGCTTTCAACAACTACATTTTCAAAAATATCCAGCCCTAAATCAAAAAATTCTATAATTCTAAATTGATTCATTAGCACTATTCTCAATTTTTTGTAAGTTTTTGCACTTAAAAAAGTATTCGGAACTATATAGCTAGAATATCCTAATTTTTTTGTGAGAATAGCAGTTTTCTCCATAAAAACCTTATATAAATCAAAATTTCCTTCAATACTTTTATAAATTTTCTTGAAATATTTTTTTTCATCCTCATTGATGGAATTTCTGTAAGTATAAGGAGGATTTCCAATTACTACATCAAAACCACCTTTTTCAAATATTTGAGGAAACTCCTGTTGCCAATTAAAAGCTTTATCTCCTGCAACTTCCACATCATCAATTAAGCTATTCCCACATTTAATATTGTTGTTTAAATCATTTAATTTTCGGTTAGGTTGTGCAGTTCTAAGCCATAAAGATAGCTTGGCTATCTCAACACTTTCTTGATTTATATCAACGCCAAACAAGTTGTTTTCCAAAATGGTTTTTTCAACATCACTCAATACCATTGCATCCCCAAATAACTTGGCTTGCAGTTCATCAACATACCTGTGTTCTAAAATCAAGAAATCCAGAGCCTGGTTCAAAAATGCGCCAGAGCCACAGGCAGGGTCACAAATAGTTAATTGCAATAGCCAGTTTCTATATTCAGTAAGTTTAGCAATTAAACCTTTTATAGTTTTCTTCTGCCTTTTTTTATCAGTAATATAATCATCTTCAACTATTTCAAGGTCAGCTTTCTTTTCTTCACACAGTTTACCAACAGTATTTTCAACAATATATTTGGTTATGTATTTAGGAGTGTAAAAAACTCCGTCCTTTTTTCTTTTGGTCTTGGATTTGTCAATTTCCAACCCTTCTAACTGAGCCTTAATTTCATCCAGTTCATTCAGGGAATTTTCAAAAATATGCCCTAAAATATTCACATCAACTTCACTGTCAAAATCATATTCAGATAGCTTTAATGTGTGTTTGTACAGCAAGTCATCATCAATAATTATGGTATCCAAAACTGCATCAGCTTTAAATAAACCGCCATTGTAGGCATACACATTATATTGCTTTCCTTTATAACCTGTATTCAAGTAGCCAAAGTATTTTTTGAACCTGGCAAATAATGGGGTATAAGCATCTAAATCTTTTAGTTTGTTCCATTGTTCAAGAATCATCCTTACCGAGTTTGGAGGCAGTAACTGCCTGTCTTCAGCAAAAAATAGAAATAAAAACCTGTCCAGTAATTTTTGTGATTTTTGAAATAAAGTTAAAGCATCAAATTGTGGATTTAGGATAACCAAACTTTGGTATAATTCCCTTTTAAACAAAGAATAATCATTGTACAATTTTTTTGTGATAGCATCCTCCTGACTTATAGATTCCTTTTTAAGGTTTTTAGGAGTATCATTTTGGATATTCTCAAAAGCTAAACATAAATACAATAATTCAAATTCCTTTTCAGTTAATGTAAATAAGTTGAACTCAATATGCTCAATGGCATTGTCTATATAAAATCTTAGTTTTTCAAAATTTGAGGTAACCACATAAGTACATTCCGGCTGGTTATTTTTATACCCAAAAGCCTGAACTTCTATTTTACTTAAATCGGTGGTATTTGTCCCTTTTAACTCTATAACAGCCTTTACAACATCATTTACTACAATTGCACCATCAGCTTTTTTGCTGTCTTTTACATTTTTGTATTCTGTGGTTATATTAAAATCAGGAGTAGGGTTTTTAGTGTAACCCAACACATTTACAAACAAATCAATTAAAAATCCTCCTTGATATTGTTCCTCTTTACTGTTTCTAATATTATCCTGTATTGTTGGATTATGAAAATGGGTTTTGAATAATTCCCATTGGCTTGCAATCTTTTCTTTATTTTGAGTTTTGAGGTGCTTTGTTACAACTGAACTCTGGAATATTGACATAGGTTGTTTTTGGATTGATAAAGCTAAAGTATATTCTTTAATTTTTGTCTTTCCTGATGAATTTCATTTCCCGTTGCTCAAACCACATCAATTGACACTGAATTTTGTAGTGAAAATGATGCCTTTCATTCTCAAAAGTCGTTTTCCGTTTTAAAATAACATCGGCATTAATAATCCAATCGTGTTTTTCGGTTAATTTTTCCGGTTTTTTCGAAACATAGGCTGTCATAGTTTCACTGGATGCCATTTCTATAAAAAAACATTTATGTCATTTTATAGAAATTTTTGGTATTGTCCTTCAAAAGCTAAACATTATTCCACGCCTTAAATATGGCCATTATTATGATTGCCTTGGTTTAGGTGATTTTTTGCTTAAAAATACCTAATACCCCTACTTTTTAAAAGATAAAAAATTATTGAATTAATTGACACCAACTCAGGTTCAATAGCCCAATAAAACAATCATTTTCTTTGTAAAATGATAAATATCATAGGATTAAAAATATTTATAAGTCAAATTTAAACCTTTAAAATTTGCGATAAAAACGTAAAAAAAGATAACATGTATCCATTTGTAAAAAAACACGGCATTATCCTGGAAAAGACTGAAAATAGCTTTGAAAATGAAGGTGTGTTCAATCCCGCAGCCATCAGGGAAGGTGAATATGTGCATATTTTCTACAGAGCTGTCAGGGAAGGCAACTTCTCTTCCATAGGATATTGCAAATTAAAAGGTCCTTTAGAGGTGATCGAGAGATGTACAAGTCCTATATTTTCCCCTGCAACCAGTCAGGAATTTAAAGGAACCGAAGACCCCAGGATCACAAAAATAGAGGATACTTATTATTTGAGCTATTCGGCTTTTGATGGTGTCAATGTATTTGGCGCGTATGCTACCTCAAAAGATCTGAAAACTTTTGAGAGAAAAGGAATTATTACCCCCAAATTCACCTTTGACGAATACGCCACATTAATCCGTCATAATTTGGAAAAAATCAGTGAAAAACACGTCTTGTTTTATGATCTTTTTCAAAAGTACCATCTGACAAATATGATGAAGGCAGACCTGTATGTATGGGATAAAAACGTGGTTTTTTTCCCGAGAAAGATCAATGGAAAATTCGCTTTTTTACACAGATTATTTCCCACCATCCAGATCGTATATTACGAAGACCCGAAAGAGCTCAACATGAAATTCTGGAGCAATTATGTTTCCAACTTAAAGGAACATATCGTTCTAAACCCATCTTTTCATTATGAACGCAGCCATATTGGGGCTGGTTGTCCTCCTATTGAAACTGACGACGGTTGGTTAATGATATACCATGCAGCCCAAACTTCTCCTAATGGACTTATTTATCACGCTGCCGCAGCTCTATTGGATATTGACGATCCCTGTAAAGTATTGGCTCACCTTAAAAAACCCTTATTTGAACCAACTGAACCCTATGAAAAAGTGGGAGTGGTGAACAATATTGTATTCCCCTCGGGAAGCGCCCTTTTTGATGATGAACTCTACATCTATTACGGAGCTGCCGACCTCTCCACCGCTGTTGCCTCAATGTCAATCAGCGCTTTGTTAAATGAGCTTAAACATCAAAAAAAATGAACCATAGGCACTCAGACTCCAAAATCCTACTTATGTCAAGTTTCCCACCAACAGAGTGCGGAATCGCGACTTTTACTACCGATATACTCAACGCTATTTCCAAAGGATTTAGCCGGACCTTTACCTCAATTCAATGCGATTTAAAAAGGGGGAACCAAACCGGCTCTGCCTCCGAATATATACTGGATCCCGATGTGCGGGAAGAGTACACAAAAATTGCCCGGGAAGTAAACCTGGACAGTACAATAAAATTGGTCCATATCCAGCATGAGTTCGGTTTGTTTGGAGGCTCTTATGGGAACTATTTGTTCGATTTTCTGAAAGAAATAAATATTCCCGTGGTTTTCACATTTCACACGGTTTTATCCAATCCGGGTGAAGAATTAAAAACAGTAGTAAAGGAGTTGGCATTTTACGCCGCTTCTATTATTGTGATGACCCGTTCTTCAATTAAGATCCTGGAAGAAGAATATCAAATAGATTCACAAAAAATTGAATGTATTCCTCACGGAACCCATCTTGTGAGATGGGCAGACACCGATAAGTCGAAGAAAAAAAATGGTCTTAGCGGTCGATTGGTCCTTTCGACCTTTGGGTTGTTAGGCCCTGGGAAAAGCATAGAAACCGCCTTAAAAGCATTGCCCGAGATCATCAGGCACCGCCCGGAAGTTCTCTATCTGGTAATCGGAAAAACCCACCCAAACAACATAAAGAATAATGTTGATGAGTATCGCAATTATTTGCTAGGGTTGGTAGATGAATTGAAAATTTCCAAAAATGTGATTTTCATCAACCGTTATTTAAAATTATCGGAACTTTTAGAACTCCTTGAGGCTACGGATATCTATTTATTTACCTCAAAAGACCCCAACCAGGCCGTAAGCGGCACTTTTGCCTACGCTATGAGTTCCGCCTGTCCAATAATTGCAACTTCAATTCCCCACACAAGGGAAATCCTTACCCAGGATGCTGGTTATATCATCAATATTGGAGATTATGAAAAGCTGGCAAAAAATTGCATAGAGTTACTTTCAAACCAAAAATTGAGAAAATTCATGAGTTTCAATGCATTTCAAAAGGCAAATGCATATTCCTGGGAGAATACCGCTGTTAAACACAGCTTTCTTTACCATAAAATTCTAAAGTCATCTTTACCGATCAAATTTGATTACCCTGAAATCAAACTTGACCATTTTAAAACCCTTACAACCAATAGGGGAATAATTCAATTCTCAAAAATAGATGTTCCGAATCTCAACTCTGGTTATACATTAGACGATAATGCCCGCGCTTTGATCGCAATTTGCATGCATTACCAGTTATTTAAAAGTGAAGAAGATTTAAAATATATAGAAATTTATCTGGACTTTATTGAACGCTGCCAGATGCCTCAGGGGACATTTGTTAACTATATTGATAAAAATGACAATGTACACATCAAAAATGATTATGTAAACCTGGAAGATTCCAATTCAAGGGCAGTCTGGGCTTTAGGTACGGTTATTTCCCTGAAGGATATTTTACCTGATAAAATTGGAAAGAAAGCCTTAACCTGCTTTCTAAAATGTTCTCAATGGGTCAAGGGAGTGCTATCCCCAAGATCTATTGGTTATACAATAAAAGGTTTATATAATTACCAAATTGCCATTCCGGAAAATCAAGTCAGGATCAATATAGAAAATCTGGCAAAAAACCTTATTACCCGGTATGACATTAACCGGGAAAAAAACTGGGAATGGTTTGAGGAATATATGACTTATGCCAACAGTATCTTGCCGGAAGCAATGCTCTATGCCTATCTATCTACTGGCAAAGAATCCTATAAGAGAGCGGCCCTGCAAACTTTTGATTTTTTACTCTCAAAAATGTTTGTAGACGGGCAGTTGAGAGTGATTTCCAATAGGGGATGGTATCAAAAAGGATCAGAACCCAACAGATACGGGGAGCAACCCATTGATGTTTTTTGCCTTATCCAGACCCTGGATATTTTCTATAAAACTTTTAATATTCCACAATATAAAAGAATGATGCAAAAAGCTTTTGGCTGGTTTTTAGGTGATAATCACTTATCCCAGATTGTTTACAATCCTTTAACCGCAGGTTGTGGAGACGGCCTTGAAAAAGAAAATGTAAACCTCAACCAGGGAGCAGAATCCACTGTTTGTTATCTCATGGCCCGTTTAATTATGGAACGCGATGTAAAAGGGCATTCCCCAGAAAAAACAGACACCTTTCTTTCAAAACCAAAACGTTTAAAACACAGGACACAAAGAGGAAATAAACCTAAAATTATCGATAACTAAAACTTTTCAATTATGGCAATTAATTTCAATCAATATGCAGCAGAAGCAAATAGCTTTTTAAAAGAATATGCTGAACAAATAGATTTGACAGAAGATCCAGAGAAAGCCGCACGTATTCTATCTGCAGTTTTACACGGCTTACGGGAAATAATTTCAGTGGAGGAATCTTTGCAATTAATCTCACAATTTCCAATGTTCCTTAAAGCGTTCTACGTCAATGGATGGAGTATCAATAAAACCAAAACCAAGGTAAAACATATGCCCCAATTTGTGGATTTGGTAAGGAGCTTTGACGGGGTTGCCTCAAATTATGATTTTGTTTCTGATGAAATTGCAGAGCACTATATAAATACTACATTTTTTGTTTTGCGAAAATATGTTTCTCCCGGAGAACTTCAGGATATTAGGGATAACCTCTCAAAAAATCTGAAGAACATGATCTAGAAAGTAATATTTTTCAAAAAACGGTCACACAACCCTGTTTTTTTTAGTTTAATTTTAGGGTTGTGTGATTGTTTATAATAACAACCTTCCTAACGTTGAGTGATAATGCCTCGATTCTCCAATTGGTTAATAATTGCCTCCACATATTCCTGAACTGTTTTGGTGATTGTTTTAGGATTCACAATTTGAAAAGCCCCAACCCAAACAAGGGATTTATTTACATCTTTATTGAGGTTATAAATAGAGGTTTCCACATCATAGACCTTATACTCATTATAATATCCCGGGTTATAATAGATGTCCTGAAATCTATAATAATATGGGCCAAAACGCCTCCAGTGATAGTCTATGGAATAATATCCCGGATTATAACTGCTTCTTTCCTCTACACCTTTCACAGCGGTTATTATTACCGCGTCAAAACCCTTTTCTGAAAGTTCGGAAACCATCTTATCAATTTCTTCTTCAGATTTTTTAGAATCGGTAAAAGTACTTTCAAAAACATCAGAACTCTCAATGGCATTGATATTGCGATTCAGAAATTCCCTTTTTAAATTTTCTTCAAAGATTTTGCGGGAAGTGAGGTTTTGGGTTACCCCTACAACCAATAATTTCTGGGGCTTGAATATCGGTGTTTCTGGATTTTTCCAACTATCTATTAACTTCACAGAGGAACAACCTAAGCTTAGAAATATACTTAGAAGTACTAATATTTTTTTCATAATTAATAATTTTAGATATCTACAATCAGTTTTTATCCTTAAGTATTGGGTCTAACCTTCCAATAAGATTATCCGCAAATTGCGGGGCATCTTCTATTTTGGATTCCCCTGTAATGGCATCCACTTCTTTCATTTTATAGGTTCCGTCACTGGAGGTGGTTAATACAATAATTTTTTTCCGGATTGCCGTTGTTCGTTCAATAAATGATTTTACTTCAAAAGGTGGTTCCTGGCTCTCCCAGCTGTGAATTATTGCTATTGCGGTATAATCTGCAGGATCAATTTTCGAAAGTGAAGAAATATCGATGACCTTAATTGAAACAGGATACGACGTATAGTGTTTAACTAAAAGTTGGGTAACTGAATCTTTAAACGCGCTTTCTTGAGTTGCGATGAGAAGCCTGCGATCCAGATTGGCGGAATTAACCTGAAATGCATCCGGTTTTCCCATGGAGTACTCATATTTGTACCAAACCAACAATGCTAAAAACAAAGCAGTGACCGAGAGAATGACAAAAACAATTTTCCTGGATCGCTTCATTTTGATTTGAATATTTCCTGTCCAAATTATTGAAAATCAATATAGAAAAATATGATATTTATCAGCGGCTGTATTTTTATTTTCTTCAGAACACTGCACTTTTAGGTTTCAGATCACCTTATCTGGATCCTATCTCATCTAAATAGACAGGTATTATCCTCAATTATAAAAGGAAGGAAAATTCCGCAACAAATGAAATGAATATAGCTAAATCTAGCTGCTTCATTAAAATTTTTAACTGAAACGGTTTTATACTTTGAGAATATCTGTAGGAGTAAGAACAATGACGGTTTTATCTCCCTGTAGGGCTATTAGTTTCAGGATTTCAGGATTATTTCTTATCATTTTAATCCAGTCATCTGATGAAAATTCAGATGACTCAGAAAGATTTTTAAAAAAATCATGTTCCGGAT
>Ga0307487_1001991_pt1 | contig 13692 bp, 8 predicted proteins | sample CBIW12metaG_FD_203665 | JGI IMG/M metagenome (GOLD analysis project Ga0307487, IMG submission 203665) | Sea-ice brine microbial communities from Beaufort Sea near Barrow, Alaska, United States - CBIW 1.2 | ecosystem: Environmental > Aquatic > Marine > Coastal | place: USA: Alaska | collected... | reverse complement strand
TTGATTTTTTGGAGGTGAACTAATTCCTGCGGTTGTTAATTCAATAGGTTTTATTGTACCGTCAGGATTGAAATACAGATACTCCACACAAACGCTACGTCGGCTGAAACCGCCCGGTTCCCCGTTACGCGGATAAGACCCATCGTGATAGAAGAAATACCATTGGTTTTTAAACTCCACCACGGAAGGATGAATGGTAAACCCCAGTTTTGCCGGCCCACTCAGCAGCCCTTGATACGTCCAGGGTCCGGAAATATTTTCTGCTGTAGAATATGCAATTTGTTCCGGCTGTACCCCAGGAGCGTCTGCTGCATAAATATTATAGTACATCTCTTTACGTTTAAAAATCCATGGCCCTTCAGAAAAATTCCTAAACGGTACTTTTTTTATTGCCCCATCGCGTTCGGCCATATTATCTTTCAGCTTTACCATATAACAATCGCCGTTGCCCCAAGCCATCCAAGGCGTGCCATCGTCATCGATAAACACCGTAGGATCGATATCTGAATTCGCCCTGTGGGAGTCTGTCGTCATTCTGTCTGTGACTAAAGGGTTTCCTTCCATCACTTCTTTGAACGGGCCGGTTGGGCTATCACTAACTGCCACGGTGATGATATGGCCCGTGCCTTTTTCGTCATCAAGGGTTGCATAAAAGAAATACTTTCCATCCTTTTCGATTACCTGAGCAGCCCAAGCAGCACCTTTTTTGGCATTTGCAAAATCATCTGAAGCCAACACGGGACCGTGTGATTCCCAGTTTTTCATATCGGTAGTTGAATAGCACAACCAATGCGGCATATTAAACCAGCCTCCGGGCTCTGCAACATCTTCACCCGCGTAGAGGTAAAGCCTTTCACCACTACAAGTGCAGCGGGATCTGCGGTAAATGCATCTGAAAATAGTGGGTTCTGCCCTTTTTCTCTGGGAAGGCCCTGTCCCCAGATGCGCACTTCATCAATGGCACCATCCAGTACTTGTAAACTGTTGGGATATCCGCCCGGAAACCCCCTACCTATAATCCACATTCCTGCATCCCTTCGCAAAGCGGCACCTGAAAATTTCAATTCATTGGAACTTTCAAAATCATGCTGCTGTGCCGGTTTAGCATACATCTTCAAGGTGGTCGTGTTGGTATTCTGGTTATAATGTGCTTCTGCTTTAACCGTGTACCAGTGTTCTGCTTTGACCTTTTCAATAGCATCAAGGCGTTGGGCCCCTCCTTCAGCTGTCATAACTTCTACAAAAAAGCGTTGTTTCATATTGTCAAACCCGATTGACACATCGCCTCCTATTTGCCCCTTTTCTCCCTCTTTACAAATAAACACCTGCTCTGTGCCCAATAAGTTAAGCTTCAGATTGGCCTCAATCGTCCATAATTTTCGCAGGTCAGTATAGCCCAAAGGATGCTCTAAGCTTACCCCAAATTCCCCTTTCTTTAATAATAAGCTTCGGGTATTCGGTTCCCCTGAAACGGTTGGGAAAGGTACGTTTTCTGAAAAAACACTGCCCATTGAATTGGCATTCAGCAGTTGCAGCACATTTTCATTTCCAGAATTATCCACAACAAAAGACTGGTTTCCTGAAGGGTCCCCGTTTTCTAAAGTAAGAGATTGCCCCAATGTGGATGCTGCCAACCTTCCGTCAAGTTTAACTTGCTCAAACCTCCAATGCGCCAATAACGGTTCATCTGTGTCCTGAGCGTGAGAAGGAAGCACCCACGCTGTTATTATTACAAGGGCAATTCCTTTTAAAATCTTTGTAACCAAAACCTTATTTAAAATCATCCTTTCTATTATTTTTTGAATTTCCACTAGTCAAAATTGAGATTTAAGGTTGCTACTGTCAGCCATTAAGCTTTTATTTAATATCAATGCTTCCCATCGAACCTATCGCTTGTTAAAATGTGCTGCAAATCCACCCCTTCTCAACATTTTGACCGATATCGAATCTGTACTTGTAACATTCCGGTAGGTACTTTGAAGTTCTTTATCGTGGGAACCATCTTTGATAATGATAAGCTTATATTCGCTGTCGTTTCTTAAAAAGGATAGTGGAATATTTTTGGTCTTTTCGCGGTCTTCAGCATTGATTCCACCCACATACCAATCTTCCCCACTTTGCCTTGCCAAAATGACGTCTATGCCCGGATAACCATCAAGCAATTTAATGCCGTCCCAAGCGGTAGGCAAATCGCTGATCAAGAATTTTGCCGCTACCGGAAGCGCTTGATATCCCTCCGGGCGGTCTGCCATATGCTGCAAGGGTGATTCAAATAGTATACCCAAAGCCAATTCATGACCGTAGGAAGTGATATGTGGATGTTGTGAATTTGTAAACGTCACCGGCGTATAATCCATAGCGCCTACTACATTCCTTGTAAAGGGCAATATGGTATTGTGTACTGGGGCTTCAAAGGTGAAATCTGGGACATTGTTGTACCATTCCGCTCCGCGCACGGCTTCGTATGTCATCAAATGTGGATACGTCCTGCCCCATCCGCGTGGAACGAGGCAACCATGAAAATAAACCATGATCTCAAACTGGGCGGCATCGTCCAAAATATCGAGATAATACGCAATCATATCCTGCTTTTCGCTTTCGAAGAAATCGACCTTAACCCCTGCAATACCCATCTTTTTGAGCCAGGCAAATTCTTCTATCCTGTTTTCGTGGGTAAGCATACGGCCTTTTGGCGTGGCACCCACCCAAGTGTGATCCCCACCGGAGTTATACCAAATTAATGGAGTAACCCCTTTATTGTGAATATAGTCAATAGCATCTTCTAGTTTGCCGCCATTGCCCATCGAGTCCCATTCCCAATCCAGAAGGGTATAGCGCCAGCCCATTTCCGCGGCCAAATCTGCAAACTTTGTAACCACCTGATAATCCTTGGTGCCATGGTTATCAGACCAATAATTCCAGGAAACCAAGCCCGGCTTGATCCAGTCTGTATTTTTAACGGTGCTTGGTGCAGAGACATCATCGACCAATGTTGATGCTACGATATCTTCAAGCCCGCCCATGATTACCACGCGCCACGGGGATTGCCAAGGCAGGGTTATTGTTGGAAGTCTTTCGCCTTGCCCCCTTCCGTTCCAATCATCAGGGAAAGTGGTCTTATATTTTTTTCGGTCACCGGTATTGCTCAATTTTGATCCTGCATAAGTGCGGTCAAGACCGGCTTCACTGATTAAATACCAAGCTGTGGTATCCACGGTATGAAAGAGTGCGGGATATGCCCAATCCTGTTGGGTCACACCATCTTTCATCTTGCGATAATACCCCTCATTCGCCGGATTGAATTTCTGTAACCAGCGCGAAGTGCTATCCAGGATGGTGTAGGAGGTGTATTCCTCTTTGACCAAATAGTCCCCTTCTTTTTTCTCCGGAAATCCATACCTGAAGGCAAGCCCGTCATCATACGCCCGAATGATAAGATTGAGTCTACTTCCGGAATCATTTTTAAAGGAAACCGAAACTTCCGTAGCCTTATTATTCCGAATCAGTTGCTTCCCGTGCACCGTGGTATAATTTACTTCAATTTCCTGTTTCTTACCGGCTTTGATAAATTTTAGATTTTTTGAAAAGTCTTCATCTTCCCGCTTTATTCCCAGATCAATACGCGGTATTACTTCTGAAACTGTCCGTTCTCCGTTATACCCGATTTTCAGGTACCAAGTACCTTCTTCTCTATCTTGATCTTCAAAAAGGGAAACCTCTATCTTTTCATTAGGGGAAACCACGTTTAACTTTTGCGAATAGCCCGAACTTAATGTAAAAAGAAATAGTACAATTAGCTTAGTATTGAAAGTTATTTTACACATAGTTTTCGCTTCGGAGTGATTCCTTGAAATTTTTATTGATTGAAAAGTAACGGGGCAAAATTGTACAGGTTGTTTATTCATAATACGCATAGTTAATACCGATCTCATCAATTTTATTCAACATCGCTTTATAGTTTTTACTCGCGATATCCTCTTCACCGCCCATATCTTTGGTAAGGTCATATAAAACCCCACCAATATCCAACTTTACATAATTGGCATCGGGCGCGGCAATTCGTATACGTACTTGTCCCTCTGCGTTGACCATAGGGTATTGCTTGCCCTGCTGATTTACACTTGAAGGCTTAAAGCCTTGACTGTCTGCGCCCTGTGTAAAGCAAAAAAAGGGATTTAGGCTAAATGCCAAAAGAGAAAGGATTACTAATTTTTTCATCGTTGAACTAAATTATTGAATGGTGATAGTCTGTTTTTTTAAATCTTTCGCGTCTGAACTGTTTCCGTAAAAAATTTCATATTCCCCGGAATCTACCAGCATTGTGCGCTGTTCCTTGTTGTAAAATTCAAAGGAGTTTGGGGCGAGTTCTATTTTTACCTCAAGGCTTTGACCGGGATCAAGGGGCACCCGTTTAAAGCCTTTAAGGGTTTTTATGGGCCCATTGGGATCGTTCACCTTTCTGATGTAAACCTGAACGATTTCCGTACCTTTTCGGTCGCCGGTGTTTTTTACAGGGATTACCAGTTGCAGCGGTTCGCCCATCGCCAGGGTTTTGCTTTTTAGTTGTGCTGTGCCAATTTCAAAATCGGTATAGCTCAGGCCGAAACCAAATTGATAAAGCGGTTCCTCTTCCATATAACGATACGTGCGTCCCTGCATGGAATAATCTTCAAAATCGGGAAGCTGGGTCGTATCCTTATAAAAAGTAATGGGCAATTTCCCGGAAGGGTTATAATCTCCAAACAAGACATCTGCTACCGCCTGACCGCCAGATTCGCCGCCGTACCATGCTTGTAAAATGGCGTCACAGGTTTTGGTTTCTTGTACCAGCCCAATTGCAGAACCGGAGTTGTTTACAAAAATCACTTTTTTTCCGGCATCTTTAAGCGCCTTTAGACAATTGCGCTGTACTGCCGGCAACTCTATATCCGTGCGATCACCTCCCTTAAAACCCGGGTAGGAAACCGGCATCTCCTCCCCTTCAAGCGTGGTGGAAAGCCCACCGACAAAAATGACTGTGCTGATCCCTTCCAACTTTTTGATGAGGCCCGTATAATCTACCGGAATTTCCTTTCCGAAATTGAATTCTAAATTAGCCTGCCAGTTGTTGAGTTGGGCGTATTCAATTTCAATCCTGTACGTTTTTCCTTTTTCCACTGAAAAAGGAACCTGCGACGGGAGCGTTCTCCAGTTGTCATATTCCTGCAACGATTTGCCGTTTACAAGAAGTTCAAAGTGACCTGTCGCACCAAATTTAAAGACGATGTCCTCATCTTTATCTGCCACGTATTTCGTCTCAAATCGTGCCGAAAAACCTTCAAGTTTTACGCCAGAGGCAAATTCGTGCTGTCCGACTGTGGTCAATTTTATAGGATTTGTGATTTGGTGTGTTGCTATTACTTCCCCGCTATAATCTACCGTATTGAAATAAGTTGCTTTAAAGCCCGGTTTTCCATCGATCGAGGTTTTGGAAAAATAACTTTGGGTTACCTTATCTTCAACCAGATCGCAGGCTTTATCATAAAGGATCCTATCCTCTGGGATTTTTGACTTAATTCCGTCCAAAATGGTTATGGTACGCACGGGAGTTCCGTTATAATTTCCCCAAAGCATGGGTTCATCATCGGCATTGGGGCCAATCACCGCAAGCTTATCCATCGATTTGCTTAACGGAAGAATATTATTGTTATTTTGAAGCAGCGTCATGGACTCACGGGCCATTTCGAGCGTCAACTGTCTGTGTTTTTCACTATTGATCACAGACACCGGAATCTGTGCCCATGGCACAAGCTCATCAGGATCCATTTCACCAAGTTCAAAACGCCCGATCAACACACGCTTTACACTAATATCAATATCTTCTTCCTTGACCAACCCGCGTTCTACGGCCTCCGGTAATAATCTATAATGGTGATTGTCCCACTGGCATTCTACATCGGTACCGGCAAGTACAGCCTTCGCCGCGGCGTGAACCGCATCTGAAGAAACATTATGTGTCGTAAAAAAATCCTGAATGGCGCCACAATCTGAAACCACCAGATGCTCAAAACCCCATTGTTCCCTCAAAATGTCCTGCAACAGGCGGTCACTTCCGCAGCACGGTTCATCATCGAGCCGCTGATAAGCGCACATCACCTGGCGCACATCTGCCTCCTGTACAAGCACTTTAAAGGCTGGCAAATAGGTTTCCCAAAGATCGCGTGGAGATATGTCGTTGAGGTTGAGTTCGTGTCGGCTCCATTCAGGACCAGAATGCACGGCGTAGTGCTTGGCACAAGCCAAAAGCTTCCTGTATTTTGCATCCTCTGGACCTTGCAACCCACGCACTACCTGCTTGCCCATTTGGGAAGTTAAATAAGGGTCCTCACCATAGGTTTCCTGCCCACGTCCCCATCGCGGATCGCGAAAAATATTGATATTGGGCGTCCAAACCGAAAGGCTCAAAAAGCGCTTGTTTTCCTCCCCGTTGCGCATCGCTTCGTGATATTTGGCGCGCACCTCATCAGAAGTGGCATCAAAAATTTTATAGACGAGTTCGTCATTAAAAGAAGCCGCCATTCCTACCGGTTCGGGAAAAACGGTCACATCGCTGTTGTTTGCTAAACCGTGCAACGCCTCGCTCCACCAGTTGAATTTCTTGATACCTAGGCGTGGTATGGCTTCGGAAACGTCAAACATTAAACTGGATTTTTCCTCGAGCGTTAGACGACCGACTAAATCTTCCGCACGCTCTTTTGCAGTAAGACTGGGATTCTGGTAGGGATAGTCCTGGGCGATAATATCAGAAACGGCACTAAATAATATTGAAAAAATTACTATTTTTTTTATCATAGTTTTAAGTTCAATTTGTGGATTTTAATGATCTTGCCATTCTTAATTAAATTACCAGCTATATAATTTAAATAGCCTTATAAAAGTCTTCTGGCTCCGTCTTTATCTTTTGATTAAAAAAACAAACATCTTTTCATTTTTATCAGGGAAACAGAACCTCTCTGTAGCCCTTCCTTATTCAGCTTTTTTCAAAAGTCGCACACTGTAGACCGCCCCTGCCGTATTTCCGGGCAAGGCCTGAAATTTCACCCGTATTTGATCTTTCCCATCTACCATTGAATCTGGAATCCCATAGACTATATCTTGAAACAAGGATTGCTCCCATCGATTGGTATTATCCTCTGTGACCAGCTTTTTATCATCGATATAAATCTCAAATTTGCGCCCGCCCCATTCTGCACCCCAGTAGCGTACCTGCAGTGTTAAATCGGTATTCGATTGAATGGCCAGCTCATAACTAAAATATCCATCATTTGGCACCTCTCTGAAGAAATCTTCATTACTGTTGCCACGAATTGAATTTTCTTCCTGCATGGCATGATCGGTTTCGGGTTGCTGCTCGCCTGTTGCTACATAATCAAGAGTACGGTTATCCAGTTCGATTTTACGCTTTTCTATCCCTGCCAAAGAATCTGTGTAGCTTTTATAACCTTCCCTGGTAAGCGAAAGCCAATAGGTCATATACCGTTCATCGTGAATGTTTGCAAAAGGCTCTAATACAATTTCACCGGTATTCAGTTTATTTGTATTGATTGTAAAATGAAGTGGCTTATTTGGAATCGGTTTCAGCTCATTTGCAATTGTTTGCAGATTATCATTTATTAGTATCGGGGCCTGGTCAACCGGCAGCATTTTACCTGAAGCATGTTGCCCCCATCTGCCATTACCGGCTACAAGACCCTTAAGATCTTCTTTTCCTGTTTTTGCACCCAGCAAGATAGGACCGTGCATAAAAGCCAGATACTCCGGCACATCAGGCATTTGAACGGTTGTGTTTTGCATAGGGAACGCAATGGTAACCACATCTCCCATTTTCCAATTGCGCGCTATTGCGACATACGAAGAGGCTTCTTTTGTAAACTCAACCGGTTTGTTATTAATGCTGATTTTTAGAGCTTTTTCTGCTACCCACCCCGGGTAACGCAACATCATTTTAAAAGTGGCAGAACCTTTGGTGATTTCAATTTGAGTTTGCTCTTCTTCCGGAAATTTTGTTTCCTGTCTTAAAGTGATTCCTTTTTCTTTCCACTCAAGAACTGAGGGAACAAAGAGGTTTACATACAATTTATCGTCACTGTGTGTATAAATAAAGTGATTGTATTTACCATGATTTTCCATCCCGGTGCCCACACAACACCACATGGCCTCGTTGGGCGCAGAATAAACCCTGTAATGTCTGGGTCGGGTGGGAGTAAAATAAACGTAACCCCCATGCTCCGGATGCTGTGAAGACCTGATGTGATTAAATAAAGTGCGTTCGTAATAATCTGCATATTTTGCCTGTGGATCTATTCGGAATAAATCCTCGGTGAGTTTAAGCATATTATAGGAGTTGCACGTCTCCGGACCGTCAGTGACATTTACATAATCAATGCTTGAGGCCTTGCTGGGAAAGTGCTCCCTTCGGCTGTTTCCACCAAATGCGAGGCTTCTGTTTTCGACCACATTTTCCCAGAAAAACAAACTGGCATCTTTATATTTTTCTGCATCTGTGAGTTCTGAAATCCGCGCAAAACCGACAATTTTTGGAATCTGCGTATTGGCGTGCATGTTGTTTAAAATATCCTTACCATCTGCCAATGGGTTAAGCAAATCCTTATGCGAGAAGCGTTTTGCAGCCTCCAGATATTTTGGGTCTCCGGTTATTTTGTAGGCATCTGCATAGACTTCATTCATGCCGCCATATTCCACATCTAGCATATCTTCCATCTTTTCATCATCCAGATTAGAGGTAATGTAGATCCCCCAGTCGCAGTAGTTCAGAAAGAGTTTCTTGGCTTTTTTATCATTTGCATAAACCCACGCATCCCTTAGACCGGCATACATCTTATGCAAATTATACCAGGGTGCCCAGGTTTGCCTGTAGGTAGAAAGGTCCCCGTTTTTCAGTTTTGTCCATACGGTTTCACTATTTGGCACTCCTCCCAGATAGCCAATTCCCCAATCCGGATTGTTTTCTGCGTTTGCCTGCTGAATTTTTTCGAGTTCAAAGATCATATAGTCCATTCTTCTCTTGCACTCAGCATTACCGGTCGCTGCATAATTCATAGCCATTGCGGTGAGGTAATGACCGCCTACATGACCATCAAGACCCGCCCAGTTGGGGTAAGCCACCGATTTCGGCTTCAGGCCCGCCTGTATGTTATAAGGCGCTAGTAAGCGATCCACGTCATACTCCAGCAATACTTTTATATTTAAATCCCTTCCCTCTTTCAAAGGACTATCCAACAGAATTACTTCGTCCAAATCAAATTCATTGGGATATAATTTGCTTTGTGCCACAGTTTTTAAACTGCTTGCTAAAAGCAAAATGTATAAAGTTATTTTAAAAAACTCTTTCATTTCTACTCGGATTTACAATATTACATTCTGTGTTCCTTGGACTTCTAGGTTTGCTTTAGGAGCGTGTATGATTGCCCGGTCTGCGTTTCCAGATCATACTCCCATACCTGTTTCAAATCAGGTTTCTCAAGCTTTGCTTGTTTGGAAATCAAGGGATCCTCAATTTTTTGGACTTGATAAAATGAATTGGGATTATGCCCTTTAGCTGCTGTCAGGCCTTTACCAGAAAGCGGATAATAGGAACGAATTCTACACGTTCCACCCAATAACGATGTAATTATCACCTCCTCCGGTTTATTTTGGTTCCATTTTATATCGATTTCAAAACCGCCGCGAGCTTTTAAACCTGTGATTTCCCCTTCAGTCCAAGGCTCTGGCAATGCGGGTAAAATATGGACCGCTCCGTCGTGACTTTGCATCAGCATTTCTGCAATGCCGGAGGTACAGCCAAAATTACCATCGATTTGGAAAGGCGGATGTGCATCAAAAAGATTGGGATACGTGCCGCCTTTTTCGCTAAAACCTTCCTCATTAGAAGGAGTTAACTGATCTTTTATTAATTTTAGCGCGTGATCTCCATCTAACAACCTCGCCCAAAGGTTCACCTTCCAGCCCATAGACCAACCGGTCGATTCATCTCCCCTGGCTAACAACGAAGTTTTTGCAGCTTTGAAAAGCTCTGGGGTGTGGTAAGGAGAAATTTGATTGGAAGGATACAAACCGTATAAATGAGATACGTGCCTGTGATCTGTTTGCGGATCGTCCCAATCCTTAATCCATTCCTGCAATTGCCCCCAACTTCCAATTTGCATTGGAGGTAATTGCTGCAGCTTTTCATTTAATTCCGCTGCCAGATCTTCATCTTTACCCAGTATTTTAGCAGCTTTTGCAGTTTTGGAAAACAAGTCGAATACCAATTGATTATCCATAGTTGCCCCATATGTCAAAGAAGATTCTGCATGGACTGTGGGCGCATGTTCCGGGGAAATGGAAGGCGAAACTACGAACCAATCATTCTCAGGTTCATTTACCATAAAATCCAGGTAGAATTTTGAAGCTTCTTTCACTATTGGATAAATGGATTCTAAAAATTCCTTATCGCCTGAAAAATCGTATTTATCAAATAAATGTTGAGACAGCCAGGCTCCTCCCATTGGCCACATTCCCCAGTAAGAGCCGTCTACAGGGCCTGTAATACGCCAAATATCGGTGTTGTGGTGCATTACCCAACCCTCTGCGCCATACATATCTCGGGCGGTTTTTCTTCCGGCTTTGGAAAGTTCCTTCAGCATCTGTACCAGTGGCGTATTGAATTCACTCAAATTAGTAATTTCCGAAGGCCAGTAATTCATTTCGGTATTAATGTTTACCGTGTATTTACTATCCCAGGCCGGGTTTAATTGATCGTTCCAGATTCCCTGAAGGTTGGCTGGTTGTGTACCAGGCCTGGAAGAACTTATTAAAAGATAACGCCCAAACTGAAAATAAAGGGAAACAAGGGCGGGATCATTTCCATTTTTGAAATTTCTGATCCTTTCATCTGTAGGCAAATTCGCCGCTTCGGTTTCCCCTAAGTCTAAGGATACCCGATTAAAATAGGTTTGGTAATCTTCCAGATGTGCCCGGTATAGTTCTTCGGATTTTTTCTTTTCTATAGCAGAAAGGTATTCTGCCGCTTTTTCTTTCTCGTCAATACTTAAATCCTTGTAATTATTAAAATTGGACGCGATGGAGATATACATAGTAACACTGTCTGCATCCTGAATTTTAAGGGCATCATTGTCTGTAATTAATTTTCCGCCTTGGATTTCAATTTTGGTGATAGCCTGAAATTCAACTTTTCCTTCCACACCTTCAAAATTGCTGGTTTTTCCGTGTAATTTCAATTCCCTATTTTCATAAGTTGAAACATCGGCTCCTCCGGGACGATCCATGGTAGCCGTAAAATTTAAGGCCCCCGGTTTATCTGCCTTTATTTGTACTACAATAACCTGGTCGGGATGTGAAGCGAAAATTTTAGTTTCATAACCTACCTCTCCAACTTTATAGCGGGAGGTCGTAACCGCGTTTTCCAGATCAAGTTCACGATGGTAATCGGAGTAATTCTCGTGATTGGGAAAAGATAATTTCAGGTTTCCTACCGTTTGATAGGGCATTCCATGTGAGGTTTTGCTTATAAAATGTTGGTTGACCAACTCCTGGGCTTCCCCGCTTTTTCCTTCGAATAAGAGTTCCCGTACCTTTGGCAAATATTCTTTGGCCTCAGGGTTATCATTTCGGTTAGGTTGGCCTGCCCATACCGTATTTTCATTTAACTGAATTATTTCTTCATGTGGATCACCATAAACCATGGCGCCCAACCTCCCATTTCCTATAGGGAGCGCCTCCACCCACTTTTCAGCAGGCTCGTCATACCAAAGTCTTAATTCCGAATTTTCCTGGCACCAGGTTTTTAATGGAAAAAGCAAATACAACAACCCCATTAATACGGATACCCGAAAACCGGAATTATTATTCATTCTCATATTTATTTCACCAATTCTCATCTCGAATTATTTTTCAAATTTGATCCAGTCCACTTCAATTGTTCCCTTCCCTAAAACTTGCATGATCAAATCTTTTGTTCCGGTGATTTTATTCTGAATTGGAACATTGATTTCCTGCCAATCTTCAGTATTATTAAGTTCAAATTTTGTAATTAAATTATCTTCGGAATCACGGATTTCAAAGGCTGAATTTTTTGCTTCGGAAACTTTCAATTTTATTACAACAGCTTCAGGACTTTCTTTTCCAAAATCCACCGAATTGTAACGAACTTTTGAATTAGGTTCAGTAAAAACCAACTTCCAGCCTTTAAAGGTGTCTGCGTTGTCTATAAATTCATTTTCCACGCCTTCTTCGCTAAAACGGTCAAATTGGATTTTATTATAAGCCGAGGATTTGCCAATTCCCCGAAGGCTTGGGATAAGCTTTTCTATATTCCCATTTTCTTCAAAAAATAAACTGTCGGCACGAATAAAAGGATTTTGATTATATTCAATTGATTTTAGTAAATTAAACTTATAGATATAATTAAAATCTATCTAATAGTTCTTGTCTATATAAATTTTTAGAGCTTAAAAATAGGTTCCATCAATACCCATTTTTCACCTTTCTTAGCCCAGGAAAATGGCTTCTGGTAATTCGACATTAAAGCTTCCCACTTCAGGACAAATTCATCATTAGCATCCATTTCAGCCTTTCTTTCAAAACTAAAGTCCTCCTCCACCTCTATCCACATCACTAGCCGATTTCCTGTTAAAAAAATTTCCATATTGATTATCCCTGTGGCTTTTATACTTTCCCGAACCTCCGGCCAGGCATTTTCATTCGTATGAAAATTTTTATATTCTTCAATAATTTTAGGATTGTCTCTTAAATCGCACGCGAGACAATACTTTTCATATTTTTCCATAGATAATAATGTTCCTCAATGATTTAGAACTATAAACTTTCTTACTAAATATCCATCATAAATAATTAATTACTTCAAAAGTAGTTGGTTAATATGTTAAAATATTATACAAATACGACTATTTTTTATATGAAATCGACAATTATCCTCACCACCAACCCATCTTTTATAAATTCCTTAGAGTTCGATTTTTTTTAATCTTAAATATGAATCAATAAGAACAAATTTGTTCACTTATTCAGCAATGGAAGGAATCGGAATTAACTAAAGGAAAAATTTATAAACCAGAAATCGTAAAGTCATCACCGGTTTAATTATTAGCTATAGAAATACAATAAACATCATAACTCAGACACAGACCATGATGCATTGACTTCGTTTAAGCAGAGACACAAAAGTTCCTTCTAACAAAAAGAGAAACCCAAAAAAGGAGCCTCCAAAAACACTTTGTATTGAGTTGCCCTGTGGGATAAAAACATCCATTTATTGATGCTTGGTTTAAGTTCAAAGGTCAAGTGCCACAACACTAATTCCGCTCTTTGTAGTACACAGTTCGGAACTCAAAAAAAATAAAAACCCTATTTTACGGAACTTATCGCCCGGTTAACTGCAATGTGGGTTAGCTAATTTTTGAGACCAATAAAAAACCGGATAGCCGACTAACTGCTCTATCTGGTTTTTTATATTAGTTCGCCACAAGCCGCTTATGAGCAAGTGTTTTTTAAAGTGCTAAATATGCTGGAAATCCTCATATCGACTCATAATTGAACGGTAGTTTTTTATAGTTGAAATATCCGAAGTAACATTCTTTGCAAGGTCAACTGCTTTTGTTGAAGATTTTTTTG
>Ga0307487_1001981_pt1 | contig 13763 bp, 9 predicted proteins | sample CBIW12metaG_FD_203665 | JGI IMG/M metagenome (GOLD analysis project Ga0307487, IMG submission 203665) | Sea-ice brine microbial communities from Beaufort Sea near Barrow, Alaska, United States - CBIW 1.2 | ecosystem: Environmental > Aquatic > Marine > Coastal | place: USA: Alaska | collected... | reverse complement strand
GAACGAATCCAGAGCCATAAACAAAAAGACCTTTATCAACTTCTACCCTCTAATTGGAACCAGCACAGGATTAACTGAATTCCTTACAATTCCTAACCCAAACTATATGGGATGCTCGGATGGATACGATTATCTTATCAATCGTTGGGAAGATTTTGATCACTATTGGACTCCTTCAGATATAGAGATCGGAAAGTGGATCATGTGGGATGTTGCAATGATCGAGAGCTTGATCGACGCATCTTTTGGCACCAAATCAGAATTTATGACTCCTCCAGAAAACACTCCCAGAAGAATTGATATTTATACCAAAATAGATGCCTCGGCAATGGAGGCAGATTACTGGGAGATGCTGGATGGAGCTCTACCTAAAAAATGACCGTTGTTCCTCAAACTATTTGAGTCTAAATAAGTTAGCTTTAAAATCCATTTTCTAGCCAATAATTCTTTTAAGCAATGAAGACATCTACCACTTTTCCGCTTCCATCCATTTGCATCCTGTTTTTATTTTTGTTGCTTTCTCCTCTTCAATCATTTGCTCAGGATCTTTCTCAACTCCAGCAATTCAATGATGTACGGATTGATTATAACAAAAGTGGAATGTTGATTTTGGGAAGTTGGGCGGTAGCAAATATGGTCTGGGGTGGAGTGGGAGCGAGCCAAACCACAGGGCAAACGAAAGCCTTTCATCAGATGAATTTGTACTGGAACTCAGTCAATCTTATTATTGCAGGATTTGGGTATTGGCAAGCTACTAATCAGAGCCCTGGAATTGGATTTCTGGAAACTATGCAAGCTCAAAACGCGATTGAGAAAATCTTACTTTTCAATGCAGGTCTGGACATCGCATATATTGCTGGTGGACTTTATTTGAAAGAAAGAGGAGTAAGGATTGACAAGGATCAGTTTGTAGGATTTGGAAAGTCAATTATACTTCAAGGAGCATTTTTACTGACCTTTGATGTGTTAATGTACAGCTTTCACTCTATTCATGCTAAAGAAATCCCTGCTATTATGGAGCATTTGAGTTTGGGTCCAACTGGTTTCTCAATGCAAATTCCTTTTTAGAATTGATCACCCTTTAATCCTTCCATTTTATATCAAAAAATATTTCTGTTTTCAACGATTAAGATATTAATTTATGATTATCCGCTACGTTGCCAGTAGCGGTAATTTCTTTGATTGCCTAGTTGGAAGACCGATGCTTCAGGATGCTCAGCCGCAGTGAGGGAAGACCGAAGTGGCCTCAATCGCTAAATTTTCCGAATCTTTGAAAGCTTTTTACTCGTCACTGGCAGAAAGGCGAATGCACAAATGATAATTTAATCGTTTCGATTAAACAAAGTGATCAATTCCTCATTCTGTTTTTTTGCTCGCTACTTTTCCAGCTATGCTTCCCAAATTTATAATGATTTGGATGAGCCAGTTTAACTTTAAATAATCGAAAATTTAGCATTGGCGCCGAAGGATTCTACTCTCCATGACCTTATATTAACTGTATAGGGAAAGAGTATAAAACCATTTAAACCATTTTTTAACTTGTTGATATAGTGGTGAATACTTACAATGTCACCACCTTCGACTTTTTGGATATGTGCATTTCGCTTAGCGAAATTGATGGTGCAAAATAATCTCAACACTTCTAATTCTCATTTAGGGAAAAATGGATCCTACTCATCTAAGAGATGTCAGACAATTTGAGTAACGGCATCAGAGCCTATTTTTATTCTACTGATTAAAGGGTTTTTAATGATCTAAAATCCAAGCTCTTTTTTTTATTAAAAGACAGCTTTATTTTTTAAAAATTTAAGGCGCTACATCTTTCAACTCTTTAGGTCCCCAAATTTGTTTATGCAATGATCACTGCAATATTCTATGATATGGAGGATGGTAAAGAAATTAATTTAAAGTTTTTTAAAAAAGAAGAGCATATCATTGTTAGATTACTCTAAGTTATTACTTTTATCAATCTAATAAAAATATAGTCGCCTTTAAAGAAATTTATATGAAGCATCTAATTACCCTTATCATATTATTTTGTTTTAGTTTTGCCTCTCTATTGGCTCAGACAGGCACAATTACTGGCAAAGTTATTTCCAAACGCACGGGTCAAACAGTCCCATTCGCAAATGTACAATTCACGGATTCTAGCACTGGATCAGTTGGCGATGCATATGGCCGATTCAGTTTAAAGAACGTTCCGGCTGGTAAGCATACCCTGAGAATCTCTTTTGTGGGATATCTCTCCTATTCTTTAGAAGTGGATGTGATATCGGAGGAAGTGCAGAAACTCGAAATCTCCCTTGATGAGGAGAATCTGAACTTAAATGAAGTGGTAGTGACGGGAACACGAACGGCTAAAAGAATCACTGATTCTCCTGTAATTGTCAACCTCATAAATAGCAAAGAACTAGACCAAGTAGTAGCAATCAATCTTTCAGATGGTTTAAAATTTCAACCTGGCCTACGCGTTGAAACAGATTGCCAAACGTGTAATTACAGTCAAATTCGAATGAATGGTCTTCAAGGAGGTTATTCTCAGATTCTAATAAACAGTCGCTCAATATTTAGTCCTTTGACAGGTTTGTATGGTCTGGAGCAAATACCTGTTAATATGATTGAGCGAATTGAGGTAGTTAGAGGAGGTGTGTCGGCACTCTATGGATCTAGCGCTATCGGAGGTACTGTGAACGTTATTACTCGAGTTCCAGAAGAAAACAGTTTCAATATTACTAATACTACTCAAAGCATTAATGGGGAGGCGATTGATAATATTCTTTCCGCAAATGCTACTGTAATTAATGAAAATGAGAATGCAGGTGCTACCTTCTTTGTAAACAACAGAAACCGCCAAGCTTTTGACGCAAATGGCGATAATTTTTCTGAAGCTCCACAATTGAAGGATAATACCTTTGGAACAAATTTGTTTTTCGTCCCTACTGACAATCAGAAAATATCAGTTAGTCTTAGCAGTATCTATGAATATAGGTATGGTGGTGAAATGGTGCCGGGTCCTGCATATTTAGCTCAACAATCTGAAGAGAGAACTCACAATGTATTTATGGGAAGCTTTGATTATCAAGTTTTTTTCAATGATAAAAAGAATTCGCTAGCAGTGTATTATGGTGGTCAAAAAACACATCGGGTGCATTATACTGGTATTGTTCCGGATAAGGAGGATGAAACTGCAAGCTTTGTTGCTGCTCCTCCATATGGAACCTCAGATGTAATCACCCATCAAGGAGGTGTTCAACTTAACAATAGCATTGAGAATTTTTTGGGGGGTCAAGCAGTGTTAACCGTAGGCGCAGAGTATGCTTACGACGATGTTTTTGATCAGATCAAATCTTATAATTATCTAATTGATCAAACTACTACTGATTTTGGAGTTTTTGTACAACACGATTGGGACGTATTGCCAAATTTAAATTTGCTGGCAGGAGCCAGGTTTGATAAACATAATTTAGTTGAAATTCCGGTGATCAGTCCACGGTTTTCAGTTCTGTACAAGCTTAAAGGCAATTCTCAATTTAGAGCAGGCTGGGGAACAGGTTTCCGGGCGCCACAGGCATTTGACACGGATCTACACATAGCATTTGCTGCTGGGGGTGTATCGAGAATTTCTCTTGCAGACAACTTGAAAGAAGAACGTTCTAATAGTTATACGGCCTCTTATAATTATGACAAAGCTTCTGAACATTTTATCGCTGGGTTTACACTGGAAGGGTTTTATACCACACTAGATGATTCCTTTTATCAATTTCCTTTGGGAGAGGATTCTTTTGGACAGCTTTTTGAAAAAAGAAATGGCCCGGGAGCTACTGTAAAAGGAATTACGATTGAGGCCAGAGCAAATTTTGATTACGTATTACAACTAGATGCAGGATATACTATCCAATCCAGTTTATATAATAAACCAGTTGAGACCATTGAAAATCTCCCTACTAAGAGCGAATTTTTAAGAACTCCGAATATGTATGGATATGGAACAATCACCTACACCCCAACCAAAAGTTGGAGTGCCAGTGCCAATGTTGTGTATACTGGAACTATGGAGATTGCACATTTTGGTGGGGTTGGAACAGGTCAGTCTGAAGATGAATACTTTTCCACTCCTACCTTTGCGCAAATAGGGGTAAGACTAGGTCATACTTTATCATTAGAGAAAACGAATACGGGATTAGAGCTATTTGGAGGAGTAAAAAATATGTTAAACGCTTTTCAGGATGATTTTGATATTAGTAAAAATAGAGACAGTAATTACATCTATGGGCCAAGTTTGCCTAGGACTTTCTTTGTAGGTATTCGAATCAAATCTTTGTAAAAAGTTTTAGTTAAATGTTGAAATTAATTCGAAATAAGTTTACGTATACTACACTATGGCTTTCTATGTTGACAGGAAGCCATAGTGCATTTTCGCAAGCTGGCGGAGAAGTTAATTGGCTCACATTTGAGCAATTGGAAGACTCGTTGAAAGTTAATCCTAAAAAAGTATTTGTTGATTTTTATGCCGATTGGTGTACTTACTGCCATAAAATGGATAAGGTCACGTTTCAGGATGCGGAGGTCGCATCATTATTAAATAATGACTATTACGCGGTTAGAATGAATATTGAAACTCCTGATACGGTACGATTTGGAAATCAAGTATTTGTGAATGAGCGAATTAAAAAGCCTAATCCAGTACACCAAATCGCTTTATTAATGGCGAGCCAGAAAGGAAAAGTTTTTTCATTGCCTGCGATGGTTTTGCTCGATGATACCTTTAAAGCCAAAGCCCGATTTTTCCAATATCTGGATACGGAGCAAATGATTGAAATCCTCAATAAGCAGTAAATCGATTAGAGTAAGATGACCGCAATTTTAAGTAGTACTATAAAACTTATCCATCTTCGGTTTTCGGTAAAACTGACTAAGATTTTTTGAGTATTTAATCGTTGCTATATTTTTTATATGGGGAACGGATTCGGGAATCAGGTGTAAAATCGAAGAGTACAATAAGTGATTTCACCCTGATTATATTTCACTTTTCTCTGCTTGCTGGAATTTCATCGAAACTCAAAAAAAAATCCTCTCAGAATTAACTGAAAGGATTTTTAGCGTTTTTCAAAAGGGACTTAATCAGCCAAATATTTGCTCACTGGAGTATAATCTAGGCCAAATGCTTCAGCTACTGCTTTATAAACTACCTCACCTTTGATCATATTAAGTCCAAGAACTAATTCTGGATTTTCTTGAGCAGCCTTCTTCCAGCCTTTATTTGCCAGTTGAATGGCATAAGGAAGGGTAGCATTTGTCAATGCCAAGGTGGAAGTATAAGGAACTGCACCTGGCATATTGGCTACGCAATAATGCACTACATCATCGATTACAAAAGTAGGATTCTGGTGAGTGGTTGGCTTACAGGTTTCGATGCATCCGCCCTGATCTACTGCCACATCGACAAGTACAGTCCCGGGAAGCATGTCTTTTAACATGTCCCTGGTGATCAAGTGAGGAGCTTTAGCGCCCGGGATTAATACTGCACCAATAATCAAATCGTGATTTTGGATTAATTTTCTGATGTTAAATTCATTAGACATCATCGTATTCACATTAGCAGGCATCACATCAGCAAGATAGCGCAAGCGCTGTAGGTTGACGTCCATGATAGTCACATCAGCACCTAATCCGGCTGCCATCCAAGCTGCCTGAGTTCCTACTACGCCGGCACCTAATATTAGTACTTTCGCAGGAAGTACACCTGGGACTCCACCGAGCAAAATCCCTCTTCCTCCCAATGGCTTTTCCAAATAATTAGCGCCTTTTTGTGCAGCCATTCTGCCTGCTACCTCGGACATTGGAATCAGAAGTGGAAGGCTCTTATCTGCTCTTTCCACAGTTTCGTAAGCCAAGCAAATAGACTTGCTCTTCAACATAGCCATAGTTAAAGGTTCGTAAGATGCAAAGTGGAAATAAGTAAAAAGTAATTGATCTTCTTTGATAAATTCGTATTCCTCTTCAATTGGCTCTTTTACCTTCATAATCATCTCAGCTATCTCATATACTTCCTTGATAGTGGGTAAAATTTTTGCACCGGCCTCCATGTAAACTTCATCAAGAAACCCCGAGCCTTCACCAGCTGTATGCTGAATATAAACTTCGTGACCCCTTTTGACCAATTCTTGGGCTCCGGCAGGAGTAAGAGCAACTCGGTTTTCGTTGTTTTTGATTTCTTTCGGAATACCTATAATCATGACTTCTTGCGTTTATTTGGATTTATTCTTCGGCAAATATAGTAAGCCGGTTTAAAAGATAAATTGCGTGTACAAATAGTATTTTGTTTGATTTTGAAAACTAACTTGAAACCAAATAATAATTTGATTTAAACAGAAATTTATGTAATAATTTTGTATTTACTAATTATTCCATTATTTCTATTCTGAAATTATTTTTTTTGAGAAGTTGATTTTTCGGGATCAACGATTATAATATTTTCAATGATTCTACTTCTATGTTTTAGATTGTCCAAATATTATTCTATTCTATTGGTGATTATTCAATTGACTCCAAATTATTGATTGTTAAAATATAAAGCGCGAATTTGTATAAATTTGAGAATTGGCTATTTTTGAATAATACGAGGTAATTCGTGCCGCACCCAAATTAACACCGTAACTTAAGATTATGTCAGAAGTCCGATCAACACCGAAAAAGCTGAATGTCCCTAATCTAACAAAAGAAGCTATTCTATCAGATTTTAGAGTAGTAATGATGAGTAGGCATGCTTCCTTAGTAGGCAGAAAAGAGGTATTCATGGGTAAAGCCAAATTTGGCATCTTTGGAGACGGAAAAGAGCTTGCTCAGATTGCAATGGCTAGAGTGTTTCAACTGGGAGATTTTCGAGCAGGATACTATAGAGATCAGACCTTTATGATGGCTATAGGAGAACTTACGGCTAAGCAATATTTTGCTCAGCTCTATGCCTACACCAATGTGGAAGCTGAGCCGGCAAGTGCTGGAAGGTTGATGAATGGTCACTTCGCCACTCGATCGCTGAATGCGGACGGGAGCTGGAAAGATTTGACTAAGAAGTACAACTCGGGAGCTGACGTGTCGCCTACCGCTGCACAAATGCCAAAATTACTTGGATTGGCATATGCTTCTAAATTATATAGAGAAAATAAAGGGCTAAAGGATTTTGATACTTTTTCAGTTAATGGCAATGAAGTGGCGTGGGGAACAATAGGAAATGCTTCCACTTCAGAAGGCATGTTTTACGAAACCATCAATGCGGCAGGCGTAATGCAAGTGCCTATGGTCATCTCGGTTTGGGATGATGGCTATGGCATCTCTGTGTCCAATGAATTTCATACTACTAAAGGAAGTATTTCTGAAGCATTGGCAGGGTTTGGCAGAACCGATACTGAGCTTGGGTTCGAAATTTTGAGAGTAAAAGGTTGGGATTATGAAGCGTTGATGAATGCCTATGTGCAAGCAGGAGACCTGGCTAGAACCCAACATATACCCGTGTTGATTCATGTCACAGAAATGACTCAGCCACAGGGGCATTCTACCTCAGGTTCACATGAAAGATACAAGTCAGCAGAGCGGTTAAAATGGGAGAAGGACTGGGACTGTGTTGCAAAGTTTCGGGAATATATTTTGACCAATGGAATTGCCAAAGCGGATGCATTGGACAAAATAGAAGCAGAAGCCAAAGCACTGGTAAAGCAGGAGAAAGAAGAAATTTGGTTGGAATTTTCCGGTCAGATCAAAAAGGAACTTTCAGAAGCTGTCAAGCTATTAAAAGCTGCCTCGCAGGATACTACCCGCAAGGCTGTTATTAATCAATTGGCAGATGAACTTTCCAAAGCTATAAATCCTATTAGAAAGGATGTAATTTCCACAGTTAGAAAAGCACTTTTAACCCTCAGGTTAGAATCAAATCCTTCTAAAACTGCTTTGAAAAAATGGATTGATGAGCAGTCAGAATTGAATTTTGACCGGTACAACAGTCATTTATATAGTCAATCTGATCGGAGTGTGTTAAAGATCGAAGAAGTCATAGCCGAGTACGATGATAAAGCGCCTAGTGTGGATGGAAGAGAGATTTTACAGAATTTCTTTGACTATACCCTAGAGCATAATCCAGCTTTCTTCACTTTTGGAGAGGATGTTGGGAAAATCGGTGATGTAAATCAGGCTTTTGCTGGCCTCCAAGCCAAACATGGTGAATTAAGAGTTTCTGATACTGGTATTCGTGAATGTACCATCATAGGTCAAGGAATAGGCACTGCTTTGCGTGGACTGAGGCCACTTGCCGAAATCCAGTATTTGGACTATCTGCTTTATGCCCTACAGATACTGGCGGATGATGTGGCTTGTCTTCATTATCGAACCAAAGGAGGTCAAAAAGCTCCTTTAATTGTTCGTACTAGAGGTCATAGGTTAGAAGGGGTATGGCACTCTGGTTCACCGATGGGCATGATTCTATCTACTCTGAGGGGAATGGTCGTGTGCGTGCCCAGAGATATGACTCAGGCTGCTGGGATGTATAATACACTGCTGAAGTCTGACGAACCTGCAATAGTGATAGAATGTCTCAATGGATATAGGCTGAAGGAGCGTCTTCCAAGTAATCTTGGCGAATATACTGTGCCGGTTGGAAAACCTGAAATCCTTAGAGAAGGCACTGATCTTACTGTTGCTACCTATGGATCCATGTGCAAAGTGGTGATGGAAGCGGCCGAAGAGCTTTCGGATATAGGCATTGAGGTGGAGGTGATTGATGCGCAGACACTATTGCCATTTGACGTGCATGGGATAATCGGCGCGTCGATCAAGAAAACCAATCGAGTGATTTTTGCTGATGAAGATGTACCTGGAGGAGGATCAGCTTATATGCTTCAGCAAGTAATCGAAGGTCAGAATGTATTCAAATACTTAGACTCTGAGCCACAGACTATCTCTGCTAGGTCACATAGACCTGCTTATTCTTCAGATGGAGATTACTTCTCTAAACCTAATGTGGAGGATATTGTAGAAAAAATCTATGCAGTGATGAATGAAGTGAATCCTAAAAAATTCCCGGCTTTATAAGAATTGAGAAATAGGAGTAATTTAAATGTGATTATCCGCTACCTCGGCGGTAGCCGAAGTTTCTTTGATTAACTGGCTGGGAGACCGATGTTTCGGCAAGCTCAGTACCAGTGACGGAAGACGGAAGTGGCATCAATCGCTAAGTTTGCCAAATCTTTTGAAGCTTTTAACTCATTAATGACAGAAAAGCGGATATACATAAAGTTGAAATGAAAAAATCCCGATCGATAGGGCTTTTTTTTTAAGGTAATCTTGTAATACTTTTCAGAGTTACTTCCTGACTGGATACTTCGTTGCTTCTATTAAGACCTCGGTCTTGGATGGATACATCAATGCGAATGGTATCGTTTCTAAAAATTGATTCCCAGCCTGAAGACTGCATCGCATAACTGATATTTCCTTCGACCGCCTGATTTGAATCAGTAGTTAATATTCTTGGAAATCTTCCATTGAAAGTGGTGTAATATGGAGGGTCCTGCCATTTAAATTCGGTGAATTGCCCCTTCCTTTTGATAAAGAACTTGACGAAAATATTAAATTGATTTGAATTTTGCTTAATCCAAATAGTATCTTTTACAACCTGATTTCCAATAATTGGATCTACTACCCAGTCAACTGGATTATATGTTGGAGCCTCATTAGGTCGATTGCTATACGTAATAAGATTTCCTAAATTATCTCTTTGAAAATCGAACGCGTTGAAAGGCGGATCATCATCCGTAGCCGATAATCCCAGATCTCCCTCATTATCTTGAAAATCAAGCCCAATGATCAGTGAATCAGCGCCATTTGTTGGTACATACTCTAGTGATTCAAAGGCAATTGATGGTACTGTGGGGAAATTATCAGGCTGACTAATACAAGCTGCAGAACTTGCTGCCAAAAAGAATAATCCTAAATAGCTTTTTAAACGCATAAGGTGGAGGTAAATTTGCCTCCAAAAGTAACCAATACTTCGGTAGGCAAGTGCAAAATATAAAACGATGCAGGATTTTAAATGTTTTTCTGAAAGGCTAAGTATTTTAGAAGCTGATCAATTTGAAAATCTTGCATTGAAGTTGTTCCATTTTCAGTCTCAGGCTAATCCAATTTATAAGAAATATCTTGAGGCAAGAAAAGTAAATACCGAAGCAATAACACGCTTGGATCAAATTCCTTTTTTACCGATCCGTTTTTTCAAGGACTATGATGTCATTTCTGGCATTAAACAAGAAATGGAAGGACACTTTTCCAGCAGTGGCACCACAGGCATGGTTACCAGCACGCATTTTTTTTGGTCAGAAAGATGGTATAGGCTACATACCCAGCGTCTGTTTGAAATGGAATATGGACCTCTCACAGATTATCATGTATTAGCGCTTTTGCCTGCATATTTAGAAAGACAGGGAAGTAGTTTGGTGAGTATGGCAGATCATTTTATAAAAGAAAGTAACTCCCCCCATTCTGGTTTTTACTTATACAACCAAGAAGAGCTGATTAATAAATTAGAACTCCTAACCACGGGTTCTCGTAAAATTTTATTGCTTGGAGTCACCTTTGCTTTGCTGGACCTCGCCGAATCGGGTCGGAAGTTCAATGCTCCCTCTAATTTGATTGTGATGGAAACCGGAGGTATGAAAGGAAGACGCAAAGAAATGATCAGAGAAGAAGTGTATGAGGTGTTGGAGCCATTTTTTGGGGCGTCCATTATACATTCTGAATATGGAATGACTGAGCTCATGTCGCAGGCTTATTCCAAAGGAGAAGGAAAGTACACCCTTCCATATTCAATGCGTGTTATGCTACGGGATATCAATGATCCCTATTCTTTAACAACGCGCTCCCAAGGCGGAATTAATGTCATCGATTTAGCAAATTTTCATTCCTGTGCGTTTATAGAAACGCAGGATCTGGGAAGGTTTGACCAAAATGGAATGCTAGAAGTACTTGGGAGATTTGATAACAGCGACATCAGAGGATGCAACCTGTTGGTTCAATAATTGCAATACTTAGAATTATTAAACATATTTGAAAACTACAAAAATCACGATATGAAAAAATTAGCCACAGCAGCATTATTGATTGGAATTCTAGCTTTGGGATCCTGCGCTTCAAGTAAACCTTGTCCAGCTTATGCCAAAGCATCAAGTTCTCAAAACGCCAATAGCTAAAAAAATATGCCGACTTAATAGTCGGCATATTTTTTTATATCGGCTAGGCTGATCTCTTTCTCACCCAAGATCACCAGTCGTTCCACCACATTTCTCAATTCGCGAATGTTTCCCGTCCAAGGAAATTCTTGAAGTTGGGCAAGTGCTTCTTTGGAGATATTCTTTTTATGATCCCCGTTTTCCTGCGAAATGTCTTCCAGAAACTTATTTACAAGCAAAGGAATATCATCTTTCCGATCTTTCAACGCAGGTACTTGGATCAGAATCACACTTAACCTGTGATATAAATCCTCTCGAAATCGATTCTCTTCTATTTCTTTCTTTAGATCTTTATTTGTTGCTGCTAATACCCTCACATCTACCTTGATGTCCTTATCAGATCCTACGCGGTTGATCAAGTTTTCCTGAAGCGCTCTTAATACTTTGGACTGCGCAGAAAGAGACATATCTCCAATTTCATCTAAGAAAAGCGTACCACCATCTGCCTGCTCAAACTTTCCTTGACGTTGCTTATGAGCAGAGGTGAAAGCTCCTTTCTCATGTCCAAAAAGCTCACTTTCTATTAATTCTGAAGGAATAGCGGCACAATTGACTGCGACAAATGGAGCTGAAGCTCGGTTGGACTTGGCGTGAAGCCAATGGGCTACTAACTCCTTTCCCGTTCCATTAGGACCCGTGATTAGAACCCGTGCGTCTGTGGGAGCAACTTTTTCTATCGTTTCTTTCACGTGTTGAATAGGAGCGGACTCGCCAACCATATCCAGCTTTTTGGAAAGTTTTTTTTTCAAAACCTTAGTCTCAGTTACCAGATTTTTTTTCTCCAAGGCATTGCGCACGGTAAGCAAAAGTCGATTGAGATCGGGAGGCTTTGGTATAAAGTCAAATGCTCCCTTTTTGGTAGCTTCCACGGCTGTTTCAATACTTCCATGAGCAGAAATCATGATAAATTGAGGACACTTCTCTAATTCTTTAGCTTTCTCCAATACTTCTATGCCATCCATTTTTGGCATTTTCACATCACAGAGCACAAGGTCAAAGTCTTCTTCCATCAATTTTGCCAAACCTTCTGCACCATCCTGTGCTTCGGAGATGCTGTACTTTTCGTATTCGAGAATTTCGCGAAGTGTGGCGCGGATGACCTTTTCGTCATCAATAATTAATATTTTCGACATAGTTTCAAATTAAATAAAAAAGTGCAAGTCTATAAGCCGGGTCCTGTTTCCTTTCCTTTTTTCAGGGCAGGTTTCCTGTCATTTATCTAGCCCCGACTTCGCAATCGGGGTCCATCGATCTACCCACTCCGGAATCATCCAGATTTGCATCTTTCTGAATCGCACGAGCAGCGCTTTGCCCGGAGTCTATTTGATCTTTCAACCCATAAGGTTTGCCATGCCCCCGACATCACTGACGAGACGGTGGGCTCTTACTCCACCTTTTCACCCTTACCCTTCTACTACTTTCGGGCTTACCCTGAGCTTGCCGACGGGCGGTATATTTTCTGTTGCACTGGCTGTATACTGACCGTCACCAGTCAGCACCCTTCCCGTTAGGAAGTATGGCGCTCTATGTTGCCCGGACTTTCCTCTCTCTCGATTGTTCCGATAAATATCGGGATCGGGACAGCGACAAGACGACTTGCACTCTGCAAAGTACGGGAAATTATAGTTATCGGTTTTGGAAATGTTTGAGTGTTTGTGCTCAGAGGCCAAGCGGGAGTCAGAAAGTAAATGCTTAATTATTTTAGTAAGAGGAAATTTCGTGAACCTAACTACTTATGTATTATTAGGTTTGGAATAAGCTCGCCTTGGAACTTATCAACTATCTGATCATTTATAAATTGCATATCTTCAGCATATACAACATTTTTTTTTATATGGATAAAAGCAAAAAAAGAAAATTTATGAGAATGATAAGGGCGATCAACTGGTATCCACCCTATTTATTTTCTGGGATTAAGGTGATTTCCTACGCAGATGATTATTCTACTTTTAAAACAAGACTTAAGTTGTCGTGGTACAATCGCAACTTGTTGGGAACTGCATTCGGCGGTTCACTTTACTCGATGTGTGATCCTTTTTTCATGTTTATTGTGCTGATCCAGCTGGGAGAGGGATTTATAGTCTGGGATAAAACGGCGACTATAGAATTTGTAAAGCCCGGAATAGGAACGGTATATGCAGAATTTAAGGTGTGTCCTGGGCAGATTTCTGATATAAAAGTGAAGTTGGACCGAGATGGAAAGGGAGTTTTTGATTTTCCGTGCGAAGTGAAAGATGGAGATGGCAATGTGATCGCCAGGTTAATGAAAGTCGTGTAAGTGAGAAAAAAAGATTTTAAAAAGCCTAATGTAGACCTATCAGTGTGATTCCTTTTTGCTAAATGTTTATTTAAGTGATGGGTGTTTTATTGGTCTCAAAAATAGTTTAAACTATGCACTTTAGTGCATTTCGCTTTAGCTTCTAAAAACGTTTACTTTGAGGTATGTCAGAACAAAGGAGCAATGGACATACTGTTTCTCGACTTACAGTTCAT
>Ga0307487_1001978_pt1 | contig 13778 bp, 12 predicted proteins | sample CBIW12metaG_FD_203665 | JGI IMG/M metagenome (GOLD analysis project Ga0307487, IMG submission 203665) | Sea-ice brine microbial communities from Beaufort Sea near Barrow, Alaska, United States - CBIW 1.2 | ecosystem: Environmental > Aquatic > Marine > Coastal | place: USA: Alaska | collected... | reverse complement strand
CGAGGTGACCGACGCCGAGGGGCACACGGTCATGATCCTGTCGCCCACCCTGCGAGTGCGCCGCGATCTGGCGCCCGAATTGGCCAGGGGCGACATTGTTCTGCCCTCGGCTCCGGTCACGATGGCCGGTCGCACGTTCGAGGTGATCAACATGCTGCCCAGCGGATCACCTGCGCAGGACAGTTTCCTGATCGCTGAACTGGAAGAGGTGGATCCGTGAGCCACTATCGCAGCGACTATCGCACGGCCGTGCGGACAGCTCTCAAGGCATCAAGTGAATTTGCCGGGTTCACGATCATGTCGGCCTGGGCGCAGAAGATCGATGCCGAGACCCTGCCGGTTATGGGCGTTGCCACCCCGCGCGAGGGCAAGCAGCGCGACAGCCTTGAGAGTTCGGCGCGCGAAACAACCGTGATGGTCGCGCTCAAGCGGCAGGGCGGTGAGGATATCGAGGACGTTCTCGACGATGACAGTGCTGTCATCGAAAGGCTGGTTCTGTCCGCGTTGGAGGCTGACGGGCAGGACTGCCAGCTGGTCGATACGGAAATCGATCTGGATGGCGGCGGTGCCAGACGCGTCGGCACGCTGATCATGAGATTCACGGTCGCGGCCTGGCTGGCCGAACCGCTGGCCGGGGTCTGACCCCGAGAACCCGCGCCTGACGGCGCAAACATCACATCGAAAGGATCTGACCAATGGCTGCAAGCAGCGGAGCGGTGCGGGGATATGGCTCGACCGTCAGGGTGGGCGTCGGCGAAACGCCAACCTGGACGAAACTTGTCGGCGTCGAGGAATTCGAATTTCCCGACCAGACACCGGACAACGAAGAGGTGACCCACCTCGAAAGCCCGAATGACACGGAAGAGTTCATCCGCGGCATGAAGAAGGCGCCGACCTGGGCGCTGAACATGCATTACGCGCCCGGCAGCGAGTCCGATGTCGCACTGGCGGCGCTGGATGCCAGTGGCGAGGACGTTCTTTTGGAGTTAACCGCGGTGGGTGCCGATCCGGTGGAATATGCCGCCTATCTGAACAGCTGGCGGCCGGTCGGAATCAACGCCAAGGGCAAGATGATGGCGGTTGCGACCTTTACGGTCAAAGCCAGAGTGGTGGCATAAGGTATGGCGAACGCAATCAGGGGCGAAGTCGCTATCACTATCGCGGGCAAAGTGTGGATCCTGCTGATGGATTTCAACGCAATGTGCGATTTCGAGGCAGAAACTGGCCAGAATGCGCAGGACTTTCTTGGGCTATTGGAAAGCGGAGACAGTGTGTCCACCACCCACATCCGTGATTTTGTCTGGTGCATGTTGCTGGAACGTCAGCCCGATGCGACCAAGAAAGATGCCGGTCGGGTGCTGTCTGAAGATCCGGGCGCTCTGACGCGCGCATTCCAAGCTGCAATCCCGGATGCGGAGGCGGATACGGAAGAAGCGCCGGGGGAAGCGAAGGCAGCGCAGGGTTAGATTACCTTGCGCTGCTGTCAGACTATATCGCCGCCGGGTTCGATCCGGCGGCGTTCTGGCGCCTGACCCCACGCCTTTACCTGGCGCACATGAAGGGCGCAGGCACCCGCGCGGCGCACAGGCGCGCTGATATGGCCGAGGCGGTCTATGTCGGGGCCCAGTCCGGGTCGCAGCGCGATCTTGAACGATACATCGATGCGCAACGCGGCGGGGCCATAACCTTGCCGCCAGAAGCAATGGCCGGCGTCCTGCGTTCGGCCAGTTCCGGCATGGCGACGATCAGCCGTGCCGATTTTTTAAGACAGCAAGGGGGCTGAAATGGCGGCAGGAAATGTCGGTATATTGCGCGCGCGTCTCGGCCTTGATGCGGGGCCGTTCAACCGTGGCTTGAAAGGTGCCCAGGGAACTGCTGGTCGGTTCTCGGCGCAGATGAAGAAGATGATGGCCGGTGTCGGCGTGGCCATCGCCGGGGCGTTTTCGGTCAATGCGATCAAGAATTCGATGGCGACGATCGATGCGCAGGCGAAACTTGCAAAGTCGCTGGGCACCACCACGACCTCAATGCAGGTGCTGGCGCGCGCGGGGGATCTGGCCGGTGTGAGCATGCAGAGCATCGAGCAGGGCACAAAGGACTTGTATCGACGCCTCAGCCAAGCGGCAACGGGCGGTGGGCCAGCTGCAGACGCGCTCAAGCGTCTTGGTCTGTCGGCGCGCGACCTGTTGAGGCTGCCGTTGGATCAGCGATTGGGCACCATCAACCAGGCTTTGAAGGACTTCATCCCCGAAGCGCAGCGCGCGTCTGTGGCGGGCAAGCTGTTCGGTGAGGAGGGATCGATCGCGCTGGCGCGTCTCGACCCTGCGACTATTGCCCAGGCGACCGAAGAGTTGAAGTCCTTCGGCTTTGCGATCTCGGAAACCGACGCAAGCAAGATCGAGGCAGCGAACGATTCAATCTCGAAGCTGGGCCTGATTGCGCAGGGGCTGATCAGCCAGATCACCGTGGCGATCGCGCCCGCGCTCAATGCGATGGCGCAGGGTTTCGCGAACGTCATGCGCGAAGGTGGAACACTGCGCACGGTCATCCAGACGCTCGGCGAAAACATCGGCCGTCTCGCCGCCTATGCCACGACCTTCGCGGCCTATCTGGCTGGTCAGTGGGTGGTGGCCATGGGGGCGGCGGTGCTGGCGACCGGTGGGCTGTCCCGCGCGCTGTTGGTTCTGCGCGGTGCGATCATGCGCACCGGTATCGGCCTTCTGATCGTCGGAGCGGGCGAGCTGGTGTTTTGGTTCTTTAAAGTGGTGGCCGGGGTCGGCAGCATTGGTGACGCGCTTTCCGCGCTTGGCAACGTGGGAAAGGCCATTTTGGAAGGGATGGGTCGGGCTGCTACTGGCCTTGGCAATATGATGGCGGGCGCTGCGCAGAGCATCGCGGGGCATTTCGTATCTGCATTTGCAGTAATTGGCAGCAAATGGGACTTCCTAATCAACGGAATGCTGAAGCCTTTTAATCTGATTATGTTCGCGCTTGGACAGCGCGCAAGAATTGGTGCTTCTAACGTCGGCGGAGCACTTGGGAAGATCGGCGAGGATTGGAGAGGCAAAGCCGCGAGGAACTTTAAAGAGGGTTCTGGGCTTATTGCGAACTCGATGAACATTGTTTCTCCCGCGTTTGAACTCCTGCGCCGCGCCGTCACTGATGCCGGGGAGGATGGCGCGGCGGCACTTGATGGCGCAGCGGCATCCGTCGCCAATCTCAATGACGAACTGGCAAACGGCGCAGGTGGTAGCAGCGGTGGCGGCGCGGCGGGAAAGGCGCTCGACACCCTGAAGGACAAGGCTGGCGCGCTGAAGGACAAGATGTCCGAGGTCAAAAGCGCGATGTCCAGCGCGTTCGTTGGCTTGGTCACCGGCGCGAAAAAGCTGAAGGATGCGGTGGGTGAGCTGCTTGGCAAGTTCGCGGAAATGCTCGCAAGCCGGGCCTTCGATGCGCTGTGGTCGGGTGGGTTCGGCGGAAAAGGCGGCGGTATTTTCGGCAAGATCGTGAGTGCGATCATCCCCGGCTTTGCCAAAGGCACGAATTTCGCCCCCGGTGGCCTGTCGATGGTTGGTGAGCGGGGGCGCGAGCTGGTGAATCTGCCGCGCGGATCGCAGGTGATCCCGAATGGCCGGACGGAACAGATGATGCGCGGCAACAACGGCGGTTTCCGCGTCGATGTTGTTCCAACGCCTTATTTCGATGCCCATGTTTCCCGCATGGCGGGCGGCGTGGCGTCCCGCCTTGATCAGGGTGTCGTGCGCCAGAGCCGCGCCAATTTCCCCGGCGTCCAGCGCACCGTCGCACTGCGGGGCGTCTGATGGTTGAGCGCCCGATCGTGACTGTGCCGCGCAGCCTCATGCGCGTGACGGCCGTGGACTGGGATATCGACTGGCGCGAAAAGGGTGCGCGCGAGGCGACGGATGGCAGTATGCAGACTGTTATCGCCGCCGCGCCGCGCTGGGTCGGCACCGTGCCCCTGCGCCTGACGCCCGAGACTATCCTTGCCTGGCGCGCGATCCGGGACGAAGCAAGGGGCCGCACGGGCCTCTATCGTCTGCCGCTGGTCGATCCTCTGGGCATCAACCTGGCTGCGGGGCATATCCCGGCGGCTCTGCGCAATCTGGGTGTGCCGTTTTCGACGGATGAACGGTTCCTGACGGGGCAGGGGTTTTCGTATCTGCCCGCGGTGGAACTAGTCGCCGCCGCCGCGCCGGGCGACAGGGTTCTGATCTTGCGCGATCTCGGGTTCGGGCATCCGCTGAGGGTTGGCATGTTTCTAAGCCACAACGACTGGCCGATCCGGATCACGTCGCGCACCGAGATCGAAGACGATGACGGGCCACTGGTCGAGGTCACGGTCGCTCCATTTCTGCGCAATGCAATCCCGGCCGGGGCTCTGATCGAAATGGCGGCGACGGGGATTTTCGAGGTCACGGACGGGTCGGGCAACCCGGCCTATGACCTGAGCCGCATATCGACGCCAACGCTGAACGTGCAGGAGTGGCTAAACCGATGAGCATATTCCCCGAAGAGTTCGACCCGCGCGCCGATGTGGTGATCGTTTTGAGCTTGGTCCTGGTCGATACGCCCGATGGTGCGTTCGGCTTCATGCCGGGGATCGAGGGCCGCTTTGTCGATACCACCGGACGCATCTGGTGGGGGTCGCAACTGATCAGCGTTGGTGACCTGCAATTCGCGCTGAACGGCAGCGCGCCGACTGGCAACTTATCGCTATCGTTCTTTCAGGATCCCGACGCGCCGAACCTTGTGGCCGAGGTGCGCGCTCTTGGTGCCGACTATGTGGCGGGGCGCGAGATCATTTTTTTCGAACAGTATTTGAATGACCACGCTGAATTCTACGCGCCGCTCTGGGGCCCGACCGAGATCCTGCGCCGCCGGATGCGCAAGGTCACGGTTTCGGCGGAAGGTCCGCAACAACGCGAGATCTCGGTCAGCTTTGAGGGACCGTTCGAGAACCGCCGCACGGCGCGTCGCCGCGTTTACAATTCCGAGGATCATTCGGCTCTGGTGGGCGCCTCGAACCCGTCGCTGAACTTCATTCCGCGGGATGTGAACTTTAAAGAAAAGCTGTTCGGATGATTGCTTATCCCCCGCATACGCCCCTGATGCTTGAAGCGCACCGCTGGATGGTGCTTCCGACGATCTGGGGCCAGCACGACTGCATGCTGAGCCTGGCTGACTGGTACCTGAGGGTGCATGGGTTCGACCCTGCCGCGCACATCCGGTTCACCTATGACAGTCCCGCAACCTGCCAGAAGGAAACCGGATTCCTGCGCGATCCGCTAAGCGCCACACGCGACATCGCTGAGGTGCATGGCGGGCTTGCACGCAAGATCACACCACCGGTGAAAGGCGATATCGCACTGTTGCGGCTAATTTCGGATGGGCGCGAGACCTGTTGCGGTGGGATGTGGCTCGGGCGAGGCTGGCTGATCAAGGGGCAGCCGTCCGGTGCCACCCTGCGCACGGCAGGCTCGATCCTTGAAACCATGGCTGTCTGGGATATGCGCTATGTCGATCCGTAAGCGGCTTTTGATCATAGCGTTTCTGGGCACCACGGCCCTGACGTCAACGCCCGCACAGGCGGGGCCCGTCGTTCCATTCATCGCGGGATTTGCGAGCTTTGTGTCGACGGGCGTGGCGGTCGGGGCGGGGATTGGTGGGGCGTTTGCCCTGGGATCGGCCACCGCAGCCTTCTTTGGCACGGCGCTTGGGCAGATCGTGCTGTCGATCGGGTTCTCGTTGATTTCGGCGGCGCTCACGCCAAAGCCGCAAAGTGTCGATCCGGGGGATCGGCTGGTCAACTATGCGCAGCCGATCACCTATTTCGAGCGGGTCTATGGCAAGGTTCGCAACGGTGGTGCGCTTGGTTGCACGTCGTTCCGCTCGGACCGCCGTCATTACACGGCAATTCTCGCCTCGCACAGCATCAAGGGGGTGCTGGAGCATTACCTCGACGATACCTTTGTTGAAGTGGATGAAGATAACTTGATTGCCACTGCACCGATGACCGGACACGGCAGTATCCGCACCTATACCGGCCAGCCCGGCCAGCTGGCCGATCCGACGCTGGTTGCGGATATTCCTGAATGGACGGAAGCTCATGACATGGCGGGGCTGTCCTATGCGGCGCTTTATGCGAAACGGGTCAGCGGCGACGCCTTCACCGACGTCTATACCCGGGGCGACATCTGGGGCTATGCGCCGGTGATCGAGGGAAATGATCGGATCTATGACCCGCGCAACGACAGCTATGGATACTCGAACAACGCCGCGCTGGTGATTGCGCATGAGGTTGTTCACACTCTTGGCGGTGCTGTCGATTGGGAGGCTGTCGCGGTAGAGGCGGATCATTCCGACACTCTGGTAACCAATGCCGATGGCGGTACGCAACGCAAGTGGACCATCAACACCCTGTTTGCTGACGATCAGGACTGGGAAGAGGTTCGCGCTACGATGCTGGCCGCGTGCGACGGGTTCATGTTTGAGCGGGCAGACGGCAAAGTCGGGTTCTATGTCGGGCGTTGGCAGGAGCCGGGTGTCACCCTGACAGACGCCGATTTCCTGTCGCTCAATGTCGCGGAAGGCGCAGAAATCAGCACCGCGACACAGTTCGTCGGCCAGTATGTCGAACCAGCAAACCTCTATCGGCGCACCCCCACAGGGGCGGTGATCGCCGATCCGCTGGGGCGGCGGATCACCCGGGACGTGCCGCTGATTGCGATCGACAACTACGATCAGGCGGTGCGTGTGGTTGCGCGCACGGCTGCGGTCGATCGGGCGCAATATCAGGTGGCAGGGACGCTCAAACTGTCGGGCCGCGCACTTACCGCCCAGCGGTTCGCGCGCATCGAACATGCAGAGCTGGGCTTGTCTGTCGCGATCGAGATCGGCGAGCTGACCAGGCGCGATGATGGCACATATGATTTTCGCGGGGTGTCGACCACACAGGCCGATCACGAATTCGACGCGGCCACCCAGACGCCGACGCGTCCGATCTATGAGGATCTGGCGGCTGACAATGCGGTCGCTGCCGTGACAGGGCTGAGCGGCGCGGTCGCAGGGTCCGTCGGCAGCGCGGCGACGATCTTGTTTTCGTGGTCCGAGCAGGATGAAAGCCTGACGCAGCAGATCCACATCCGCTCGATCGATGCCGGACAGCCGGATTGGCAAGTTTACGGCGCCGGTGAAGGGCAATCATCCTTCTCGGCCACGGGCCTGACCGATGGCGCCACCTATGAGGCGCAGGTGCGCAACAGAACCTCGGCGGGCCGTGTCTCCGAGTGGTCACCCATTTCGCCGGTCAGCGTGACGGCCGTTGCGGACAGCGTGCCACCTTCGGCGCTGACGGCATTCTCGGCAACAGTTGTGGGCTCCGACGTCGAGCTGGCGCTGACCTCGCCAAACGATGCGGGATATTTCGCCACCCGCATCCTGCGCGCAGACTATCCCGGTGGATTCGGTGGGTCGCTAAATATCGCTGACGCGTCGGTTATGCGGATCGAATACGGGCTGCCGGGAAATCCGGATACTTGGACTGACACCAGCGTTCCCGTCGGCGTGCACGCCTATTGGGCCGAGCCGATCAATGGCTCCGGCATCGCAGGACCAAGGTCTGGCCCTGAAGCCATCGAAATCACTTAAACAAAAGAGGCCGAGCAATGGTTGCCAAGTCCCCCCGCGTCATTTGGCGCGGCAATCCTGCGTCTAAGTATCATCAGCCGGACCCGGTCGAGATCGTGGAGTTTCTCGATGGTATAGATGCGAGGTCTGCATCCAATGCGATTGGGAACGCGGAAAATTCGCGCCAAATTGAGGACCTCAGCGCGCGGACAACAGCTGTCGAAGCCGTCGCAGTTAGCGGCGCAAGGCCCCGCGAGTCGGTCGCGTTAGCCACCACGGCCAACATCACGCTATCCTCTGAGCAGACCATTGATGGCACCCAGACCAGCGGCACCGCAGTGCTGGTGCGGGTGCAGTCCGCGCCGGCGCAGAACGGCGTTTACATCACCGGGGCAGGCGCCTGGACTCGGCGCAGCGACATGGATGCGGCGGGCGAGATCCAGCGGTCGTCGGTCTATGTCAACGGCGGCACCGTCAACGGCGGGTCTACGTTTTACACCGGGTCGGAGGTCACCACGCTCGGGACTGATCCGATTGTCTGGACGCGGATGGCGGATCAAAGCGGGCTGAAAAAGCAGATCGATGGGCTGGATGACCAGATCGCTGCCTTGCACAGCCCGACCGCTGTACCGATGCCATACACTGGTCAGGTGTCGACCCGCTGCCGTGTGTCCGAAGGTGCAGACGCCTCAAACAAGCAGGCGATGGCGCGGACATACCACATCGCGCGGGACAAGCTCACATCCATTCAGATCATTGTCCCCGGATGGTATGTTAATCCCACAACAGGCTTGGAAACGGCGCTCTCTGCCGATCTGACGGTGACTGCCGCAATCGAATACCCGGAGGGTGTTTACACGCAATTAAAATTCGGCGGGGCGTCGGCGGGAACCGTCACCGCTGGCGGCAATCTCATCTCTGATGCGGCTTCTGTACCCATCCCGGATGGCGCGAAATTCTTTGTCCGTCTTTTTGTGACCACTGCTGGTAATCTACCACTGGCGATAAAAAGCATCGACCGCGCGGGTGGTGATGCCGTGGAGTTTGCCGCTAGTGGATTGAGCGATGTGACGATGGGAGGCACCATCACCACGCATCCGGCGACTACCGCCAGCATTTCCCCAATGGCGATCATCGGGGCAACCACGCGCCCGTCGGTGCTGATCGTCGGTGATCGTGATCAATCCGGGGAACTGGACGCAACCTATTCCGCGACCGGTGATGCTGGATATGTCGCAAAAAGTATTTCCGCCACACATAGCTATATCAACGCGTCAGGCGCTATCGAAAAGCCGACGACATTTGCCGCGCGTTTTGTCAAACGCATGGGACTTGCTGCATATTGTTCCCACGTCATCGTCGGAATGACTGCACAAGACCTGACCGGCGGGACGCCGTCATTCGAAACTGTGCTGGCGGCGTTTCAATCCGTCTGGAAAACCTTTAGCGACATTGGAAAGGTCGTCAGTCAGACAACTGCGATGCCTTTTGCAACGTCAACAGACGCATGGGCGACTATCATCAACCAGACGCCGAACGCTACGGCAAAACCCCGCATTGCGACCTTCAACGAAACCGTGCGTGGCGGTGTTCCTGGTGTGCGGGTCTTTGATGTGGCTGAGGTCGTTTCGGCAGGTGGTTTGTGGCTTCCGGGGATGACATCACAGGCAGCACTTGTCACGACAACGGCTCATGCGGTAATTTCTGAGGCGACAGTGGTGAGGCTGACGGCGTTGCGGATGGCGCGAGATGCTGACGTTCTGGCCGCTGTGCGGCGAGACGTTGCGGTTACGCCGAAGTCGCTGCAAGCTAAAGTCAACTCTCTCGAATATAAGATATTTCGGGTTAGAGACTTTGGGGCGTTTCCGTATGATGCCTACATTTATGCTATGGCACCCGGCACAGTGGATAGCACTGTGGCCATTCAGGCTGCTATAGATGCGGCGAATGTAGCGGGCGGCGGAATCATCCATTTTGATCCGGGGTTTTACAAGGTTTCGGGACCGTTGAAAAAGCAAACTTGGTCGGGTCAGAAATATCACTCGCAAATATATATTCCCTACCGAACTACCTCCGCCAAAAAGCAGCAAATTGAGTTTTATTGCCCGCACTCGGCGGTTGGTGGGCCATATCAGGGAGCGAGCTTCAACGGCCTGCAAGGGGCCGTTCTGTGTTCAACGATCACAGACGGAGCCTATGACCCAGAGTACTTCCGGCCAAGTGTCATTGGTGGACCTACTTTCGCGACACCAACAATTTCGTCATCAATATTCAATGACTGGCACGTTAAGGTTGATGGGGTTGCAATCAACCTGCCGGATAATCCCACCTTATCAGGTTTTGATTTTCAGGGCATGGCTTCCGTACATATGCTGGATTTTAGGGTTGAAACAAACACCCGCATTTCAGACACAGCTCACCCTACAAGCCCTCACGCTTGGGGGGTGTGCCTGCCAAAAACCAATAACAACGTGCGAACCATGATCGGGAACGGTTCTGTTCACGGCTGTTATGTCGGTGTTGGTTTCGCAGAGCATACAAATATGTATGGGACGCTGTTATTGTATAAGTGCGTTGTGGGTCTTGCGCCGATCTTACCGCTAAACCACACGGCTGTTTTCTCCGGGCATCTAAATCCTGAATGGTGCAATTATATCTTTGCGCCTTGCAAAGAGGATACTGGGGTGGGCGGAACGCACACGGGCGTTTGTATCATGTCTGTCGCCAACTTGAGCATCGAAAACGCGACAGTTGGATCGGTATGGGAAACGGTGAAGCACATCTACGACCCCGAAAATCGGTTACGCGGAGAGGTCGTTTTTGGGCAGGTAAAGCCGAACGTTGGGCCTGTTTACGATCCGCTGGAGATCGAGGGCGGGGTAAATCTTCGGACTGTGTGCTTGGGGTCCGCACCATGACTGCACCGATGGTTATTCTCCTGTTGTGCAATCATGTGGATGCCGATCGGTGATCAACTGGGACGGGTTGCATGATCAACCGACTTAACCGGAGCATCGCGGCAGAGAGGCTTCGCGGTCAGGTCATTTATGGCCGGATAGTACCCAACATCGGGTGAACAACTTACCCGCTGATGGTTTTCTGGGTGCAAATTTGTGGCTCGTAGAATCGGCGGTGTGCTGATGAAGCTGCTAGCTGAGTGTCGGGTGTACGCGATAGACAAGCTTTTCTTTCGCTGCTAGGGCTGCCCTGCAAAAATTTTTTAAGAAAGTCTGATGCAATATCGCCCTGAAATCGACGGTCTACGCGCCGTCGCTGTTATCCCAGTCGTCCTCTTTCACGCCAACGTGTACGGCTTTGCCGGTGGCTTCTTGGGAGTAGACGTATTTTTTGTGATCAGTGGTTTTCTGATAACGTCGATCATTATCGCAGACCTTGAAAAGGGCCGCTTTTCGATAGCCAAATTCTATGAGAGACGGGCGCGGCGCATCCTTCCCGCACTAACGGTTATGATGGCTGTTTGTACACTGTTTGCTTGGAAGTGGATGTTGCCGAGCGAGATCACCGAATTTGGCAAGGCGCTCGCGGCGACTGCACTGTTCGTCTCGAACGTGCTGTTTTGGCGGGAAACGAACTACTTTTCTGCAGATGCTGCGCTCAATCCATTATTGCATACTTGGAGTTTGGCGGTTGAAGAGCAGTTCTACATCCTATTTCCGTTAGTTCTTTTTGCAATGTGGTCTCGGTTACGACGTGGCGTTATGCCATTGTTCGTCATCGGAATAGCTGCCAGTCTAACATTGACAGTTTGGGCAGCGGAAAATGCACCGATTGCAAGCTTTTTTCTCGCTCCAACTAGGGCGTTCGAATTGTTGATTGGGTCTTGCGCCGCGTGGTTCGCGCACAAACGTGCGCCGATGAAGTCAGAGGCTGCAAGCATTGCCGGTCTCTGTATGGTTATGGGCGCAATCGTCTTTCTGGCTGACGAGACGGCCACCCCAGGTTTTTGGTCATTGATCCCGGTCCTGGGAACAGCAATGATTCTGCTCTTTGCTCGAGACGGCACGCTAGTGGCCGCACTTCTCGGCTGGCGGCCGATCGTTGGAATTGGTCTGATCAGCTACAGCGTCTATCTATGGCACCAACCAATTCTGTCCTTCTCACACATTCGGCTTGCGCGGCCTGCTGATGGTCTGACGCTTTGGGTCCTGTTGGTTGCGACTTTTGCTGTCGGGTGGATGAGTTGGGCGTGGATAGAACAGCCGTTCCGAAAACATAGCGTGTCACTCCGAGGCACATGGAACGTTATTTATGCGTCTGCGGCATTGATTCTAGTTACTGCGTCGATTGGCGGAGTCATCCTGTCGGGTAACGGGTTTGAGTGGCGTAAAACACCGTCTGGCTCACGTTTTACTGATTTACTTTCGCTCGAAAGCGCTATTGCGCCAAACTACGGGCTATCGAAAACCTGCGAAGACATCAAGAATTTTGACAGTATGGAATGTAAGAGCAGCAATGGCTTCACCGCAGCTCTGTGGGGAGATAGTTTTGCAATGCACCTTGTACCTGCGATCCAAGTGAGTGCTACCGAGCTTCATTTCGCCCAGCTGACTTTGAGTCAATGTGCTCCGATACCCGGCTTGGCTGCCACGCATTCAATTACATTGTGGCAAACCTGTATGGCGTTTAATGATGCGGCCGAGTCGTGGATAATATCGCAAGATAACATTTCTTTGGTCGTTTTAAGTACTCCGCTCAGGGACTCTACTACAGTTGTACATCTACGGGACGGGTCCACAATCGATGAGCCTGCGGCTATCCAAGAAGCCATCCGCAATAGTCTCGTGGATCTCGCGCAACGATTGGGCGTTGCGGGGAAACGGCTCGTTCTTGTCGGGCCGCCCCCTCATTCCGGCGAGAATCTTGGCATCTGCTTTCTGCGCCGCCAAGTGATGGGTCTTCCAGCGGACGCGTGTGATTTCACGCTTGATGAGGCCGATATTTTCGATAAACCGGCTAATGATCAACTAGAAATACTAGCTGGCCAATTGAATATTGTCACCCTCGAAGACATGATCTGCTCTCGAGGTAGCTGTAGCAGCAATGCAGACGAAACGAGCCTCTATAATGATCGTTTCCATCTCTCCATCGAAGGGTCATCGTGGCTGGGTAGGACCTTCGACTTGGCAGGAAAGATCATAGGATCTGACAAAGTGTTGCCCAATTATGCGCTAGGGACTTCAGCGGCCCAGTGACAACACACTTAACAGTGACGTTCGCAAAAGAGCTTCGCCAAAATCGTTTCGAAGATAGCGTCAAGTGCTTTTGTCACGGAGCGCTAGAGTGCCATGGCTGAGACCAAGCCTTTTAAAGTGCCTTAAATGCGCGCTGAAACCCGCAGCTTCAAAACTTCTTTGCTGCGACTTTTGCTGTTATGGGTTGCAAAACTTCGCGTCGTGCTACAATCGGCGCGCTGCTTAGGGGGGTATCATTTGGCCTCTTTGGCCGTATGTTCAGGCGCCGCACCCCGCCGCTAGCGTGTCAGCCAGCCGCGGTATCGCCTGACAAAAATCTGAAAGGTTCACCTGTGACCCTATCCGAAGCAATCCGGCATGCCTCCATCGTTGTGCCGGAGCAGATCAGTACGCTCTGCGTGTCAGGAGCTGCCCAGGCGCATGTCCGCGCCGTCTTTGCCCCTCAGAACAAATTGGAAGCGTCGCCTATCTGAGGGCGTCGCGGGTGCACATGTTTCTGGGCGGCCATCGAGCGGCCAGGCTGACTGACGCCTCGAGGGTGGCGCGCCAAATGTAAATGCGCAGTGTCTACGCGATATGAGCGACAGTATAACATCCCTAACACAAGGACTTCCCATGTCCGACGAACACAAGCCCCTGCGCCAGATGATCTGGGAGCGGTTCATATCGAAGTCTGTCGACTGGCTGGTCGTCGCGGCAATTGGCGGGCTCGTTATCGTGATTTTTGAGCCGGTCAAGGCACGCGCGATGGCGATCTGGAACACGCCGGACGCGCTGCACCAGCTGGTGGTCGAGCTATGCCCGAAAGTTGGTGACGGCGTGATCAGGCGGCGCTTTGAAGTTGCTTGATCCCGTCCTTGAATTCAATCCCTTCGATGATTTCGGGCATGCGGTTGGCACCATCGAGTTTGCGCCATT
>Ga0307487_1001973_pt1 | contig 13818 bp, 11 predicted proteins | sample CBIW12metaG_FD_203665 | JGI IMG/M metagenome (GOLD analysis project Ga0307487, IMG submission 203665) | Sea-ice brine microbial communities from Beaufort Sea near Barrow, Alaska, United States - CBIW 1.2 | ecosystem: Environmental > Aquatic > Marine > Coastal | place: USA: Alaska | collected... | reverse complement strand
TAATACAATTGGATATTTTCAAAAATGAGCAGGGGGGTGATTTGAGGAAAAATGAAAAATCACCCTAAATAGCCAGAAAACCCATTAATATGACCTAGCTAAAATTTACTCGGATGACAGTATTTCTGTATCAATATTAGGTATGATTTTATCAATGGTAATATAGAAATTATTTAGCAAGTCGGAATAAAGCCAGCAGGTAACGCTATATATAATCCATAGCTAGTCTTCGCCTAATTAAGAAAATCCTACGAATTTTCAATTTAGTGTTTATTTGCCTACTCAAGTAAATTGTAATATACAAAATCGCTAGCTACAAGCGCAAATAGTATTGAATAACTATAAACTAGAAAAAATGAAAAAATTGTGGATAATAATGATTTTGACTTCAATTAGTTTTACTGTTAACGCACAAGATAGAAAAATCCCAATAGAATTTGTCCCAAAGCAAATTACAGCCTATTTAAAAACTCACTTTCCAGATAATACTGTATTAAAAGCGACTTTTGATAATCACGTTATTTACAAAAAATATAAAATTTCTCTAAACGATAAGATTTCTTTGGAGTTTAGTCCAGACTATAAAGTAATGGAAATTAAATCAAAGTCTAAATTGCCTAATTCAGTAATCCCTGAAGGGATTCAAAAATACGTAGAAACAAATTATCCGAAAAACGTAATTACAGATTGGGAATTAGATAACGGCAACCAACAAATAGAACTTGATAATGGCATAGATATAGAGTTTAATCTAAAAGGAGTATTTATTAGGATTAAAAACTAAATGGTAAAAATAAATACAACCAGTTTGGTAAAACTGGTCAATAGATTTAGTAAAAGCCAGACAGGTAACACGAGTACAAACGCAATAGCGGAAGATCTGCTTATGTACAAGTAATTTTATAAATATAAGGTCGATTTATAAATCGAAAGATAAGTGCATAAATCCGGCTGCTGCGCTTACACCAAACGTTATCCCACTTTCAAATCATAGCCCTCCTAATAAATAGGAACCACCGTCGAATTCTTTATTTCATGTAGCACAAAGGAACTCTGGATCTGGGAGATGTTTGGGAGGGCAGCGAGTTTGCCAGAGGAAAATTGATGGTAATCGTTCAGGTCTCTCACGATGAGTTTTAATAGAAAATCACTTGCCCCGCCCATCAGATAGCATTCTTTGACCTCAGGAAAATCCAAGACCTCTCGGCTGAAGGACTCGATCGCTTCTAGTTTCTGACTTTCCAAGGATACAGTGCAGAAAACGACCATATAGGATGGAAGCATGGACTGCTCCAGGATTGCCACGTATTTTTTGATCAGCCCGCCTTCTTCCAGCTTTCGGATTCTTTCATAGACAGGCGTTTTCGTCAAGCCAAGTGCAGCTGCAAGCTCCTTTGCGTTAGCCTTGGAATCTGCTTGCAAGAGTTGGAGCAGTTTTCTATCGAGTTCATCAAGTTTCATAGCGTACTTCTTCCTGATTGGGTTCGTAAATGTAATTGATTCAGGAATTTTATACTATAATTAGGACAATGACAGTTCGTTTTCCTGAAAATTAGCTATCCATAGGTTTTGAAGCTTGGCAGAGGGAACTTTGAGAGAATATAAACTCATCTTTTCCAATGAAAACTAAACAACATCCTGAAAGTCTGATGATGTCTCATGGCTACAAGCCGGAGCTCTCAGAAGGAGCCATCAAACCACCGATGTTCTTGACTTCGACATTTGTGTTTAAGACAGCAGAAGAAGGAAAGTCATTTTTTGAAGTAGCTTATGGACTCAGAGAGAAAAACGAGCAAGAAGATCTCGGCCTGATCTACAGCCGGATAAACAATCCGAATCTTCAAATACTGGAAGAGCGACTTTGCCTCTGGGATCAAGCAGATGACTGTGCGATTTTCGAAAGTGGCATGTCCGCCATTAGCACCGTGTTTCTAGAGCTGCTGAAGCCTGGAGATCTGCTCATCTATAGTATGCCTACTTATGGAGGCACGAGTCATTTCATAGAGAACTATCTCCATCAAACCGGAATTCATAGCATTGCGGTACAGTCGAATGATACGCAGGAAGAGATAATATCAAAAGTGAATTCCACTGGATTAGCTGATCGACTGAAACTGATTTACTTGGAAACGCCTTCCAATCCAACTAATGACCTCTTCGATATTAGCATGTACAAGCGGGTCGCAGATCATTTTAGCAATCCGGATGCACTCGTTTCACTTGCCGTTGACAATACCTATATGGGTCCACTCTGGTCGCATCCTATTGCACATGGCGCAGATCTCGTAGTGTATTCTGCTACCAAATTCATTGGTGGACATAGTGATGTCATCGCAGGGGCAGCGCTCGGAAGTGCACATCTGATCAAGCGGATAAAAGTAATGCGTACATTCTTGGGAAACATGGCCAGCCCACATACTTGTTGGATGTTGTTACGAAGTCTGGAAACCCTCAAAGTCAGAATGGAGCGCCAAGCTAGCAACGCACAACAAATCGCAGATGTATTGAAGCATGATCCACGGGTGGAAAAAGTCTGTTTCCTTGGACTACTAGAAACTGGAACTCGAGCTCACGAGATCTATTCGCAACAGTATTCCTCTGCTGGTACCATGATCGCATTTGAATTGCAGGGAGGCGAATCTGAGGCATTCCGATTCTTGAACAGTCTCCATCTGATCAAATTGGCGGTAAGTCTGGGTAGCACAGAAAGTCTGATGCAGTTACCTGCGGCGATGACACATATAGGAATGAGTCCAGCGGCGCGTGCAGAATTTGGGATCTCTGACAAATTGATCCGGCTATCCGTAGGCATCGAACATGTAGACGATCTTTTGGACGATATATTCAATGCGATAAGCGAGAGTGTTCTGTTGACTAAAAAAGCTCGAGTTCATGAAGGTGTGGCGGAAAGATGACGGATGTTTGATGTCGGGTGTGGGATGTTGGGTGACGGGTTTCATTCCCTATCTTACATCTGTAGCTACAGTTTTTTCTCAAAGGCCCTTTCACTCAAAAATTGAAAGGGCCTTTTCTTGAATCAAAGACTTTTGAAGTGATTGTAAATCAGAAGAAAAGCCACTTTCATATTAATGAGATCAGATTTTTATTAAACATTCGATTTGATACCTTTGCGCCCGAGAAAGTCAAGAAGAAGTCATTATAAATAGTCCTATTCAGCTAATTTGCCGACGAGCAAGGGTTTAATCAAGCACGGAATTAAATGGATGATATTACGAATGCAATAACACTTTAAACGCTTCTTCAGATTGCCATCTTAATTATTACCTAAACCTATTTTTAGAATAAAAAATCTAATGGGAATAGCTGAAACGAAGTATAAAATAAAAAGACTTTATCTAAGTTTTTTACACTTCAAGCGAGCCTTTATTAATTATCCGTATCGAAAATTCAATTTCGTAGAGATCCTGATTATATGGATTAGTGAAAAAATTACTCGTTCACAGTTCCTTATCCTATCGGGTATTCTTGTCGGGCTGAGTGCCGGTCTGGCAGGGGTTATTCTGAAGGTGTTTGTTCATTATATCCAGCATTCTCTAAGCACAAAGATTCCATTTGAAGAACGTCTTTTGGTATATGCTTTCTTGCCTATGGTCGGCATTCTACTGACAGCGTTTGTTGTAAAATACTTTTTTAAAGGAGATGAGGAGAAGGAAATATCGTCAGTGCTTAAAGATATTTCAAAAAATCAGAGTAAGGTAAAGGGCCACAAGATGTACTCCCAAATCCTGCAAAGTGGAATTACGGTAGGTTTTGGAGGCTCTGTAGGTCTTGAAACTCCCATTGCGGTCACAGGTTCGGCGATTGGTTCTAACTATGCCCAACGCTACCGACTGGGCTTTAAAGAACGTACCTTGCTTTTGGCGGCTGGTGCAGCGGCAGGAATAGCAGCTGCCTTCAATGCTCCGATCGCAGGAGTAATGTTTGCTTTTGAGATTTTGCTTACCGGGCTGGTCTTTACCGATTTTATACCGTTGGTTATTGCTGCGATCTGCGGAAGTTTGCTTTCTACGATCATTTTGAATGAGGATATTTTATTTAATCTTCACGCCAGAGAAACCTTCAATCACATCAACGTTTTCTACTTTCTCATCTTGGGGGTTTTAACAGGTTTATATGCCAGATATTTTTTGGTAGTTGGACTTCGAATTCACAAATTTTTTGAACGCTTCAAGAAAAATTTTCTTTTAAAAGCGGTCATTGGGGGAGCAATGCTCTCCTTACTTTGTGTGCTGTTTCCACCTTTATTTGGCGAAGGTTACCTTAATATAAAAATCCTTCATCAGGGAAATGTGGAGCAACTCGTTCACGAAAGCCTCTTCGGTTATCTGGGAACTTCTAAAACCATAATTATCGTTTTTCTGACCTTAACGACGATGTTTAAGGCTTTTGCCACCAGTATTACCCTCAGTTCAGGAGGAAATGGAGGCAACTTTGCTCCCTCTCTGGTAGCAGGTGGACTACTCGGATATGTATTTGGGTTTTCGTTGGAAGTGATGGGTTTCACCGACGTACCTACCACTAACCTCATGCTCGTTGGAATGGCAGGCGTAATGTCTGGCGCCATGTACGCTCCCTTGACTGCCATTTTTCTTATAGCCGAAGCAAGCAGTGGCTACGATTTGTTTATCCCACTGATGATAGTGTCGGTGACCTCTTACGTCATCAATAGATCCTTCTCCCTGATAAATCCCAATTTCAATAATTTGGCAGAGAAAGGAGATATTTTTACCACCCGTCAAGACCAAAATATCTTGGCACACATCTCTATCAAAGATTGTATAAACCCTTCCACACTCCAGTTGAGTACCCTCGACACCATGGAGGAAGTACTGGAAAAATTTAGAAACAGCAATCAAAACAGTATGGCAGTGGTCGATGCGAATAAGAAATTCTGGGGTGTTTTGAATCGGGAGCAGTTGAGACCATACTTACTTAACAAGGAATCTGTGGATGGGATAAGTGTGAGTGAACTTACTATTTCACCTGCATTCTTGATTTCTCCCAACGACTCGGTGATGAATGTGATCAAGATGTTTGATGAAGCCGATGTATGGCAACTTCCTCTTCTGGATGAAAACAAGTACTTCCAAGGATTCATCAGTAGATCAAAAATCCTGACCAATTATAGAGCGTTGCTAAAAGAATATTCTGAATAATTCAACTTCTACGACCTGAGGGTAGGTAGTAGAATTCAGTAAAATCCTTCTCTGAAAAAGGTAACCTCACTAATAACCGTAAATAAAAACTCCTGCTAGCTGTGGAGATTTACATTCACGCCATCAGATTGAAAATGAAGCATGGGTGCTGATAGCTTTGACATTATCCTTTCCAAGTATGCGGAGGTTTAACAGTAGCATTTAATCGGATAGAAATAAAATGGAATCAGACGGCTCCATCCGTACATTGTGCTATTTACTGAACCGTTTTTCTAGGTATTGCCGCAGGCAATCTACTCAGCATTTCATTGTTTAAGAGCTGGGTTACTTGCGTAAAAGAACTGATATTGATCGTATTATTTCCCTGTCTTCCTACCAGTACCACTTCATCTCCTACCGACACCTCTTCAATATGGGATATATCTACCATAAATAAATTCATATTAATCAGGCCGACTATCGGAGCTTTTTTACCTTTGATTAATACGTGACCGCGGTTGGATTGAGCTTTCGGATATCCATTGGAATAGCCAAGAGGCATCACGGCCACTTTCATATCCTGAGTTGCCTGATAGGATGTGCCGTATCCGATAAATTCCCCGGCATCTACCTCCCGAATATCCATCACATCCGTTTTCCAGGTGAAAATCCTCTTTAAAGAACCGTCGGATTGCTTTCCGATTTGCTGGAGATGTGCATAATAGATGTCTGGACTTGGCCAAAAACCGTACTGCGCAACTCCGATTCTAACCATATCATACACTGTATCCTTGTAGGCCAATGCAGCAGCTGAGCAGGCAATATGACGGATTTCAGGAAGGATATTTTTTTGTTTACACTCTTTCAAAAAGTTCTTGTAGCGCTCATGTTGTGAAGTGATTTTAAACAAATTAGCGAAGCTTTCCGCACCTCCAAAATGTGTACACAAACCTGTGAAAGTAATGTGATCCACGTGTTTTTTTAAAAAAGTAAGTGTCTTCGAAAAGTCTTTTTTATGCAAACCAGTACGATTTGCTCCGGTCTCCACCTCAATATGCACCTTGGCTTTTTTACCGGCTTCCTTAGCTTTATCTAACACTTTGGCGAGCCGCTCATAGTTGAACACATAAAATTCAATCTCATTTTCAATCGCCCATTTGATATCCTCTTCGTAAAGAATACCCATGATCATAATGTCAGATTGACAAGCTTTAGCATCCAAAACAGCCTCAGCTTCGAACGCTGAAGCGGTGGCAAAATGATTGATTCCTGCTTTTTCAGCCATTTTTACAAATTGGCTAATACCATGGCCATAGGCGTTGGCTTTCACTACGGAAGATATTCGCACGCCATCACCAACTTTCTTTTTCAGGAAGTTTACATTCTTTGTCAACGAAGATTGACTGAGCTCTATTCTAGATGAGTGTCTTACCATAGTTTCGGAAATTGGCTCCAGATATAAGATTGGCCCCATGAAGCTTTTGCAAGCTCCTCCACCTGATCGATTGCTGTCTCTGGCACAGCATCTTTCCAGGCATCTACATTCAATTTACGATAGTGAAAAGCATATACTCTCGCTGCAAACTGATAAAACGGCAGGGATGATTCTCCTGCTTTTTCGCCCTTACCATGCACAGAAGGGCGAATCTCTTGACCCCAATCTTGTCTGCCTTCATTGTTTGGGTTGAGAAAATAGGCACGCATCTCTCCAGATGGACTGAGGTCTACTCTTAATAGCGAAATGGCATGAAAACCCACCATCACTCCTTTATTGCTCGTGATGAAAATTCCTACAGGATTGGGAAATGTCATTTCATGATTCCCATTAAATTCGGGATGAAATGACGCATAAAAGATTTTGGTAAATCCTCTAAAATCAAGAATTGAATTACTGAGATAATCATAACAAGAAGCAAAACCAATTTGTATCCACTCTCCGTAAAGTGCTGGATTGACCCATTTGTGAGGATCATCTATTCGACCGGACGCAAGACGCATCATCTCATTATAGATTTTATCCAAATGTGGAACCAAAACTACTGACACTACATCCAAGTTATAATCCATCTTGTCAAGCAACCCTTTGCCCAGCTTGTTGGATGTCAGATCTTGATGCTCAAATCTTACAATAAGATTGTTCTGAGTAGATACAGTTATCACCATATCTATAAGTTTGGGTGGGGCATGCTGACTCCACATACTTATTCCTCGGGCAGATTGGCAGGTTGGATTATTTCCCTGACCTACTCCAAGTGGCTGACCCAATACCTTGATCATTCCTCCGACCAGATATTGAAGTGCCGTAATATCACTATCACGGTTTTTCAATGACTTCAGGATTCTTTTCTCCACCTGAGAATTAACTTTGATTTTTCGCAGGTTTTCCAATCCTACCCTTACAGGTCTTCTGGAAAATAGATTTCTACCGAGCATCCTAGCCAACCCATATATGCACTGGCAATTGTCAAAGCTCACCGTATCGGAGATAAGCGTAGTCACCAACTCTTTGTATTTTTGCCATTCCGCAACACCGCGGTCATTCAGAGCCAAGCAGGATGGGACCAATTCGGGATATTCCTTAATTAGCTGTTTGAGCAAAATAGAATGATAGCCACTTACTAAGCCGGTGGCATTCATGTGCCAACCCATTGAGGTTGCCTCCTGTGTCAACACAGACTTGGAACTCGTCTCTACAAAATTGCGATATTCCTGAACACCTGGATGAGACTTGACTCCATCTGAAGGCTCGTAGAGGGCATCGATAAAAACCCGCACGGACTTATCTGTCTCAGAATCTCCCGAGGTATCGAATCGATCTTTTACCAATGCAATCAACTCCCTCGCTTTATTTGTTCGAACGGGTCTCTGAGCACAAATCAATCTGACCTCTTCCACCAATTTGGTATAAATCCCTACAACTTTTATCCCTGACATGATCTGAGAAAAAAGATTAAAGGCCTTTTTTAACTCGCGATCTGACATGGACATCCTAGTCTCTTCCGTCGCATCTTTCAGCGCAAATTCAAGATTGTGAACGATTGTCACCTCCAGAAAATCCTGGGCCTCAGCTGCAGATAAAGCAGGATGTTTGCCATCACCTTTGGCATAAGCCAAGATTCTGAGCTCGGAAAGTACCTCAAAACTTGAAGTGGGATGGCCGACTTTAAGCGTCCCTTTTACTAAGAAAGGAACCAACTTTTCAGGATCGCTCCATACGGTGCCTTCAAAAAATCCAGCCTGATCCAACGCTACACTATGTCGATATAAGTAAGCCATACCATCACTGGTAAGGCTTAATATATCGATTTGGCTTGCTAATTTGGTAGCTTTTTCTTTTTTCGTAAAGGGCCCCGAATTTATAAATTCCTCTAAGCTTTGATCAAAATTGACAAAAACTTTGTCGGTCATTAATTCCATTGGTTGAATTTAATAGTCTAATTATACGTAAAAATCTACTTCTTCATAATGCTTAAGAAGCTCCGTCATACGATCTGGATCATCCCCCCGAAAGTTGATGGTTCCGAAGTGATTTCCAAAACCAGCTCGATCTCCACTCAGTTTCTGACCTTCGTAAGGGGCTATCAAGGTGTGCTCCACAAAGTAAGGCTCGTTATTTAATTCCTCAGGGATTTCCAACTTCGAAAATTGACGCTTGCGAGGATAGATCATCACGTTGCCATGATAGTTTGCTGGTTTAAAGTCTTTGGCCGGAAATATCTCATCCAGCTCCGCTTCGGTAATAGCTGGATCGTGACATAATACGAATGCGGCAAGCGCATCAAACTCGTAAGATTTTGAGCAAAGCTCCAAAATATGACCTCCGGGAATTCTGCAAGCAGTTTCTCCAAAATTCAGTTCATCGTTTTCCGTTAGAAACCATTCTGGATGGACCATCCCGTACTCTATTCCGAAGATATCCACCATCTTTTGCACATGCTGATGAATAAGCTCACGCTTACTTTCCAGATAGCGGCCTTCTGGGATGAAATTAGAATAGCCAAGTTTCACGTACTCTGTGATATTGAGAAATCTGATCTTTCCTTTATTTATGAATGCTTCACAAGAGAATTCTCTTCCTGAGAGGTGACTTTCTGCCAAGCATGGGAAATCTGAATCCTCGCACTTCTCATCCACGTCGCTCATCGATCTTAGCAGCCTATGACCTACAGTTCCTGCTGACGCAAATGGTTTAATGTGAACCCAAGTGTCTTCCTCACCTTCCAACTGTAGATTAGCCTGATTCAGTCTCCTCATGAAAGCTTTTACACCTTCTTTATTAAATACCTCTTCGAAAAGACCCACTCTCAACCCACCAATCAGCGCCTTGCGCTTCATCATGGCTTTGTTTCTAAATAGGAACGCCCGGTTTAGCACTCTGGGATCTCCACGATAAATGGAATTGAGAGCACCTGCCCACTCCACAGTTTCCTCATATAGAGGCACCGCTACATCGGCATCATATGCTTTCAGCTTTTCAAATAAGTCGAGGGAATTAGAGGTATCACTCCACTCATCCAGTGGATAAGGAAGAAAAGGTATATTATGCTCGGTAGCGTAAGGTTCAAAATCGGGAAAGGAAACCACTACAAACGGTTTTCCAGTTTTTTGCATACTTTCTATTACGGGCAAACTCCAGCCCATTAATCCGAAACAATTAGCCATATCGGATATTGGATTTATGATTAGAAATTGATAAAAAGATGAAGCAGCAGAACTGCGAGAGATCGCAAGAGGGGAGAGACAGATGTGTCATTCCGACCAATAACATCTACATATATAATGCATCACAGCGCTTAAAGTTCCCTCTAATTCCAATCGCATTACTGAGTGCAAGGTCATCTTGAAATACTGACATTAAAGATAGCGGAGATTGTTTTTGCAGCTTTATCTAGTGTTAATCCTATCCAAATCACTATAATCAACAGAACTATTACCTCGAGATTGAACTCCTCTGAAGTGATAAAATTTCAAATCATACTTTCAAAATTTTTACACAAATAGTAGGAAAATACGTTCGTTGATTTACCCCCATAGTCGCAAGCTGTCTTGAATTAAAAAATGAAAAGTTCGTATTTTTCAATGAATATTATCTGTCTATATCTGGGGGAAATAAAGTTTTATCACTAACCGAAATTATGCCAGTAGCCATAGTTTCTTTGATTAACTGGCTGGAAGACTAGTGACGGAACACCCCTGCCTACCGGCAGGCAGGGAAGTGGCGTCAATCGCTAAGTTTGCCAGATCTTTTGATGTTTTTGAGTCCTTAATAGCAGAAAAGCAGATATACACATAAAGTTATCTATAGTTGTAAACCCACCACTCATTTTCATGCAAACCTGCAATCTCTTTTTCAAAAATTTCACTTACAACTTAATCGAGTCGCAGTACACAATTAACTATGCTGAGTCAGATCAGTAAAAAAGCACCTTTATACTAATTGGTTTGACCCTTTGAGAAGATTACACCAAATTTGGGAATATAACTTACATTTTGGAAAAATACGAGCTTCAGAGAACAACTAAACTTATTGATTGGAATGCCTGGGATGAATTCCTTCAAGCAAATCCCAGAGGAATATATCTTCAAACCCAATCTTGGCTCGGAAGCTACACCTCTTATGGATTTGCCTCAGAATTACTTTTAATAACCAATCACTCCGGAGAAATTCTAGGTGGAATGGGTGTGGTGGTAGCCAAGGCCGGACCATTGAAAATTCATATCGTGAACTACGGGCCAGTTTTATCAGAAGGCAATGAAAAGCTGACAGAAATCTTGGTGAATGAGTTCTTGAAATCAGCAAGATCCAAAGGCGCATTTTTAGCTCAACTTGCATTTCCTGCACAGGCTGATCAAGAAAATCCTCCATCAAAACATCTACTTTGTTCCTCCCAATGGGAATCACATTTTCCCAACTCCAAGAAAGGTTTGATCTTTAAGTACGTGACTGGACTCTCTGCTTTTCGATCAGTCAACCTATTTCCAGGTTCTTCGGACACTTATGAAAAAGTACGAGCAAACTATAAATCCGCCACTCGAAGAGATGTAAATAAAGCTCAAAGAATGGGAAATGAGTTGTACTTCCCCACAAGCGCGGCTGAAATCAAGGAGGCGTATGAGCTGATCGAGTTAAATGCAGAGAACCAAGGCTACAGCGTCAGAAGCTGGCAGGATTTCGGTCCGACGCTTATTGCAATGATAGAGAATGGACAATGCCTTTTTGTTTGTTGTAAAAATGAAATGACTCTTAAAGGAGGCCTGATTATTTTTGATGTGGGTCAAAAACTCCATTACATCATGGGTGCGACGCTTCGCGAAAAGAAAGATTTGATGGTAGGGCATTTTTTGCAAGACCAGGTAATTCGAATCGGCATTGAAAAGGGATATGATTTTTACGATATTTCTATGGGAGGAAGTCCCGGAGTGGTTAAGTTCAAAGAAGGTTTTGGTGGAGAGGTCATAGGGTTAATAGAGCCTACTTATTGGGTATTGAAACCACTTCAATTTGCAGCTTTTGAGAAGCTCATGCCTTGGGTTCAAAAAAATAAATCTAAAGTTGCTAAGCTTCTCAGCAAATTAAGCTAGAATTTTTTAAGCCACTCAAAAAAATCTCTTGACTCTACCTTTTGATATAACCAAACGATGCCGGGAGTTGGGCGTAAGAAAAAGCTTCAAAAATCCTCATTGAGAATGAGAGAAGAATCCTTATTCATCCTAATAAAATACCCTTTGAGTGAGTAGTAGAAATTTTGTCAGTCACCTTATAAAACGCTCTCTAATAAAAATCTTTGATACGTAACCGATAATCAAATTTTCTATTATTTACAATTTTTTGATTATCAGCATTTTAGATAAAACTTCTGAATCAATCGGAATGGCTATCCATAAGATCGATTGTCAATAGTTAAAAAGAGTTAACGATTGGTATAAGATTTGGGTCTAGCTTATTAAATAGGTAAAAAAAATTAGCCCCTTTAAAAAATCAACTAAACAAACATAATGATAGTATGAAATGCCTTAAAATTTTAACACTTGTATTATTTCTTGGAATGGCAGCCGCACTCGAAAGCAACGCCCAGGAAGTAGGTATCCGCTTTGGAAATTTCGCTGGCAACAACGTGGCGCTGGACGGCGTGTTTTCTTTGGGACAGTTCAGCAGGGTACACGCTGACTTAAGTTTCGGTGGCAATGGCGTTGGATTAGATGCCCTTTGGAATCCAATATACAGACCCATATCTACCAGTGATTTCAATTACTACCTGGGCTTTGGTCCTTCATTTTATTTTGGAGATCCATTCGGATTTGGTGTAGCTGGAGAAATAGGTGCGGAATATGCGTTCAGAGAAGTCCCAATAGTGATCGGTTTAGACTGGAGACCGAATTTCAGATTAGTCGAAAACACAGATTTCTTTGCTGACCAATTCGGTCTCAATATCAGATGGAGATTTGGCAACATCAACTAAAAATTACTAAAAAATTAAGAGCAGGCTAACACCTGCTTTTTTTATGCTGTTAATCGTAGAAGGAATTTTCATTAGAGAATTTTACTAACAAAGGTGTCTGGGCTAATATCTAGTTTATGGGAGAGATGATCCCAGAATCCAGATCAGTCTGGAAGATGAAAATCTCCGGTTCAATTGATCCCTATCATTTCAAAGACAAGCACCTAATGCCAGTGCTCGGGGATATGTATTTTTGCCAATATCCAAACCAGTAAGACAACTCCTTCACAAGGAAGAATGAAATGAGGTTCTGTTTTTTGTGTTTATCTGCAATCATGCCAGTAACCTTATTTTCTTTGGTTATCTGGCGGAAAGACCGATACTTCGGCAAGATCAGCACAAGTGATAAATGACCGAAGTAGCTGCTATGCTGAGGTTTACCATTAATCCCCTCTCTTTTTATCTTTTACTGAACAAATTTCGGATATACATAAAGTTTTTTAACAGAGAGTTGCCAGATTTACTATCGGCAGAATTAGAAGAATGTCTCAGTGATAACCCGGGAAATCTTCCTCTTTTCCTAGCATTATCTCAAGCTGATCAAATGAATTGGATCAAACATAGCTATTCAGAGGAGGATATAGGTACCAGATACTCCAGGATTTTAAAGCTGTTGGAATTCCTGAAGTATCAGACTTAAAATTCTACAATTATGCCTACTGTGGGTAGGACAGATCCTGCCGGATTGTTGACAAACTTAAGTTGATATCGAGATGGATCGGTTGGATCTATGGTGATATTTCCTTCCATATCTCGCACAGGAACGAGAATTGGGGGCTGATCCGCTTTAAAATTGTACGCATTTTGAATATCTACATACCAGTTCAAATTCCACTTATCGAAGTAGTATTTCTTATCTAATCGAAGATCCAGTTGGTGGAAACCTTTTAATCTAACCGCATTAATCTGATCGTAATCCAGAATTGATTGATTTCTAAGATCCCAATTTGAGATCAAACTAGACTCCTCATAATCATACGGAGTATACGGTGTGCCTCCTACATAACGCCAACGAGCACCTAACTCCCAGTTTTTGCCGAATCTCTTCCCAGCTGTAATGCTAACAATAATTTTGTTGTCCCATGAGCTTGGGATATATCCATCGGTATTAGGATTGGTAAATTCACTTCTCACCAACGTAAAAGAGGCAATTCCATAAAAAT